>JGI20214J51650_10002403_pt1 | contig 11806 bp, 12 predicted proteins | sample WetSurMetagenome_FD_51650 | JGI IMG/M metagenome (IMG submission 51650)
TGAAAAAGCTCTGAATTTGAAAGCAGACGATAATCTCAAACTTAATTCAAAGATAACTTTCAATTCATTCAACATCCGAAAAATATATTTAGTACTAACGAGCAAACCTTTGCTCCGCATTATTTAGGAGAATAAAAAATGAAAATGTCTAAGAAAATAGTAATCACCGCTATTATCGTTTTGAATCTATTGATGACATTTGGTATCCTAGCAAATCCAGTAAAATCTCAAGAGGAACAACATGGCGGCTCCACTGCTGGCATGCCCGGGGGTTCAATAGCACTACCTTCAGGCGTTACACCTGACGTTTCCTATCCAACGCTTCCATACATTAGCTTTAGACCAAATCCAATTGGAGTTGGCCAACCTTTACTAGTAAATGTTTGGCTTATACCTCCAATTCATGTGGCACGGTACTTCAAAGATGCGTTTCTGATAACGTTCACCAAACCAGACGGATCGATCGACAAAGTAGGACCACTAAGTTCCTATTATGGAGATGGAACAGCATGGCTCGAATACGCACCCGACCAAGTAGGAAATTGGACAGTCAAGTTTGATTTCCTTGGTGCATACTATCCGGCAGGCAATTACACTTCAGGCGCAGCATTCACTATCAACCAAACACTCAATGCTCCATTGGGCGTATATTACAAACCTAGCAGCGATGGACCCTATGCATTTGAAGTGAAGAGCGACGTAACACTGTCGTGGCCAGGATCACCTTTACCAACGGATTACTGGAGTCGCCCAGTAGTACTTGAAAACAGAGAATGGTGGCCAATTCTTGGTGGCTACCCCTCAACAGGCATCGTTGGAGGTGGACCCATTTGGCCAGCCGAAACTAATACGTACATGAGCAACTACAATTTCTTCCCATATGTCCAAGGATCAACAAGTGCGCACATAGTTTGGAGACGACTAGACGCTCTCGGTGGATTAATCGGCGGAACTCTTGGTCAAATATCCTATGACGGACGTCCAGGCAATCCATCCATAATATACAATGGCCGATGCTATCAAACAATTACAAAAGTGATGCCAGTTCTCATCAACGGAACATACTATAATCAGCCAACAAGCGTATGGGAATGCTATGACCTTCGAACCGGAGAAGTATTCTGGGAACAGACAGGCATAACCCAACCTCCTACAATCATATCCTATGTAGAAAGAACAGTTTCAATAGTGCCAGGTGAAGACGCAAGAAAGTCAGGCTTAACAGTTGAGCTCTTATTCGTAGGGAACAGTCGTGTAATAGCATACGATCCATGGGTCGGCTCAGTGAACTATAACATTTCAATAGCACCATTAACAACAGGNACATACGTAAGCAATCCCAGCGTGTTTCTANCAGTTCAAGACCTTGGCGCGACAGCAGCAAATGCACCTGGAGGNAGATACCGCTTAATCAACTGGACAGTAACTGGAGACGTCACTTTCCCAACCCTTATTAACCGAAGACTTGGCATAATAAGTAACGTTAGCTTTCCATTTAGCAGCCTAGGCACTGTTGACTACGAAGCAGGCGTTGCAGTTACTACTGCAGGAATAACCCCATCTAGCACTGGAGTAGCCTATGCCCAGATGATAATGGGTGCAAGCATAACAACAGGACAACTTCTTTGGAACGTATCAACGGATGTGACCAAAGGTTATGAAGGAGCATTCAGCACCAGCACATCAGTCGCGGATCATGGCAAATTTGCTTTGCGCTTAAATGACGGACGTTGGCACTGCTGGGACCTAAAGACTGGAAAAGAATTATGGCAAAGCGAGATCTCTAGTCACCCATGGGGTATTTGGGGCATCTATGGCGTTTCCTCTGCCTACGGAATGATTATCTATCCACAGTACGATGGTGTCGTCGCTTACGATTGGGACAATGGCAAAGTAGTTTGGCGGTATCAATACATAGCAGAATATCCATACGAAACAGTATATTCAGACGGAAACTACCCATTCTATCAAAGTGTTGTACGAATAGCTGATGGAATTGTCTACACAGCCAATGACGAGCACTCAGTTAGTAACCCAATTCCAAGAGGATGGAAACTTCACGCCATAAACGCTACTGATGGAACAGGCATATGGAATATAACTGGATCAATGGCTGCAGGCGGCGTAGCTGATGGATATCTAACAGCAGCTAATAGAGATGGATACCTATACGTATTCGGCAAAGGTCAAAGCGAAACAACGATAACCTCTTCGCCTAAAACAATTGCTAACGGTGCCCAGGTGCTCGTAGAAGGAACGGTTTTGGATAAGTCCCCAGCACAGCCAGGCACACCATGCGTATCTAAAGATTCAATGGGCATTCAAATGGAGTATCTTCACATGGACAGACCAATTCCGAGCACCTACACAGTCACTGGTGTCCCAGTTTTGCTGTTGGCTATAGACGACAACAATAATGTTATCGAGATCGGCAGTACAATGAGCGATGCAAGCGGTAGTTTCGCCAAAGCTTGGACCCCACCACATGAAGGCAGCTATAAGATAACTGCTACATTTGCAGGAGACGACGCTTATGGAAGTTCATGGGCAGAAACAGCGCTATCAGTAGGACCAGCACCACCATCCCCAACATCACAAACGCAACAAAATGCAGCCATAGACTATACGGTGACAATCGTAGCCGGAGCAATCGCAGTCATCATCGCAGTCGCCATAGCAACAGTGTTGATACTCAGAAAGCGACCATAAACTCAGAAAACAAAATATTAACTATTCCCCTTTTTCTTTACTTTAACCATCAAGAGGCTGAATAAGCTCTTGGCAAGCAATTGCACTTTTTATATTTCATCAGCTGAAATATTAATCTCAGCCAGACCAGTGGTCTCGTCTTGTTTATTTTAATGCTGCTTTCGGAGAATTAAAAATGGAAGTACAATAAGGGAACATGGATGTCTTCTCCTAGAGTATTAAATTCGGTGTCATCATGGCGTTTAATAGCCCATATTTGTCAAAATTCAAAAAATAAGAATCTCACTGAAAACCTAGTGTTCGGTCACTTCAATACAAACCTTTGAGAACTCCTAAACAAATTCTATTAAAGTAAAAATCAGAAGGATTTGCTTAATAAAATTGGCGGGCCCGCTGGGGTTAATCCCCAAAAGGGGTCGAAACCGTCAGAGCTTTTGCGCTCAGAATCATAAAACAATCTTATCTTTTACTGCAGAATTTGGCAAACTCTAAATAACTAAAACAACATATCGCACCAGAATAGGTGTATCGAGGCAGCACAGTGAGCGATAATATTCGGCGCAAAGACATTCTGTCAAAAGATCTCAAAATACTATGGGCTAAAACTGGTAACCAGTGCGCAATGCCCGGCTGCAATAAAGCATTGATAATTGATGAAACAGATTTTGACACAAGCGCTGTACTTGGCGTAATGGCTCACATAAAAGGAGAGAAACTAGGCGCTGCCCGTTACGACCAAAACATGACAGAAGACGAACGACGTAGCCACAATAATTTGATTGCACTATGTCCGGATTGCCATACAGTGATAGATGAACAGCCAAATACCTACACGGTTGAAAAACTGCAAAAAATCAGCAATTAACTCACTGTACCTTGCGCTCATAGGCATCACATACTTAGGATAAGCATATGGGCATCTTCTCTTGTATTTCGTGCGAATAATATTAGTGTAGATTATGATTACAGATGGCTCTTCTATGTCATCGAGTCTATCGAGAATGTTGGCGTCTGTCAATTTAGGCATAGGAAGTCTCTCCGCTTTTTTCTGTTGCCTCTTTTAGTTGGCGTTCGAGCTTCTGTATCCTAACTTGCTGCGCTAGCAGCATTGACATCACCATAGGTTCAAACACTATTGGGTTAGTTGCGCAGCCGCCTGCAGAAGCAAAACTTCGGCACATATCCATAAGCTCATCAAAAGCAGCTTTATCGTCATCACTTACTAGTGCGTTTCGAAAGCCTTTCCAATTCGTTATTTCCTCTTCAAGCACCCATCTGTATGCCGGCACCGTTTTACCCATATCTTGCTAAGCCTCCAAACAAACTGAAACCGTAATCATACTTTACACCTTGAGGTAAAGCCCATTCGCCGATTTTGCTTTTAAAAGAAACGCTCAAACTGATTGTTGGAGCAAGGGAGGGTAGAGTGAAAGTGATTACATTACTTTGTTAATAATGACCAAAAGATTCTGAGGGATTCAACAGTCTTACTCATAACCTCCACAGCATAATGGCCGCAAAAGATAACAAAATTCGGTTAAGTTGAGATATTCTTCTAAACGCTTGGTTTCTTATTTGGTCATTATTAAGCCCAATTAACTTCCATAGGATGTTAATTGCAACTCTTAAGTATAAGATTTAAAAAAAAGAGGATGAAGAATCTCTCTAAGGTAATACATAATGCGCTGTAAAAGCTGATTCATATTCGATGTCACTGTATCCAGGTCCGCCATAAGAATAGAAGATATGAGCGCTCCACCAAGTCCAAGCATCTTCATTAAATTCTATATCATGGTATCCAGGGCTAACATAAGCACAGAAAGGAGTAGTACCAGCATAATTCCCATCAATGTACACATCGACACTAAGTTGATAATACGATTCATCAACAGCATCAAGATTAACATTAACAATAGTATTGTAGTTAGCGGTTAAAGTGGTATCTTCGGTTGTCTCAACGTATATAGTAATTGAACTGCCATAATCCTCATAGTCCTGAAAATGATAATGCCTACCTTGGTAAGACACGTCATTATCTACTGATATGTAGTGTCCTTCAGGGGTAAGATTCGAAGTTTGTCCTGTATTTCCAATTTGACTGCCATCGTCTAAATAAACACCTTGTGCGCCATTTGCAGAATTGCTGTTCACTGTTACGGGGATTAACATTGTTATTCCGCCAGTTGGTGGGCTAGGTGGTGGTGTTGGAGGGCTTGGCAAGACAATCCATTGGTTGTATGTATTGTTATAAGCGTTAGCTGTTTGACGAACCATTGCTGCAAATGCCAAGGCGTTTGCTTCTTGCATCAGTATGGGTGTTATAATATTTCCAGTTGTCAGGTCTTGGAGATACGAATTAATAACTGGGTATGCAAGGGTCCATGAATTACCTATGAAAGCGTAAATTTCAAAGTATGGAAGTGACCACGGAGTAATGTAAGGCGGGTATATGTAAGTACTTACTAATTTGAGGGCAATATATCCATTGTAAATATTCGCATAGTCGATGGCACTCTTCAGAGCTTGCAGGTTTGCTGAAGTTATTCCACCTTCATAAGTAGCAACGATGGCCCCTAACACAGGTTCACCAACGGCGGCAATTGCTATTCCGCATGTAGTCCATATCGCGCCTGCAAGAAGTGTAGCTTGGGTCAAGTAAGTATCTATGTAGCCTCTGAACCAATTCGCATCGTTTCCGTCAGGGTAGTTTATTTCAAAAATGTCCTGTTCACCATAAGTTATTATTCCATTCCAGACAAGTGGATATATTGATAGGTATATCTCTGGGTCAGTGCCCGTGCCTCCAATTGCAACTTTGAGGAATTTGGTTCCATCTGGTGCAGTAGCGTTCATGAACTTGATTTGGTACTCTTTGCCGTAAATAGTTTCATTTATTGTTTTAAAGACAGGACCTGTCACACTATTTGAAAGCTGTATCTGCTGAGGGTTTGGACTTGCATTTTGCAGTTCATTTAGAGTGAGGTTTGTGTATTCGGCAAATTCTTGTTGGTAGACGGGATTAGAATGTAAGAAATTACTAAAAACTTTCGAAGTATTAGCATTTGAATCAAGCCTAATTCCTTTTTCTGCAACGTATGCGTTGAATCCACTTAATAGTTGTAAATTTATTTGTTCTTTGAGAGGTTTCGTCGAAGACTGGGACGCAAAAGATGACGGGAATTGAAACGCTGAAAGCAGTAGCGCAGACAAAAGTAAAATGCAAACAAGTTTTATTATTTGTTTCATTTGTTAGTTTCTCCAAAATTTTTTTATTCTCAAGGGCACCTTTCTAAGATGCCCAAACCAAAATTAATCCAAAATTAATCCAAGTTTTCTATTTATTATCTAGCAAGAATTCGAATTTCGAAAATTAAGAAAGTTTTATATTATTAAAAGAGTAAAATTTACCAAATTGTGAAACGAAAGAATGTTAACTCGCAAAGAAGTATTAATTATTATTCTGATTGTAATGGCTTTGGCATATTTATTTGCGTATTTGATAGGTTTAAGATATGGCTTAATGGCCACGTTTTATCCTGGTGTTATATCTTTCATTATTTTGGTTGGAACGTCGTTGGTAACTATTCTGGTACTTCGCAGGTTTCCTAAACCTGCCCAAGGATACTGTTAAGTTGCCAAACATATTTTTCAAACGAGAGGAATTAGTCAAGTTTTCTTAAGCAAACAGTCTTTTTGAGATTTGTGCTTACCCTTTGAACACACCTTAAAAGTTTCAATTTCAAAATAAAGAAAATAATTATTTGTAGCAAGACGAATTTGTTTCATTCAAATAATTCGCATTATAATTTTCAAAAAATGACGTAAGGCTAATGGTAGGCTTTAAAGCAAAGTCACATATATAATATTAAGACTTATGAAATCGCATTTAGGTTTTCTATTACCTCTCTTAAGTGTTCTTTTGTTGTAGGCACAATTTCAGCTCTGCCAAGCAGATGCTCAGTACTTATGCTTACAAGGAGAACCAAAGACATCAGTAGAATACAAACTACTCTTGTTTTCCTATTCATTTTTTCACATCCAAGTTTTTTAAGCGTATACTTAATACACTCTGAACCAGATTTTGGTTCAAATTAAGATTTAAGGCTTAGCAGGAAATCGAAAAACGAATTTTTACAAAGGTTTTTATGCCACATTTTTGCATACATCAATTTTATTTAAATGTCCATTAAAAATTGGATACCTTATTTAATTCTAATGTTGATAGCTGTATTATCTGATGCAATTCTCTACTTATTGACTATAGATGGATAGTTGTTTTTTGATTTGATGGCTACAATTGGTTGGGGCATCGGAGTTAGTGCAATAGTAGCAGCTGTTATAATTCGACAGAGGAACAGTAAACCTAATCAAGCCTATGATATTAACAAAAAGTAACTAATCTTCTCTTCTTAGGCGAGGATCAAGATTTATTTTTATTCATACAATAATTTCTGAGTTACTTACAAAGGAGCGCGTTACTAGTTTGCGTCTTTGGTTGGGAAGATTTTTAGCATAGCTTTGACCTTTTTCAGTTAAAAGGTAGTATGTGCTTTTTGGTCTCTTTCTGATAAGCCCTTGATTTCTTAATTTAGCAAAAACTGGGTATACCGTTCCTGAGCTAATGTTGATATTATATTCTTTACTAATTCTTTGAATAATATTTGTAGGGCTTTCGATTTGACTATCAAGCATTACCTCGATTATGATTAAAGGAAGAAAAGCATCGATTATTCTTTTTCGGGTTTCATATAAAAAAACGCCGAAGTCTTCAGGGTTTAGCATGGAATTACTTTCATTTTCTAACAATTTTTCACCTTTTGCTTGAATGGGAGTCTCTTCGTTGCCAACCAAGATATAAAAAGCAAGTTGGTCAGTATCAATACAAAGAACTCCCAAAATGGATAATTGAAATACGAATGTACTCTTGTCACTATTGATAACTTTTCGTTGATTGTTAAATCATAATGCGGGGCATTAATTGTCCATGGGGTCCAATGAAAAGCACAAACAGTAGGCACTTGACTATTAATGTCATAGTAAATTGAATAGTTAAAGAAAACATAAAATGCTCCCAAAAGAATGTTAATCACAATCGCAAGCATGATTAATCTTATTTCTTGCATAAAGTTTCTCCTAATTGTTATCGGATTTGTTTCTATTATTGAATTAAGTGAAAAGCTGTACTTAATGCGATGTTTTAGAACGAGCTGTTCTTATTTTAGTACACACAAAAGCTTTGATCTATTCACTAAATTCTTTTTTGAGGCTTCTTTCAGAAAACAATAACCATGCAATAATTACTCCAACTGCTGTGGCGGCGATTGCAAAAAGAACAGAAAATAAGTTGCCATCTGATACTTCTACATTCATATCTTGTGACGTGGGAATGGGAACCCTGGTTGAACTAGGACTTGAAGAAGGCTGAGGTGTAGGTGAACCCTGAGAAATATTCTGCGGCAAAAAACTCACCGATCCTGCCAGCAAAAAAGCTAATGTAACGGCAAGAATAGGAGCCAGCAACATTTTTTTCTTGAGGGGGTTCATATCTTATCTGTACTCTTTCTAGCATTTGAAAAGCATGCATTCTATTATTTAATGCTATATTTTATCAAGTGTGTTCTAATTTTCGAACAACTAATTAATAAGATAATTAGAGGTAGTTTTTAAATTCCTATAAGCATATCTTGTAAAGAGTGAAAACAGCTTTGGCTGCCGATGAATCCAAGGAAGTTCTTAGAGGAACAACACTTGAAGTTTATCGTTTTCTATTAAAAAGCAGCAAGCCAGTTGGAACACGAGAACTTCAAAGGGCACTCAATTTTAGCAGTTCTTCAGTAGCCGTTTACCATCTCACTAAACTCGAAGATGTGGGACTTCTAAAAAGAGAACCTGGCGGTTACACTGTCAACAAGTTCCTCTTAGAAAACAGCATAAAAATCAATCGATTCCTAATCCCCAGATACTTCTTCTATGCAGTATTTGCAATAGCAGCCTTAATAGTGGAATTGATAGTAATTAAACCTGCTTTGATTTACCGTGAATATATTTTCTCTTTGGTCGTTACAGCAATACTTGCCTGTTTTCTTTGCTATGAAACGGCTAAGACTTGGCTAAGAGGAAATTTATAGCGCCTGTTTTTCAAACGATTTTGACTGTGATGGATACAGGTTGACTATCAATTAAATTAAAATCTAAAAGCTGAGCTTTGGCAGTTTTTTAGTAACTGCTTGCAACCAAGTAAAAACAATACTTTAGCTTATTAATTAGAAAAAAATAAAAAAATAGAAGCAAATCTACCAAAATACATGTATAGCATCTAAATGAACGCTGACACTATATCCATAGTCATCATATCCGACGATAGCAATATATGTGAAAGCGATTGGCGATTGCCCGAAATCAATATAGTGAGTCCCATCCCAATAGTTTATTTCCACCGGATAATTAGGGGTTTCATACCAATCATAGCCATTGTCTGATACCCAACAGTAAAGATCGCTCCAATAGTACCCTGTGTCGCCGTAGCCATAGACAACGATATCACCATAAGCTTGTGAATTCATGGTTGCTTTTACATAACTTGCATCGCCGTAGTTACCAGCATAAAGTTGACAGTATATATCGTTATTTTGCGCCCCTTCTAACCCTGGTCCATTAGAGCACCAACCATTTCCACTTAGTGTACCACAATCGTAAACATCTGCAGCGTAGTTTTGGTGATAAATGTAGTCATGATATATTGTTGAACCAAGATCATCATATTCGAGATTTACTTCTCCTTCTCTTAGTTGTGACTGCGCGTAATCAAACCCTTCTGAATATGCATAATATGAACTGTAACCAAGTTGACACCAATCATAGAGAAATTTTGTATAGAAGTAGCGTGAAATTCCAGTATTGGAGACAGAATTTGGACCCATGTAAGCGCAATATGTTTTACCGTAAATAAAACCATCTTTGATACCGTTGCCATAGCAAAAAGCGCCGACACCAAGTCTTACGTGGGGAAAACGCTGGATTTGATAAGGATAGGGATAGAATATCTTGAAATCACCAGAATAAATGCCATTCCAATAATATGATTCATTGTTCGGTCCTATTGAGTCATAGGTGCAGTAATAGCATTGGTTCGGCCAGGCTACTCCTCCGTGCCCTGAAAAGTAGACATCTACATCAACGTATTCTGAATCTAAGGTTTGAAGTGCGCTTATAATGTTGCCTTTTGTTGCATCTGAGTCGCTCAATATAACCACCGTATCATATCCTGTGGCATTTTCAGTTAAACAATCGAGAATCTGTGGCCCCCAATAATCAGTGAGGTCATTTCCGGTTCCTTGATAGTCTGAAACTGCAACTATTAAACAAGCTCTTAACCCAGATTTTGAAGCAAAAGTGTCAAGGGTTAAAGGAATCTCTTGATTTTTGCTCGGGTTAAGATCAACCGGTAATGTATTATTTCGCACTTCAAGCGGTTTGATGTTGTCTAAATTCGCTGGAGATAGCGGAGAGGGATTCTGGAAAGTAAATTGTGTTGAGCGTTGAGGGGGAGTTAGATATGTTTCACTATTAGTTGAAGTTAATAGTTGATTATAATCGCTTAATATGGCAACTTGAGAAGCATTAAGAATTGGTGTAGCAGAAAAAGTCCCGTCTAAATTTAACGTTAAAGCAGTTGGGATTTGGAGCAATTGATATATTATTTCTTCAGGTGCTAGGGTATAATTAATCGGATTATATCCCAGTTGAGTAAGTGCCGGCATTAAATTGATTTGGGGTTTATAACCTGGGTCTTTATGGGATGCAGAGGCGATATTGCTATCATCGTCGTTAGTGTCCGCTGAAACTAGACTAAGGCTGGCTAGCATCACTAACAATAAAAATAAAAATTCGATTCTTTTTATTTTTTTTTCTCATGTTAAATTCTCCAATGTAGCGAATAATCAAGCGCTACACTAGGTACATCATAAATTTTATTTTTATAACCATTTATCGATTCGAAATTCGAAATAAGCTAATAATTTATATTGCCTAAAGCAAGACACAAATAGTAAAGTGACTCGCTTGAAAGCTGAAATGGGCTCTTTTAGAAGAACGAATTATCTTCTCAAGTATTTATCAATGGGTGTTACGTTTGTCATATCAATAATAGCTTTATCACTAGAAATTATTGTTTGGTTTATACCGCATTCCCCGATTTTTGAGAGAAATGCTTTTAGCTATCCAATAGCGTATCATTTCTTTATCGATGTTATTCTTGGCATTTTTATCTTTACTTTAAGTTTTCTTTCGATATTTTATATGGCAAAATCGCAATTTTCTAGCGCTTTGATAAGTTACATTTTGGTACTCTGTAGCGGGGTAACAATATATATTGTATCATTAATCCCTATTCAGCCATTCCTTTATCAAATAGTCTTACTGTCTGATTTGATAGGAGGAGCATCAATCATATTTTTTTCTGCTTTAGCAGTTGGTTTTTCGACTTTGTTGTACAAACGTTCGTCAGGTTTGGTAAATTAATAATATAAAAGAAGCAATTGTTGTGGTTATTGATAAGCTAATATTATTAGCGTTTCGGGTTTAGATGGCTCCCCTAATAGTGAATACTGTCGCGATTTCTCCTGCTGCAACACCGAACAGTGGCGGAATAATACTTCCACCGACAAGAAGCAAGTCAGATCCCTTGATAGACCTTGGTCCAAAATAGGTAAACCTTTGTTTGGGATAGCATTGCTAGAATCTTTATCAGTTTACAGATTTTGAAGTTGTCAGCCGTTTGAACGTATGTAATATATTCGGTTGTTCTTCCATATGGTTCATTTCGGCTATGTGCTGCTTCCTTCTTGAACCGTGGATGTTTGTTTTTCATGAAGGCTTCTTTAAGCGCTTTTATTTGTTCTTCAGTAAGGCTTTCAAGTTTTGAGTGCACGCAAAGCTGACTTCCAAGGAGCTGCGAATTGAAGCCAAACTGTAAGAGTGTCTGCGTTAGCCTCTTGACGCCTTCAACTGATGCTGTTCGACAACTTTTTTCATACCCGCTTTTTCAGCGAAGGGTGAATACTTTGCCATTACTGCTACTAGTTCAACGTATGGTGTG
>JGI20214J51650_10002405_pt1 | contig 11800 bp, 8 predicted proteins | sample WetSurMetagenome_FD_51650 | JGI IMG/M metagenome (IMG submission 51650)
GACGGCGCACCTCAGTTTCAGCCGGGACCCAGCGTCTACCGGGGCCTCTGGGTACACGATGCGATCTGGCAGACTACTGCGGCGGTCTACCTCGGCGACACATCAGGTGCCCGGACCCGGATCGAATCCCTGTTCCGGTACCAGAAACCCGATGGGCAGTTTGAAGTCATGGCACCGTATCCAATGAACCGCGAGACACCCATCGCTCTCACGCTTGCATGCCGTTACGCACGCTTGACGAACAACCGGGGATGGCTTGAACGGTATTGGCACGTTGTCCAGCGCGGAAATCGATGGCTGTGGGACCTCCGCCAGGGCACACTCAACGATCCCGGATCGCCCTCCTGCGGCCTCTTCCCGGCGGGGTTTTCCGACGGTGGACTTGGCGGTGTGACCCCGGAGTATGGCAGTGTCTATTGGGGACTTGTTGGCCTGGCCTCTACGGCATCGGCGGCACGATGGCTCGGACACGATGATGATGCAGCACGCTGGGAATCTCAATACCGTGATCTTCTCGGATCGTTCCGCAATGCAGCTGCCCGCGATCAACGCGTCGACCAGTTTGGAAACCCCTACCTGCCAATGAAAGTCGGGGACACTTCAACAATCAGTTCCCCCCAGACAGCCAACTGGGGAATTATTGATGCGCAGGGTGTCGGCAATATATTCAGTGTCGACGATTCCCTGGTCGTCGGGTCCCTCCGCATGCTCAGAGGGGTAACTGTCGAAGGCCTACCTCCCAGCACCGGTTGGCTGAAGGATGGACTCTGGCCGTTCTTTGGAACGCTCGAAGCAATTGCCCACATCTACCAGCGCGAGGATAGCATCGCCGCCGAACTGCTCTATGCCGTTGCAAATCATGCATCGCCGACGTGGACCTGGATCGAAGAACAATTGCCCCGCTCGATGGGCACGCGAACATCAGGAGATTGTTCGAATGCGACTGCGAGTGCTTTGTTCATCAAGCTCATTCGCCGGATGATACTTCTTGAGAGAGACAGCACGATGGAGATGCTCGCAGCAGTTCCTGTAGAGTGGTACTTTCCGGGCGCGCATCTCGAGGTGAAAGGGATTCCCACGCTTTTCGGACAATGCACATTCAGATTGGACGTCGCAAAGGATGATTCGCGGGTAACCATCATCGTCAATCCGATGGTGGAAGGCTCGACACACGGAACCGTGGCGCTCCTACTTTCGAATTTGCGCAGGGCAGGATTTACAGCACGCCAGGGGAAGGCGGCGTCCGAAACGCTGCGATTCCCGTCAGAGAGGGGCGTCCGTCTCGTGTTGACGCGCCCATGACGATGACTGCAAACCATTTTGCGTGACCAATTCTTTCCGTATATTGTACGGATTCTTCCTTCCTAAGCCGGAGCTCGTATGCGATATTTCTGCATCCTTCTTGTCATTTTTTCATTGTTCAACAACAAGGCATATTGTGCCTCTCCCGCCGTGAAGCCGGACTCGCTCGATAAGGCAGCTCTCGCGGCCGAGGTGAAAGAGGAGTTCCAGCATGCCTGGAACGCCTACAAGACCTATGCCTGGGGCCATGACGGTTTGCGACCCATCAGCAAAACTCCCTATGACTGGTATTCTTCGACGCTTTGCATGACAGCGCTCGATGCATTGGACACGATGATTCTCATGGGACTCAAGGATGAAGCTGACAGCACAAGGGAATTCATTGCCCGTACTCTCTCGTTCGATAAAGACATCTATGTAAAGGTCTTTGAAATCAATATCCGCATGCTCGGCAGCCTGTTGTCGAACTATCAGCTCACAGGTGACGAGCGGTTGCTCACCCTGGCGAAAGATCTCGCCAACCGGTTGATCCCGGCTTTCATCTCTCCCACGGGACTTCCGTATGTCGAAGTGAACCTCAAGACCGGAGCGGTCAGAGGAACAAAGACAAACCCCGCCGAAATTGGAACGTTGATCGTCGAATGGGGGACGCTCAGCATGCTGACGGGCGATGCCAAATACTACAACTATGCAAAACATGCATTGCTCCGGCTCTACGAATCCCGCTCCGAAATCAATCTCGTCGGCGATAAGATTGATTGTGAGACCGGCGATTGGCTCAGCACCGATAGCCATCTCAGTGCCGGCATCGACTCATACTACGAGTACCTNGTGAAGGGGGCTCTNCTGTTTGGGGATGAGGACTGTAAGATCATGTGGCGCGACTCGTATCTCGCCATCGACAGATACCTTGCCGACTCTACCGCCTCAGGCGAGTGGTTCGGTCACGCCGATATGAACACGGGCAAACGGACGAAAACGCAGTTCGGTGCGCTGGATGCATTCTACCCGGCGGTGATGGCCCTGGCAGGTGACACCAAAGGCGCCGCCTCATTGCAGGAACTCTGCTTCCGGATGTGGACGCAATACGGCGTCGAACCGGATCAGTACGACTATGTAAAGAGTGAGGCCGTCTCTCACCGCTACTACCTTAATCCGGAAATCATCGAATCCGCTTACTATCTCTACCGCAAGACCGGTAATCCGCGCTATCTTGAGATGGGAAAGGTCTTCCTCGAAAGCCTGAAGCGGTACTGCCGCACAGATGCCGGCTATGCTGAGCTCTATGAGCGTGGTGACAAAAGAGAAATACGACCGGATGGAAACGTATTTCTTCGCCGAAACACTGAAGTATCTCTATTTGCTTTTCGCACCTCCTGAGACTCTCGACTTTGAGAACGTGATTTTTAACACTGAAGCCCATCCATTCGCAGGACCTGGCTGCGATGAGAAAACGCCCGTTGTCACCGGAGGACGAGTCGCGCAGAATCCTGATCATGATGGGTGGACCGGACAGCCTGGGAAAGTGCATGGAATTCCTCCGTCACCATTTTGATGTCATCCAGGCACGGTCACAATTGCTGCTGACCATTTCGACGCTTGCTCTCACAATTACTGGTTTCTCCGGTCCGAAAATCGCACAGACCAATGATTTCGCGCGGTATAGCATGGCTCTTGGCATTTCCTTCGTCCTGTTCGGGATGGTCTTTCTTCTCCTTGGAGGACTCCGCATCCACTGGACCACGCAGTTCTTTGAGGACACTTCCGAGGAAACACTGGTCAGGATCATCAAGTACCGGAATTCCAAGACACGTTTCTATTTCGTGCAACTGACTTTTCTGGTGATTGGCCTTGCCGCATACGTGGCATCGGTCATCACATATCTCCTGAAGGGTTGAATTCGTTGATCATCTTCCGTTTCACAGCATTCTCAGAAAGGGCTTCATATGAAGAGCGTCTTCCGTCTCGGTATTGTCCTTATGAGCGCACTGCTTCTGTTCTCNTGTTCGAAGCACAGTGCACCCCAGAAGACCACCATCGCGGTCATACCAAAGGGCACTACGCATGAATTCTGGAAGTCCATCCATGCAGGTGCTGTGAANGCTTCGAAGGAGCTCAACGTCGAGATTATCTGGAAAGGCCCCCTGCGNGAGGACGATCGCGATCAGCAGATCTCCGTGGTGGAGGATTTCGTCAGNCGTGGTGTAACNGGAATCGTCCTTGCACCGCTTGACGATGTCGCACTNTCCGGACCTGTCGATAACGCAACACGGGCAGGCATCCCGGTAGTCATCATCGATTCAGACCTCAAGAGCAATGACTATGTNAGCTTTGTGGCNACGGACAACTACCTCGGTGGCCTGATGGGGGGTCGCGAACTCGCCCGGCTTCTGGGCAAGAAGGGCAAGGTCATCATGCTCAGGCTGATTGAAGGCTCCGCAAGCACCACGAACAGGGAGAACGGATTTCTGGATGCCATGAAGGAGTTCCCGGATATCACCGTGGTGAGCGCCAATCAATACGGCGGATCCACCGTTGAAACCGCGTACCGTGCATCAGAAAACCTCCTCGGGCCTTTCAAATCCGGCATCGGCACGTTGACGATCGACGGCATCTTTGCGGTGAACGAATCAACTACGTTCGGCATGCTGCGTGCATTGCAGGATGGCGGCTTTGCGGGAAATGTCATCTATGTCGGGTTCGACAGTTCACCAAAGCTCGTTGAAGCGATGCGCAACAAGCAGATCAACGCCCTCGTCCTGCAGAACCCCTTCCGCATGGGCTATGAAGGTGTCACGACAATGGTCAAGCATCTCCATGGTGAAAAGGTCGACAAGAAGATGGATACCGGCGTCACACTGGTGACTCCGGCGAACATGGATCAGCCCGACATCAAGCAGTTAATCAGCCCGGATCTCGACCAGTGGATTCAATGACTACTTCCACCATACANCCCCGTTTCGCGATGCGGGGTATTCGCAANCAATTCGGCGCAACGACGGCGCTGGACGGCGTGGATTTCAGGGTCCTTCCTGGTGAGGTGCACGCGCTTGTCGGTGAGAATGGTGCCGGCAAGAGTACGCTCATGAAGATCCTTTCGGGAGCGCTTCGTCCCGATGCAGGTTCCATGGAGCTCGACGGTACACCCTATGCTCCGCACATGGCGCAAGAAGGCAGGAACGCGGGCGTGGCGATGATTTACCAGGAGCTGTCACTCGCCCCACACCTCTCGATCGAAGACAACGTCATGCTCGGCATGGAGCCCGGCCGATGGGGCATACGGAACCGCCAGGAGATTCGTCAACGGACGGTAACCGCACTTACACAACTCGGGCATGGTTCGCTGGATCCCGCCGTGCGCGTTGGTGACCTCCCCATCGCCACACGGCAGGTTGTCGAAATTGCCCGCGCACTCGCTGTCGGGTGCCGCGTCCTGGTCCTTGACGAACCAACAAGTAGTCTGACCCTTGCCGACATCGAGCAGTTGTTCCATGTGATCTCTTCCCTTCGCGAACAGGGACATGCAGTCGTGTACATTTCGCACTTCCTTGAGGAAGTGAAACGCATTGCCGACAGCTTCACAGTCTTGCGCGATGGCCGAACGGTGGGTGGCGGAAGGACAGACGATGCGGAGATCGGCAGCATCGTGCAGCTCATGATCGGCCGGGGCATCGACAAACTCTATCCAAAGACCGCCCGGACCCCCGGGGACGTGCTCCTTGAGGCGGAAACATTGCACTCTCCGCCGAAAGTGCTGGATGTCTCATTCACACTCCGGCGAGGAGAGATCCTGGGAATCGGAGGTCTCGTCGGCGCAGGCCGTACAGACCTCGTCCGTGCCCTCTTCGGCCTCAGCCCCATTGCAAAGGGCGAGTTGCGGGTCAGGGAATTTCGCGGCTGGAGATCGCCAGCAGACCGGTGGAACGAAGGCATGGGCATGGTGAGCGAAGACAGGGCAACCGAAGGTCTCGCNCTGGGAATGTCAATCGCNGCCAACATCACAATGACTCTGCGCAAGGATGTTGGACCGCTCGGNGTGCTTTCTCCTTCACATCTCGACACNGTCGCCCGCAAATGGAGCGACACTATTGGAATCCGCACCACCGGCCCCCGTCAGCCCGTCGGAGCGCTTTCGGGCGGCAATCAACAAAAGGTTGCCATCGCGAGGCTGCTTCATGAGGATGTCGACATCCTTCTGCTCGACGAGCCAACCCGTGGCATCGACGTCGCAAGCAAGGCGCAGATCTATGAGATCATCAANCGTCTGGCAACAGGGGATCCNGCCCAGGGCCTNCCCCCGAAAGCCATCCTGATGATCAGTAGCTATCTCCCNGAGCTTCTGGGCGTCTGCGACCGGATCGCAATTATGCACCGCGGCCATCTCGGCCCGGCTCACCCCGCTGAACAATGTACGGAGCACATGCTCATGCTTGAAGCGACAGGACACGGAGGCGTATCGTGAAAACACTCGCACGCCTCTCACGCACCCTCGGCCCCCTTGCCGGCCTCGCTGCAATCTTCACGCTGTTTGCCATCATCGGACCCGAAAGCTTTTCCTCAACAAGCAACCTTGAAACGATAGCGAGGCAAACGGCGATCGTCGGATCCGCCGCGCTGGGCATGACCCTCATCATCATCTCCGGCGGCATCGATCTTTCCGTCGGATCCATGATCGCTCTCGTCACCGTGGTGATCGCGGCACTGCTCCAGGCAGGCGTCGATCCGTTGCTGGCAGCCCTCGGAGGCATTGCGGTCGGTGCGTTCTGCGGATTCGTCAACGGATTTCTGATCACACGACTGAAGGTGGTGCCTTTCATCGTGACACTGGGAACGTATCTTGTTGTTCGCGGTGCCGCCAAGGGGTTTGCACACGAACAGAGGATTGACGCGCCGCTCACATGGTTGAAGGAACTTCTCGCAGCCCTTCCACCGGGCGAGGCATGGCGTATCGTCCCGTGGGGTGTCTGGCTCACCGTGGCGCTCGCTCTCCTCGTCGCCGGGGTGCTGATCTACACGCGCATCGGAAGACATGTCTTCGCCATCGGCTCCAACGAGCAGACCGCCCGGCTTTGCGGCATTCCTGTGGAGCGGGTGAAGGTCATCGTGTATCTGCTCGGCGGTGCGTTCGCCGGAGTTGCGGGCGTATTGCAGTTCTCACGCCTGACGGTCGGCGATCCGACTGTTGCCATGGGCGTGGAACTCGACGTCATCGCCGCTGTTGTTATCGGTGGAGGCAGCCTCAATGGCGGTGAAGGCTCCATTCTCGGATCCATTGTCGGCGCGCTGATCATGACGGTAATCCGTTCAGGCTGTGCGCAAATGGGTTTGCCAAATTGGGTGCAGGAGATGGTCACGGGATGCATTATTGTCCTCGCTGTGGCAATTGACAGGTGGAGACAGCGGAGAAAAGCGTAGCGTGAGGCCCCGGATCTCCCAGCAAACTCACCCCCTGCCCAATCTCTTCAGAAGAGAGGGGGAGCAGGATCATTTCGAGAAAAAGCAACATCATCCACACCATCCCCCCTTCTCCTGGTAAGTGGAAGATCCCGTCGATGGTTGTGGGAAGAAGAGATCGGGGGGCGGGTTCGGGCGAGCCCCGTATGAAGCGGACAAACTGACANTTGAACCCCCAAGATAACCACATGGATCACTATGCGCACGATAGCATTGACAGTCCTTGCCCTTCTTGCAGCAAGCCCGATTAACGCCGCCCTACCTTCCGATAAGAAACCCCTCGATCACAGCGTCTACGACAGCTGGAACCGCATTTCAGGCGAATGCATCTCGAGCGATGGCAAGTGGGTGGCCTTTGTCATCGAACCTCAGGAAGGTGATGGCAAGCTCGTCATCCACAATGTCACCTCAGGAAAAGCCGACACGGTTGCCCGCGGAGCCGCCCCGAAGATCTCCGAAGACTCCCGATTCGTTGTGTTCTCGATAAAGCCTCTGTTCGCCGATGTCCGCAAAGCAAAGATCGCGAAGAAAAAAGGCGATGATCTGCCGAAGGATTCTCTGGGCATCGTGGAATTCGGGCGGGATACGGTGGTACGCATCCCGCGCGTGAAATCCTTCAAGCTGCCGGAGAAGGGCTCAGGCTGGGTCGCGTACCATCGTGCAAAAGAAGAAGCCCGAAAAGATACAATCAAACCATCGACCTCCAAAGATCAGGCTGTGGATGCGGCTGGCGACGACAAGGAGAAGAAGGATGAGCCCGGCACGACTCTCGTGGCCCGTGATCTGATCTCCGGCACAGAATTCACATTCCCTCTTGTGAGCGAATACATCTTCTCNAAGAACGGACGCTCACTCGTGTTCGCAACGACAGGTAACGACAGCACTGCNACTCCCGGGGNGTTTCTCTTTACCACCTCCACCCGCAGCCTGGACACTCTTGGCATCGGGAAAGGCAAGTTCAAACAACTCGCCTCTGACGAGGAGGGAGCACAGACGGCATTCATTGCCGACAGGGATACATCAAAGAACAAACAGAGATACTTCGCACTCTATTATTGGAAAGCGGGAAGCGATTCCGCGCGCATCATTGCCGATACGCTGACACAGGGATTCCCGTCACACTGGCTTGTCAGCGAAAACCGGACTCCTTCCTTTTCCAAGAACGGCAGGAGACTCCTGTTCGGAACCTCGCCGGTGCCGATGCCTGAAGACACCACGATGAATGACGAAGTCACTGCTAAACTCGATGTGTGGAACTGGCAGGATGATCTGCTCCAGACTCAACAGGTCAAAGCCCTGGATGACGAGCGCAAACGGTCTTACCTCGCTTCGATTGATATCACCAGCTCGGCGTTCGCGCAGCTTGGGACACCTCAGATGCCCGACATCATTACGGGTGATGAAGGGAATGCAGACGTTGCACTCGGACTTTCGGATGTTCCCTATCGCAAACTGATTTCGTGGGACGAATCCTACCATGACGTTTATGTTGTGGATACCAGAACAGGCGCGGCAAAGAAAGTCATCGAAAAACTCGAAAGCGGGGCATCGCTCTCTCCGGGCGCACGATACATCGCATGGTACGACCTAGTGAAGCGACACTGGTTCGCGCTTGACACAAAGACTCTATCCGCAAGGCAGATCACGACCAACATTACCGTTCCGTTATATAACGAACTCAATGACCTTCCCGATGAACCTGATCCACATGGGCTGGCAGGCTGGACCGAAGGCGATTCTGCGGTATTCGTCTACGATCGGTTTGACATCTGGGCCGCCGATCCGGCAGGAGTGCGACCGGCGGTCAATCTCACAGGCAACGCCGGGCGGTCACACAAGACCACATACCGGTATGTCCGCACGGACCCGGAAGAACGATTCATCAGTAGCAGCAGGCCGATGCTCCTTTCGACATTCGACCGGACTTCAAAGAGCGGCGGGTTCTCGACGCTGCCTCCGGATCGGCCCACCGTTCCACAACGCCTGATCATGGAACCCCGTATGTTCAGTCCGCCGATCAAGGCGGAGAGCGTCAGCACATGCATCTTCACGCGGTCAAGCTTCACAGAGTGCCCCGATCTCTACGTGAGTACTACCAGCTTTGCTTCACCAAAACGCATTACCGACATGAATCCCCAGCAGAACGACTATCTCTGGGGATCGGTAGAACTCGTCAATTGGAAGGCCACTGACAACACCCCGCTCGAGGGTTTGCTGTACAAACCCGGGAATTTCGATCCGAAGAAAAAGTATCCGATGCTGGTCTATTACTATGAACGGTATTCAGATCAGCTGCACAGGTATGTGGCACCTTCACCGAGCCGGTCGACGATCAACTTCGCCTACTGCGCGAGCAACGGCTATCTGGTATTCGTACCGGACATCCGCTACCGCGTCGGCCATCCCGGCAAGAGCGCCTATGAGTGCATCATCCCGGGAGTGAAGAGTCTTATCGCCAAAGGGTTCGTCGACATTGCGCGGATCGGACTTCAGGGTCAGAGCTGGGGCGGATACCAGACGGCCTATCTGGTCACACAGACATCGATGTTCCGCGCTGCGATGGCAGGAGCGCCCGTGGCCAACATGACCAGCGCCTATGGCGGCATCCGCTGGGAGTCAGGCCAGAACAGGATGTTCCAGTATGAACGGTCCCAGAGCCGCATCGGCGCCACACTCTGGGAACGACGCGACCTCTTTATCGAGAACTCTCCACTCTTCTTTGCAGACAGGGTGACGACCCCGCTCCTCATCATGGCGAACGATGGTGATGGTGCAGTTCCCTGGTATCAGGGGATAGAGCTGTTTACCGCCTTGCGCCGTCTCGGCAAGCCAAGCTGGATGCTGGTGTACAATAACGAGGAACACAACCTCACAATCAGGAAGAACACCAAAGACCTTTCGATCCGCATGATGCAGTTCTTCGACCACTTCCTGAAGGACGCACCGGTGCCGGTCTGGATGAAGGATGGCATCCCCGCGGTCAACAAAGGAAAGACACTCGGTCTTGAGACTGAAAAAGACTAAGGGGCACATGGGCCGGGAGATTGAGGCGTTTGAAGGACAGGAATTCCAGAACAGGAAGAAACGGCTGATGCGAACCTGCTCGATAGCGTTGCTTTCCGTGTGCTTCTTTGCAAACATCCTCTACTCGCAGGAGTCCCCCACGGCCTGCTGGTACTACTCCCCTGAGCACGAGCCACCAGAACACCAGGTGGACATGCAACACATGAGGTTGGAAGTGTCGTTTGTTCCCGGAAAAAGCCTGGTCCGCGGACGTGTGACGCACATATTCTCGCCGCTCCGTGAACGGGTGGATTCTCTCTTCTTTAACAGTCCGGGCATCCGGATTGTCTCTGCATCCCTGAACGGATCTCCCATCGGTTTTACAACCTCCCCGGCTGGTACAACGGTCCACTTCTCCAACCCACTCCACTGGGAATCGACAGACAGCATACAGTTTGTCTACGAAGCCACTCCTCGCCGGGGCATCTACTTTGTTGGATGGAACGATTCCACCGGGCGGTCCAGAAAACAGATCTGGACTCAGGGCCAGGGTATCGACAACCGTCACTGGATCCCCTGTTACGATGAACAGAATGACAAACTCACCACCGAGACCGTTGTCACATTTGACAGCAGCTACCCCGTCCTCTCCAATGGCAGGCTGCTCGGCAAGCAGCTCAATGGCGACGGGACCACGACCTGGCATTACAGGATGTCGCATCCCCATTCTGTGTACCTCGTCATGCTCGGCATCGGCAAATACGCTACTGACGAGCGTGTGAGCAAAGGCGGTACACCAGTTCACCTCTGGTACTATCCCGAGTTCCCTGACAGGGTCGAGCCCACCTACCGCTACGCCACGGAAGCCGTGGATTTCCTTGAACGCGAAATAGGTGTTCCATACCCCTGGGAATCCTATGCGCAGATCCCCGTCCAGGATTTCCTCTACGGCGCAATGGAAAACACGACAGCGACGGTCTTCGGGGATTTCTTCTTTGTCGACAGGCGGGCATTCCTTGACCAGAACTACATCAGAGTCAATGTTCACGAATTGACCCACCAGTGGTTCGGAGATTACATTACGGGGAGGAGCGGCGTGCAATCCTGGCTGCATGAGAGCTTTGCAACCTTCTATGCAAAGTTCATCCTGCAGGACATTTATGGAAAGGATGCATACCAGTGGGAACGGCGGCAGGAGCAGGAGAGCGCACTCCGCGCATCAGCACAGGATCGCTTCCCCATTCTTCACCCGAGAGCGGGATCAGATCGCGTCTACCGGAAGGGCTCCGCCGTCATTGACATGATGCGGTATACGTTTGGAGAGGAATCCTATCGCAAAGTCGTCCGCCACTACTTAAAGCGGCATGCGTACGGCAATGTCGAAACACACGATCTCTATCAGGCATTCCAGGACGCGCTTGGCCTGTCGCCGCACTGGTTCTTTGAGCAATGGATCTACCGTGGGGGCGAGCCGCAGTATGCTGTTTCCTACGAGGATGTGACGACGCGCGCCGGTCAGCGGGAAACCGTTGTGTCAATTCGCCAGACGCACAACACTGATGAGCTCGTGAAGCTATTTTCCATGCCGGTGGTATTCGAAGTACATTATCGCGATGGGAGCGCCGACCGGGTTCGTGAGACGATCGCCAGGGAATCCGAAACAGTCGTGATACCAAATCGCAAGGGGCAGGAGATCGCGTTCGTCCTGTGTGATCCCGGGAGCTGGGTTCTCAAGAACATATCCTTCCCGAAGACCTACGAAGAACTCGAGGCTCAGGTCACCTATGCACCGGAGATGATTGACCGCTACGATGCGCTGCATGCACTCAGTGAGACTCCTGTTGACAGAAAACGGGATCTGTTGCGCAAGGTGTTCGCACGCGAACGATTCCATGCCATGCGTGCGGAGGTCATTGCGCAACTGAAAATGATGAGTCCCCGGCTTCCCGCTCGTTATGCACCCGGGCGTTGAGCGACCCGGCGGTGGAGGTACGCACAGTAGCCCTCGCTTCGCTCAAGAAGATTCCACCAGGGATGCGCA
>JGI20214J51650_10002406_pt1 | contig 11799 bp, 5 predicted proteins | sample WetSurMetagenome_FD_51650 | JGI IMG/M metagenome (IMG submission 51650)
CTTTGAATATCGTAATGCGTCTGTTGCCGTCTATCTTTGTTAAAGCTATACCATGAAGGGGATGCTTCACTTTTATAAANCCCCCGCCATAGAGTTTCTCGTACCATTTTTCCACCGCAATCATAAGATTATCAGATGATAAAGTTTTATTCCATGGTGCCCATCCCTTATATTTAAAAGTAACCGGCATCTCAGCAATTTTACCCTGGTTGAATTTTGGATAGAAATCCATTACAGCTTCATGTGTTAACTCGTTTTTCAATTGCAATTCTGCAGTTGTATTTGATTCACCCTGTTTTATCAATCCTTTCTGGTTAAGTTTCCAGCAATGTCCATAAAAATCCTTTTCAGGCATCCCGAAGTACATACCAAGAAATAATGAATCGTATCTTACTCCTCTTGCCATTTCCCTTTTTAACATGCGATCGTACTTTGCTCTCGGAGAACATCCTGATATTATATATCCTGAAATCAGGAGGAGCACAAGCAATTTTGTTATTGTCTTCATATTTTTTTAATATTTATAAAACTGTAAATTATCGTTATTTCTCGCAACCACAATATAGCGGTTTCTCTTAATATTAATGCTCTTCATGCTACGTATTTCTCCTTTTGTAAAAATGCCTGAATTCAACGATGGAACTGAAATATATGTTCCATCCTTATTGCCTTTCAGGAATAATCCATAGCTCGCATCATTTATGCCTGTCTCGGGCTTGGCTCTGTACTGGTTTCCACCGATTACTATATCACATACGCCGTCGTGATCAAAGTCATCAGCAATTATTGCATATACCGGGGAGAACTGGGCTTCCAAAGGCAGAGCATTGAGATGGAATGATCCAGCGCCTGTATTTATCATGATGCAGCTCTGCAACATGCTTGCTTTTAATTTAATTGACCTGTCAAGTACCTCTTTGGGGAAAAGGTTCTCAATTGTAGCCTCTTTATAATCATCGAACTTTTTATATTTTTCCGACAATGAGGGGATTTGTTTTAACAGATCGTCCATCATTGCAATAGGATATTTTTTTTGCCCGTTGTAAGTGCAGATTATCTGTTCAACGCTTCCATTCAGATCAAAATCATTAACATACATCGTTACCGGCTTTGACGTTGAAGCTTTAAAATATGAATTTAATCCATTATTGCCCAAAATGAAATCAACCTTTCCGTCATCGTTTATATCCTTAGCAATTATTGAATGCCACCAGCCTTCGGTGTTCGTGAGACCATAACCAGCAGATTTATCGGTGAATAATCCTTTGTCATTTATGAATATCTTAACAGGCATCCAGTCGCCGACTATGACCATATCGAGATCGCCATCACTATCAATATCGGCCCATTTCATATCGGTAATCATCCCTATCCCGGTAAGTTCCGGTGCAACTTTCGCGGTCACATCGGTGAAATTACCATGTCCGTCATTGTCCAGGATATAACCGTTTACTGGTACGCCATACTCAAATGGTTTAAGTCGGGTCCCAACAAATAACTCAACATCGCCATCATTATCAAAATCTGCAGGCTCGACGCAGGATGTGCTTTCATATTTTCCTGCCGGAAGAATTTGTGGTGATTTTGTGAAATTTCCCTTGCCATCATTCAGGTAAAGACGATCAGCAAGGGCCGATGAGCTGGATGGTAATTCGCTGCTGCCGCTGGCTACGTACAAGTCAAGATCCCCATCTCTGTCAGTATCAAAAAAAGCACAATCTGTATCTTCACTGATTTTGTCGGATTCGAACAATTTTTCATTTGTTCCATGAAAGTGACCATTTCTGTCCTGAATATAGAGGGCCCCGGGAGAGTCCTTGGCTCCGCAGATATATATATCCTCGAGTTTGTCACCATTAACATCACCGACTGCAACATGAGGACCCTCATTGGACATCATCTGAAACAGGAGCCTGTCGCGGTCAAAGTCATTGAAGTCATTCTCTTTATGTTTAAAATCAAGACCGGCGATCATATCAATTCTCTGAAAAACAGGGGTGAGATTTTTCTGCGGATGAATGAAACTACGTTTTGTCGCATCTTTTTCATCCAGTTTCAGAAACTGATTTGCCGGGATGTTAAGTAAAACTGAACTTTTTCCGTCGGGCCAGCTGATAACAATCGAATCGGCAGTGGAGGAGGAGCCCAGTCCAAAGCTAAGCCGGCTGTCAACAGTTGATTCGAAGCCACGTATAGGCATAAGTTCCTGATATTTCAGATCAGTTCCTGAATACAGAGTTACTTCAGTTCCGATAGCTCCGGTATTCTTTCCTGAACCCTTTAATGATATATTGAGATAATTGGCACCTGCTTTTCCGTTTGTTTCATTCCTGTAAATGAATGGCGGCATATTCACATTATTTACAACAAGATCAAGATCACCATCATTATCAAGATCGGCGTAGGCTGCGCCATTGGAGAAAGAAGGCGTGTTCAGTCCCCATATATCCGACAAATTCGAAAAAGTAAGATCTTTGTTATTATGAAATGCATAATTCGGCACTTTTACAGAAGGCATCATGTCTATCATAGTAAGGATAGCTTTCTGCTGGGTTTTTATCAGTGACCTTACAACTGATGGATCGGAATAGAAATTCAAATAATCACGGTCGAGCAAGTCCTTAAAAATCCCATTTGCCACAAAAATATCTTTCCATCCGTCATTATCAAGATCCATTATCAATGCTCCCCAACTCCAGTCTGTTTCGTTTACTCCGCTTAGTCTGCCTATTTCGCTGAAAGAACTATTCTGATTATTCAATTGAAGCGTGTTGCGCGCAAACTGATGGCCATAACCATTCTTAACCTTATTCTGATAACGATCCCAACTCTCGAACATCGCCTTGGTTTTTCGCCTGGCATTTCCTTCAGGAGTCATTTCCGTGACAAATATTTCTGGATAAGCGTCATTGTTAATATCTGCCATATCGGAACCCATGGCACCCAGACTAGTTTCACGTATCTGATCCTCAAGGGATTCAGTAAATGTGCCGTTCTTATTGTTGATATACAGATAATCACGTTCAAAAAAATCGTTCGAAATATAAATATCTGGCCAGCCATCCCGGTTTACATCCCCAATACTGACACCCAGACCAAAGCCGATTTTGCTTCCGTAGATGCCGGCTTCTTTGCTTACATCCACAAAATGCCCGTTATCGTTACGGTATAATTTGTTGCTCCCGAGTGAGTCGCGCAAAAGACGCTGATCAGGTTTTATATCATAATCAGTGACTGATTCGAACGAATTGTTTAAAAGGTAACAGTCGAGATCTCCGTCATGATCGTAATCAAAAAACGTTGCATGGTTTGATAATCCCATATCGTCGAGGCCATATTTTGCAGCTTCCTCAGTAAATGTGAGATCCCCGTTATTAATAAACAATTCATTGTGACGATGAGATCCCCCGGTTTTTCCAGATTTACATATATAAATATCGGGTAATCCATCTCCGTTTACATCGGCAATGCTGACGCCTGTTGACCAGGAATCAGGGAACGACACGCCTGCTTTTGCAGTGATATCATCAAAAACAAAGTTTCCTTTATTAAGGTACAGCCTGTTTCCGGTCATATTCCCGCAAAAAATGATGTCGGGCAATCCATCGTTGTTAAAGTCGCCAATGCCTACTCCGGCACCATTGTAGAAATTTCGGTAAGTATAGGTATTAAATTCCTCTGTATAATCCAGCTGATTGATGAAATCGATATGCGTCTGCTTCTTATCAAGAAGTGTAAACAAAGCTTTCTGCTTTGAAACGGAGTGATCTGTTTTGCAGGAAACTGACAATACAGATAAAATGAGTATTAATGTACCGGATAATCCTTTAATTCTTTGAAAACACATAAATAAAATCTGTTTGCAAGGTCTGCTTTTCCTTTGTGTTACTTTGTGATACTTTGAGGTACTTTGTGGTTGATCGTTTTGATTTTACCACAAAGGAACACCAAGGAAACCACTAAGGTACACAAAGGGTTTTATCTGTTCGCTCTTTGTTCCTGACATTCGCCCGGCTCCCCTGAAAATAGGGGTGAGGTCTATATAAAAAGAGCAGGCAAATATAATAATTGCCTGCTCTCTTAAAGAATTTATTTAAATTTTATTGAGTGTAACCCGGGTTCTGAACAAGATTTGGGTTAGCAGCTAATTTTGGCTTAGGAATTGGATACAGAGTAAGATAAGGATCTGACTTTGCGTTTACAACATCAGTTGTATTATGATGTGGTAAAACCCATTTGTTAACAGAACTCCATAATCCGAAGCGGATCAAATCCTGACGTCTTGAATGTTCTGCGAACATTTCACGACCTCTTTCATTGAATAATTCACCACCAGCAACTGAAGGACCTGCAAGGTCGAAGCTCAGTTTGCCATCGAGAGATGTAATAGCTGTTAAGCCTGCGCGTGTTCTGATCTGATTAACGAGTGCCAGGGCACCAGCATCAGTTGCGCTACCGCTCTTACGCCATAGAGCTTCTGCTTTCATAAGAAGAACGTCTGCATAACGGAAAACTGAATAGTCGTTGCTCATATCTGAGGTACCACCGATTTCATATTCCCATTTGCCAAGTCTAACGCCTGACTGACGCCATGCCTGAGGACCAAGTTCGTTGATCTGAGGAGCTGGTTGTCCGCCTACAAGGCTACCAATATTTCCGAAGTTAAGAGGTTTGCCATCAGGATCAGCACCATCAGCGCCATCATCTGTTGCAACTCCGCCTCCGAGTTTGTACTGATAACCGGCAACAAAGTTACCACGCTTTGTGGCAGGACCTGCGAGAGTACCAACATCGCCTCTTCTTAAGTCAGTAGCTTCGTATGAATTGTAGAACTTCTCGAGTGTACAGTAACCATTCCATGGCTGGAATGTGAGGTTATATGTATACTGGCTTGCATAGTGCAGAGAAGCAGCAGCCAACGTAAATCCAGTGAAGAAAATTTTGTCATAAGGGATAGCCCAGATGATTTCTTTTGATCCTGAATTGTTCACATTGAAGTTAGCAAAATAGTTAGATTCAAGATTGTATTTGCCTGAGTTAATAATCTCATCACAAGCTGCGATTGCTTTGTCCCATTGTGGTGTACCTGAATAAACCTGTGCATTCAGATATAACTTTGCCAACAGGAATTTAGCTCCCCAGTATGTCATACGGCTATAGGTTGTTCCATCAACAGTCTGATTAAGTGCAGGAGTAACAGCTTCCAGATCAGCAACTATATTGCCATAAACAGTTGCTCTTGCAACCTGAGGAGGAGCAGCCTGAGCATGTGCAAAGTCGTTATCATAAGGAATATTACCATAAAGGTCAACCAGCTGCCAGTAGAAGAAACTTCTTACTGCTGTGAGTTCACCGATATATGCAGCTGCAACATCTTTGTTAACCTGTCCGCCATCCGATAGAGTCTGGAACTGGAAGATAAGTCTGTTTGCAGTACTTACACCTGAGTAGCAGAAATCCCATGGACCATTCATAAATCCATCGTCATATCCCCATGAGTGTAAATGAAGCCTTCTCTGTGTACCACCGTCATCCCAGTCCGAACCCCTTGTAGGAACAACTTGTTCGTCGGTAGTCATTTCCTGGACTTCATTAATGTCACCTGTTGCATAACCGCCAAGCTGAGTATAAGCAGAACCCAGCGCAGCTACAAACTCCGCATCAGTCTTGAAGAAGTTGGATGGAGTAACCTGACTATATAGCTTTTCATCCAATTTGGTGCAAGACTGGTTTAATACAGCCGCTCCAAAAAGGAACAGGCCTACCCCAATCAGATATCGCGATTTTTTCATTTTATTTCTTTCTTTTGATTTCATATCTTATTCATTTTCATGGTTAAAAAACAAAGTTTGCACCAAAAGTTACAGACCTGGTCCTGAACCATGTGTCTCTTCGGTCCATACCTGTTATAAGCGGAGTATTACCTGATTCCGGATCAGTATATCTCGGGTTTGGATCAACACCAGAATATTTGGTAATATAGAAAAGGTTATTACCAGCGACATATAGCCTGATCTTACTGAATGCAGAAGTTTTAGGCAATGTGAAATTATAACCTAATGCCATGTTGTCGAGAGAAACAAAGTCAGCTTTTTCAACATACTTGCTTGACAATGTACCTGAAGTAGCAGCAAGAAGTTCACCGCTTGAGTTTCTCAGATCTGATGTTGTCTTAGGAAGATTGTACGATGAAATATATGCAGGAACTTCGTAGAATGCGCGGAATGAATTGACAAGTTTATGTCCGAATACACCACGGAAGAAGATATTCAAATCCCAGTTTTTATAATTAAGGGTGTTTCCGAATCCAATAAGGAATTTAGGTAAACCGTTACCGGTTACAATTCTGTCAGCACCTGTGATTGAGCCGTCGCCATCAACATCTTTGAAGATAAACTTACCGGTTTCATCAATTCCTTCATAAACATAAGTAAGAATCTGTCCGAGAGGCTTGCCTTCCTGTACAACAGCTACAGGAGTACCGTTCTGGCCTGGTGAACCCATATCGCCAAGTTCCTGTCTTCCGTATTTCAACTCTGCACCATTATAAGTTCCTGAGAGGGAAACAAGTGTATTCTCAAGAATGTAAGATGGGGTAAGTGAAATGTTGTAAGTGAAGTCTCCTTTTTTAATTACATTGTAATCAAGTGTAAGCTCTAGCCCGCTACTCTTTATTTTACCTAGGTTCAACCATGCCTGGTTATAGAGGTTTGGAGGAACAGGTACACCATACTGGAAGAGAAGGTTATTTGTAGTTCTTGTGTAGAAGTCAAATGAACCTGAGAGTTTTGAATTGAAGAGAGAAAAATCTATCCCTGCGTCAAATTCACCTTTTTTCTCCCATTTAAGGTCAGCATTTGCATTACTTACTGGAGCATATCCGGGAACAAAATTGCCATTATAGTAGAAGTTACCCTGTGGTCCGAGACGGAGTAATGACAGATAACTGTCTGATGGGCGGTTACCGGTAATACCGTAGTTAACACGTAATTTAAGGTTATCGATAAAGCTTACATTGATAAGTTTTGAAAGGTCAGCACCACCACCGATAGCAGGGAATAATCCCCATTTATTGTTTGTACCAAACCTTGAAGAACCTTCATATCTTGCACTTGCAGTTACGAACCATGTGCTGTTAACATTGACGTTTACACGGCCAAAGAATGCAATAAGTTTCTCGGAATTTTTATAACTGGTTATTGTGCCTTTACCATTTTTAAAGTCAAGAGCAGCACTCAGGTTATTGTATGTGAAGTCATCTGTAAGAAAATCTCCACCCTGTGCGTAGAAGCCCTCATTTGCGAATTCCTGGTATGAATAACCGGCAAATGCATTGATATTCACTGCAGAAGTAACGTCTCCTGCATAGTGCAGTGTAGATTCAAAAAGTTTACTTGCATAATTATTTGCCTCTCTTGAAGCTAAACCGTTTCTGTTCATTCCACCCCAGTAGTCAGATTTTGAATAGTATATACCATTCAGATTACCACTGTTCTGGATAGAATAAAATGCATCAAGGGTCAGACCTTTAATGATTTCATAAGTGCCTTTAAGTGAAAGGTTCAGGATTCTGTTCTTCCCCTCGTTGGTATTCTGCTGCAGAATAGAAACCGGGTTATAATAATCGAACAATACCTGCTGGAAATATCCATTGTGCTTTACATAATCAGGATTAACCAGAGGATCAGTGCTTTTCACAGGAGCTGTTGGATTATAGATAGTTGCATAGCGGAATGCCTGGCTGAATCCGTAATTTGATTCTCTCTCAGTAGCTCCAAGGTTAAGGTCCAAAGTTAATTTGTCATTCAGAGCTTTCTGTGAAATGTTTATCCTGCCATTCAGCTGTTTGTTACCAGTTGTTATCATTATACCCTGAACATCGCGATAGTTAATGGAAGCACGGTAACTGGTCTTATCACTACCACCTGACATAGAAATGTTATGTACCTGTGTAATTCCAGTCTGTTCAATCTGTTTGAACCAGTCTGTATTAAATCCAAAGTCGGTACCGATAGTGTTGCCCTGACTAGAGTTAATTTCAGATTTCAGAGATCTCCATTCGGCTGCATTCATTACATCGGTATTCTTGGCAACCATTTCAGCAGTAACATAAACATTATAGTCTATAACAGCAGTTCCTTTTTTACCTTTCTTTGTTGTAACAAGAATAACACCACTTGAACCTCTTGTTCCATAGATAGCTGCTGCAGAACCATCCTTCAAAACGTTTATTGACTCAATATCATTAGGGTCAACGTTAGCAAGATCTCCACCAATTACCCCGTCAATAATCACCAGTGGTCCCAGGTTAGCGCCAATTGTGCTCATACCTCTGAGTCGGATATCATAAGAACCGTTAGGGTCACCACCAGCTTTACTGATAGATAATCCGGAAACTTTACCCTGAATCAAAGCAACAGGGCTGTTAACGCTACCTTTGTTGAATTCATCGGATTTAACGCTTGTTATTGAACTTGTAACTTCTCTCTTTTTCTGAGTACCGTATCCAGTTACGACAACTTCGTTCAATGTGCTCATTGCAGGAGCAAGCTCTACATCAATAGTAGCCTGGCTTCCAACAGTTATTGACTGCGGAGTGTAACTGATAAAAGAGAAAACAAGGACTGCCTGAGGACCCGGCACAGCTATGCTGTAGTTACCTCCAGCATCAGTCATTGTTCCCTGTGTGGTGCCCTGGAGTACTATATTAACTCCCGGGAGTGGTCCTTCCGTTGCGGAAGTTACTTTACCCTTGACAGTCCTTCCCTGTCCAAAGGCAAAGCTGATCGCAAAGCTAAAAATGAGAAGAGATAAAATACCCCTCCTCCATAGAAATACAGAATTTCGCAATGTTCCCATAATTGATTTTTTTTAGGTTAGCTAATTTTTAGGTGTATAATGATTTATATAAAAGGTAGAAAATGGTGATCGGAACATATTATAATATGGTATGGACATATTAATTTTAAAAGGATGCATAGCTTAGAGTCTCAGTTGCTTTGGTTAATTCTTTATCAGCTACCCCACCATTATTGGGGTTTCACCGATAAACAAATGTAAAGATTAAATTCGTATTAAAAAAATATTAAAACGAAATTAATTCACTTTTTTTTAAAAATCTTACTAACATAACGTGGTGATATTGAATAATAAACCCCAAAAAAGCAGACGTTAAAAATGATTTTCTTACTTTGTTTCAAACGTTTTCTGAAATAAATAAAAAGTGAGATTCACTTAACCATTATAAGTTAAGATAATTTAACAGAAAAATATAATCCGAAAGTGGTAATCCCAGAATGCATGCAAGATAAATTTGTTCTTTTCATCTGCAGATTCCTCACTTCGTTTGGAATGACAAGTCATTTTGATTTATTGGGGAGGAAAGCAGGGGCACTACGGGCGAAGTGGGAATCTCCCCGGGTTTACAAGGATTTCTAAGACTGCTTTTCAGTAACAGCAGGCTAATTCTTTATTGATGACCCCTTTATTACAAGTTCAGTTTTGATGATTTTTGTCTGTGTCGGATATCCGGAATGCTTTTCAATACGATCAATAAGAAGCCTGATTGCCTCTTTGCCGACTATGTATCCATGTTGTTCCACTGAAGTGAGAGAGGGATTTGTAATGTCCGATATGAGTCCGCTTGTAAACCCCACTACTGATATGTCGTGAGGTACCTTAAACCCCATATTGATTATTATTTTCATGGCTTCGGCTGCTGTAAGGTCATTTACAGCGAATACTCCATCGGGCTTAACTTCCCTTCTGAGGAGTCCGGGTACAATCAAGTCTGCATCCTCGCCGGAATCACACCTGATGATATTTTCCTCAATGACCGGCTGGTTATGTTCCCTGAGAGCCCTGATATAACCATCTCTGCGATTCCTTGAAATAAGGAGATTTGGCTTGCCTGCAAGATGAACAATGTTTTTGCAGCCCACATCGATCAAATGACTTACTGCATTATATGCACCAATTTCATCGTCAACTATAACCCTGTCAGTATCAAGATCTTCACATATTCTGTCAAAAAAGACAAGAGGAATCCCATTCTCCTGTATTTTCCGGAAGTGATCAAAGTCTTCAGTGAGCTTCGTAAGAGATACAAGTATTCCGTCTACCCTGCTTGCAAGAAGAGTTGCCACCGACTTAACTTCACGTTCATATGATTCACTCGACTGGCAGAACATTACATGATAGCCTGAATCATAAGCCAGATCTTCGATTCCACTTATTACGGTGGAAAAAAAGTAATGGACAATCTCCGGGACTATAACACCTATTATTCTGCTTGAGCCGCTCTTTAAGCTTAAAGCAATCTGGTCGGGCTTATAATTCCACAGATCAGCCAGTCTCTGAACTTCCTGCCTTGTATTGCTGCTGATGTCAGGATGACCCTTCAGAGCCTTTGAAACTGTAGAAGGCGAAATTCCGAGTTCCTTTGCTATGTCCTTAATCGTCACCTGTCCTTTATTCATCTTTGCTTTCCGCTACTTCATTTTCCGCTAATGTAGATTAAAAAAGTGATTTTTAAACTGGAGCAGTTCTTTTTTTTGTAAACAGCTCAGGGATCACTTAATTAAGTCAGATCATCACAGGAAATTATCCATCCAAAGCATGGATATAACATTAGGTTTTTTAGAAATCGGGCATTATATTTGTCTTAAACAAATGCACATTTTAAATTGTTATAAATTGTGCCTCATGTATTAACTAATCTAATATGTATTGAAAATGAAAAAATTATTGATTATCGGATTCATGCTGTTTACAGGATTATACAGCTTTGGACAGGTGCAACAAAAAACACCGCCTCCACCTCCTCCTCCGATACCCTCAGGTCCGGAAAAGATGACTCCAGGTATGACTGAGATCTGGGATCCTGAAGTAAAAGTTGTCCAACCTGGCGTAACTGACCGGGATGCTCCTTCCGATGCAATAATTCTCTTTGATGGAAGTGATTTAAATAAGGAATGGGTCGGGATGGATGGTAAACCATCTATCTGGATCGTAAAAGACGGCTCACTGATTTCCACGAGAGGCTCGGGTTATATAAAATCAAAAAGGGCATTCAATGATTTTCAGCTGCATATTGAATGGAAAACACCTTCTGAAGTTTCAGGAAACAGCCAGGGTAGGGGAAACAGCGGTGTTTTTCTTCAGGAATTATATGAGGTTCAGGTTCTCGACAGCTATGATAACAGAACGTACCGCAACGGTCAGGCCGGAGCCCTATACAAGCAATATGCTCCGCTGGTGAATGCATGCAAAAAACCAGGCGAATGGCAGATTTACGATATTATTTATACTGCCCCAAGGTTTGGTGCCGACAGTCTGACCTACTTCACCCCTCCAAGGGTTACCGTTATTCAGAACGGTGTACTGATCCAGAATAATGTCGCTCTCCGTGGGCCTACACAATATATAGGCATACCTGAATATACTATTAAAAGACACGGTGCCGGAAGCATTCTTCTTCAGGATCATGGAAATCCGGTAGCTTACCGGAATATCTGGATCAGGGAATTGTAGTTATCCCGATATGTTTTTAAATATAGCAGTACATTACTCTGTCTTCATTTAAAATTATTATTTTTAACGATCAATTATAAATTTTAATTTACCTGACATGAAAGAAAATTCAAAAAACATTACACGTCGGTCGTTTCTTGGAACTACCGGTGCTGTTGCTGCAGGTTTGACGATACTTCCAAACACAGTAGTTAGTGGCCTTGGCCGCAAAACTCCTGCTCCGAGCGACAAGCTGAATATTGCTGTCGTAGGTATTGGCGGGATGGG
>JGI20214J51650_10002408_pt1 | contig 11796 bp, 11 predicted proteins | sample WetSurMetagenome_FD_51650 | JGI IMG/M metagenome (IMG submission 51650)
GTCAAATATTCAAAGACCTGTGCGCTTTTAAGCAACGACTTTGTTGGTATGCATCCCCAGTTCAGGCAGATGCCTCCCAGTTCAGCCTTCTCAACAACCGCAACTTTCATTTTAAGCTGCGATGCCCTGATGGCGGCTACATATCCGCCGGGACCGCTTCCTATAATTATAAGATCGTAATCCATATACTTTTAATTAGTGCTTTTAAGTTTCTTAACTATGATAAAAATGATTTTCACAAACAGCCAAAGCAGGACAAGGGTAAAAATAATCGTGGCTCCGACAGGGATACCTGCAAAGAATGAAATAGTATATCCTGCAGCAGTTCCGATAAACCCGGCAATAACCGACCATATTATTACACGCGAATAAACTTTTGTAAAAATCATTGCAATATTCGGCGGAATCGTAAGAAGTGAAAGTACCAGCACCACTCCTGCCATCCTAATGTTCAGGACGATAGTCAAAGCAATAAGTGCAGTTGTTGCGTACTTGAAAATATTCACATAGGGCGAATAGGTCCTGGCATAGGTCTCGTCGAATGAAATATACAGAATCGTCCTGTAAAATACACCGAAATAGATTATCAGTACTGCCGACATTATTCCAAGAGCAATGATATCGGCATTCGTTACTGTAAGGATGCTACCGAAGAGGTAGCTCATAAGGTTGGGAGAATAACCCGGGGTAAGATAAATGAATATTATTCCAATGGCCATACCAAAGGCCCATAGAATACCTATTGCGGAATCCTCACGTATTTTCTGCCTTACCGAAAGGTATTCGACTCCGAGTGCCGACATGATGCCAAATACAGCCGCACCAATAACCGGGTTAAAACCGAAGAAGTAGCCAATACCTATTCCTCCGAAGGAGGNATGAGTGATTCCCCCGCTAAGGAAAACCATTCTTTTTGAGACGATATAGGTGCCTGCGAGACCTGCCGTAATGCTGGCAAAGACTGCGCCAAGCAGTCCCTTGATGATAAAATCATATTGAAAAATACTTCCTGTCAATTGATGTGATTATGTTGTTTAAGAACTGTATGGGGCACTTCTCCGTGTGTAATCAGCTGTATGGGACATCCGTAGGACAACAGCTGTTCACTGGTAATTTCCGATGAAGGGTGATAGTGAAGGTCCCGGTTCACGCAGGCGTACGATTTTACATGTGCTGAAATCATCCCGATATCGTGCGAAACCATTAGTATCGCCATCCTGTTATTGAGTTCCTTGAGCTTCCCGTAAAAATCCTTCTCAAAAGATGAATCCACAAAGTTTCCGGGCTCGTCGAGAAGAAGAAGTCTCGGATTACCAATGATTGCCCTTCCAAGAAAAACCCGCTGGAGCTGTCCTCCCGACAATTCATTCAAGGGCGACTTTGCAAGGCCTCCAAGTCCCAGCTCCTCTATGATCTCACCCGCCCTCTTTTTATCCTCAGGAGACATCCTCGACAATATTTTCTTCTTAATCATCATTCCTGAAAGAACTACATCAGAAACGGTAACCGGGTAATTCAGGTCGCCTGTCGAAATCTGTGGCAGATAGCCAATTGTATTTGGACCCAGGTATTCCGGGTTATAGGTAATACGGCCGCTTACCGGCTTCAGGAGTCCAAGAATAACCTTGAGAAGAGTTGTCTTGCCGCCTCCGTTTGGACCTATGACTCCAATAAAATCATTCATCCCAACCTTCAGGCTGATGTTATTCAGGACGATATTTTCTTCATAGCCTGCCGAAAGGGATTCTATATCTATAAGGTAGCTCATCAGTTCTCTGTCTGTCTCTCCCTGAAATTGTTGTATAGTTCGTCAAAGATATTGTTTTCAGCTTCCAGCCAGTTTTCAGCCAGAGGGTCAATGATAGTGATATGCCCTCCAATCTCCCTGGCAATCTCCCTGGCATTCTTGCTATCGTACTCCTTCTGAACAAAAATTGTCCTGATATTCTCTTTTTTTGCAAGGTCGATAAGCTCTTTAAGTCTTGAAGCCGGAGGTTCCTTGCCTTCAAACTCAACGGCCACTTCCTTCAACCCGTAATCTCTTGCAATGTAAGCCAGGTTGGGATGGTAAATCATGAAGGGCTTCCCTGAAAATTGATCAAACAGTGATTTTGCCCTTGAATCGAGCTGGTCAATTCTGAAGAGAAGCGAGTCGCAGTTGATTTTATACCTGTCGCTCCCCTTTGGATTAAGCTGGCAAAGAAAATCCCGGATCGATGCAGCCATGGCGCGTGCACATGAAGGTGAGACCCAATAATGAGGATCAGCTCCTTCAACATGTCCTCCCTCATGAATGTCAGTGGAGGCAACAGGTTCGATGCTTCTGCCGACAGAAAGTCGTGCCATCTTCGGATTTATCTCGTAAAACCTGTCGAGCCAAGTCATTTCAAAGCCAAGGTAGCCATTGCTGATATATGCCACAGACTGGCGCAGTTTGGTTATCTGATCAGGGTATGGCTCGTAGATATGAGGATTGGCGCCAGGTGGCACCATAACATTGACATTAAAGTCTTTCCCTGCAATCTGCTCAACAAAATACCTGAAAGGACCGATACTAACAGTGATAATGCTTGCCTCCTGGCGACCCGGATTCCTGCCGCATGATATTGCAGCAAAAACAAGCACAAACATCAGAATTTTCTTCATGGGGCCAATCTATAAGGCAGAGTACAAATTTAACACATAACAGAAGAAAAGGTTTATATGGTGCAAATAAAATAATATGCTATTTTTGATCATGGTTATGAATGTGTCCAGATGAAAAATAAAGGAGAGATACTTGCAGCAATTCTTTCAGAATATAAGGACTGCTATTTTTTCCTGCATAACACCAAAGAATTCAGCACAGTAGAAAAGATAATGAGTGAAGGCTTCATCTTTGAAAGCCAGCTTCCGCATTCAACCGACAGGGTTAATCCCAATGAACCTATTGAGTTAACCTATTTCTTCTTCCAGAGAAAAGATTACGGGCTTTTCACCATGGTAATGGCTATCACCAGGAAAATCTATGAAAACTATACCAGGGCTTCAGACCTATTTGATACAGGCATAGAGGAGGTGATGTCAATTACAGAACCATATTTTGGCGATAACGATGAGCCGCTTTATACTGTATCTCCGAGACATGTTCTCGGATACTTCAACATAAAGACAATGGAATTCTTCAGGAATCCGCTCTGGGACCCGGAATTCGACAATTCTGTATTGAAGGAGCCATTCAAAAAGCCTTATAAGCCCGACAGGCAGCAATAACCAAAAATATATAAATGAAAACCCCTATCCGAAACCTGATCGCGGCAACTGCGATGATTATGATCTGCAGCCCCGTCCTCCCTCAGGGTAAGTATTCCAGCTATGACGCTCTGATAAAAAGAATTGAGCAGCTTGCTAAGGCAAATCCATCCATATGTGCAGTTAAGACGCTTGTCAGAACCGCCGGCAGCAAGGATATTCGAGTCATTACAATAGGCACCGGAGAAATTGAAAAGAAACCTGCAATCGCTGTCGTCGGAGGCGTTGACGGAAGCTATATTCTCTCACGCGAGCTTGCAATTGGGTTTGCTGAGAAAATTGTAAAGGACTCTGGCAGCCCTGAAATCAAAGCCTTGCTCGAGAAGGTCTCATTTTACATTTTCCCTGATGTAAGTCCTGATGCTTCGGCTCAATATTTCGAAAAGACTAAGTACGAGAGAAGCATCAACTCCCGGGCTGTCGACGATGACAGGGATTTTAAAACCAATGAGGATCCTTCCGAGGATCTGAACAACGACGGATTTATTACACAGATCAGGGTGTCTGACCCTGCCGGAAATTATATTATGTCGCCTGATGACAAGCGTGTCATGGTCCAGGCTGATCCTTCCAAAGGTGAAAAAGGCGCCTTTTTCGTTTATTCAGAGGGGACAGATAATGACAAGGACGGGAAATTCAATGAAGACGGGGAAGGTGGCGTGGACTTCAACAGAAACCTCACCTTCAATTACGAGGAGTTTGGCGCCAATGCAGGGCTTCATCCGGTTTCCGAGCCTGAAACAAAAGCAGTTCTCGACTTCCTTTTTGATCATTTCAATATTATTGCAACAGTTACTTTTGGTCCCCAGGATAATCTCTGCCAGGGCAGCGGCGAAAGAGGAAAAGGCGGACCACCTCAGCAGGGGAGTTCTGCTGGTCAGGGCAGGGAAGCCGGCCCCGAAAACGGACCGGGCGATATGCCAAGGATGCGTGATAGAAGAATTACCAGTGTGATGAAATCCGACGAGACAATACTCAGGCTGGTTTCCGATAAATACCGCGAAATTACCGGCATCAAGGGCTCTCCTACCAGTAAAAATGAGCCGGGAAACTTCATGGATTGGTCATATTATCATTATGGCAGGTATAGCTTCAGCACGCCTGCATGGTGGTACCCGGCAGATAAGGATAAATCAGGCGACGTAGCATTTCTTAAATATTCCGACGATAAAAAGATTGGTGATGTTTTTATACCATGGACTGAAATTAATCACCCCGATTTCCCGGGGAAAAAGGTTGAAGTCGGCGGTATTAAGCCATTCGCTGAAATTATTCCCCCGGAAGCAATAATCGATTCCCTTGTCGGTACAAACTGCAAATTCATTGAAACAGTCGCAGCAATGCGTCCCGAACTTGAATTCCTCGATCTGAAAGTTGAACCTAAAGGCGAAGACGTTTACAGGCTGACTCTAAAGGTTCATAACAAAGGTAGCTTTGCCACAACCAGCGAGGCAGGAGACATGAACCAGTGGACCAGAAGAATGCGTCTGGCAGTTGAGACGGGCGAAAAGCAAAAGTTCCTGAGCGGTCAGAAAATTCAGCAGATACAAAGGATCGAGGGCGGAAAATTCTTCGAATTCAGCTGGCTCATCACGGGCAAAGGGCCTGTAAAGATTACGGCCGGAGCTGTAAATACTGGCTTCATTTCCACAACTGCTGACCTTAAATAACTCTCAAAATGGCACCTATGAAACGAAATATATTAACCCCGGTTTTAACGGCCCTGCTCATCACAATTTCTATATCTCTATCGGGGCAGGATGAAACTCTCTTCTACAAGGCAGCAGGAACCCCTGCTAACCCCAGGGTTCAGACAACCTGGAATAAATATTATACCGATGCCGGTATAACAGACCTGTGTAAAAAACTGGCTGCAGCCTACCCCGATCTTGTCACACTGACTTCGATTGGCAAATCTTACCAGGGCAGGGATATATGGACACTCACCATCAGCGACAAAAAGGCTGGCAACCCTGACCGGAAGCCCGGGTTCTGGATCGATGGCAATATCCATTCAATCGAGCTTCAGGGAACTGAAATGGCGCTTTATACAGCGTGGTACCTATGTGAGATGTATGGACAGAATGCTTTTATTAAGCAGCTTCTGGCAGACAAGACGTTTTATATTACCCCAACCATCAACCCCGATGCAAGGCAATATTTCACAGCCGTTGGTCAGCCTCCAAGGTCAGGTCTGATGCCATTCGACGATGACCGCGATGGTCAGTTCGACGAAGACGGGCCTGATGATCTTGACGGCGACAAGAATATCTGTGAAATGAGAAGAAAATCAACTGACGGGATGTACAGAACCGATCCGAAGGATCCGAGGAAAATGGTAAGGGTAGAGCCCGGCGAAAAAGGTGAATATGAATACCTTGGCGAAGAAGGGATTGACAATGATGGCGATGGCATGATCAACGAAGATGAGATTGGCGGCTACGACGGAAATCGTGACTGGGGCTTCAACTGGGAGCCTAATTATATTCAGTATGGCGCAAATAAATATCCATTTTCAGAGCCAGAGAATCAGGTTGTCCGCGATTTTATCGTTAATCACAGGAATATTGCCGGCGCACAATCGTTCCATAATTCGGGAGGACTGATTCTGAGAGGCCCCGCACAACAGGGAGGAGGGGCTGAAGTATTTACCCGTTCTGATGATAATGTGCTCAACACAATAGGTAAAAAAGGAGAAGAGATTATACCCGGCTACAAGTTTATTACCCTCTGGAAAGACATGTATACCGTATATGGCGGTGAGATCGACTGGTTGTACGGAGCCATGGGAACCTACGTATTATCTAACGAACTGTGGAACAGCAACATGATGTTTAACGACACAAATAATACAGATGAATATGAGTTCGACAAGTATCTGCTGTTCGGGGATGCTTTCGTTCCATGGCATAAATATAATCATCCTGTTTACGGTGAAATCGAAATAGGTGGTTTTGCAAAAAATTTCGGAAGGCTGCACCCTGGATTTCTTCTGGAGTCAGATGCACACAGAAATGCAGCATTCTGCATCTATAACGCTTTCCAGTCGCCAAAGCTTGAGATTACCAAAGTCGGAGTCAAAAAGCTGGATAATGGCCTTAAGGAAGTGACCGTAACCATTGAAAATAAAAGGCTCCTACCTACTCACTCAGGCGAAAACCTGAAATACAGAATCGACCCTCCTGATTATATTTCCATTGAAGGCGGGCAGGTAATTGCCGGAATGATTGTAAATAACGCTGATCTGAATATAACCAGGGAGCAAAAAGATAACCCTCAGAGAATGGAGGTAATAAACATCCCGGGATACCAGAATGTCGACCTTAAATGGATAGTAAAGGGAGGATCGAAATATAAAATCATGGTTGAAAGCGTAAAGGGCGGAAGAGCCGAGGCAACAGCCGAATAATAAAGAGCCGGGCTGCCTGCTGGACAACCCGGACCTGAAAAGGAATGAAAAACTAATAAACGTCAGAAGACGTTACTAAAACTAATAAGTCTGAAGAGATATCTTGAAGTAACCAGTTGCCTTTGATGCATTTATATCGAATTTCCAGGCGCCTGCCTTGTCTTTGTTTTCGGTGTCTGTAATGGTAAATGACTTCCTCCAGTTAAGATTTCCTGATTCATCTATCAGTATATCAGAGTACAGTTTTCCGCTTGGCATGGTTATTTTAATCCTTATCTCACCCGATTTGCAATCGCCGTTGATAGACATTACAACTGAGTTTGCAGTGGGTTCCACATCCAAGGTATAATCTCTCGAAAAGGAACTTTCCTTAATCGACTTGGAGAAGTCCCAGGAAGTGCCCTGGTTATCGCCAAATACATGGTAGCCATTGCCGATAGAAATACCTTCGGATATTACCATCGGATTATCAGAACTGAAAGCCCAGGCTTTTGGAATATTACCGGAGCTTCTGAAACTCTTGGTATAGGCTTCAGGATCAATATTGTTTTTCTTCAGCTCCTGCATTGCATTGATAGGCTTCAGGATCAATATTGTTTTTCTTCAGCTCCTGCATTGCATTTTCAAATTCCTCCCTGGAATCATCAATCGACTTTCTCGCATCATCGCCGGCTTTCTGGCGCTCATACTGAGCTTTCTCAATAGCCTTTTTGGTATCTTCCTGAGCTGCTTTCTGATCTACCAGAGCTTTCTTCTGCTCCTGTATCAGTTCATTCAGCTCCTTGTCCTTTTCCTCTTTGGTCTTTTCCTGTGCCCTGACCGGCTGCTGGATCGCGATCATTGAAATGAGGAAAATAATTACTAATATTAAACTGTTCTTTTTCATGGCTGCCCTTATTTTGGTTAATTACTCGATTCAAAGATAATGCCGTGATACTGGCTGTAATGTTAATGCCGGGTTAATGCCGGGTTAATGTTTTGCCTGAATGTGAAGGGAATAGGATAAATTAGATACTTTTGGCAATTAAAGCTCCCACTATGAAGAAAAAGAATACAGTGCTGATGCTTGGAATTTCCGCCATCCTGATCCTGATCCTGGCCCAGGTGATAATTATAAGGGATCTTTGGAAGCAGCAGGAAATGACAATCAGGATCCATTACAGGGAGATATCGAGACAGGCAATGCAGGGTCAGAATCAGAGCGCCTTCGATACGGTAAGGCTCCTGATGGACAGGTATTGTGAAAAAAAGGTTCTGGAATTTCAGGGTGTAAAAGACACTTCAAAAATCAAGGAAAAGAAAGAAGAGGTACTGGCATTCTGCAAAAAGGTGCTGAACCAGGAAGAAGACCTGTTTCCTTATCTTTCTTCATATTTTGCGAAGGAACTGGGGTTCAGGATACCATTCTCATCCCGGATGGAAATAACCAACTTCACTCTTATAAATGGTGATACAATCCATATCTTTCAGAACAGTTCCTTCATGAACCGGCGCCAGGGTGGAGGATTCATGGGTCTGTCGCCCTCAGAATCAGGTCCATTTATGTCTGGCATTATGGTCAGGCCTGTTTACCTGGTAGGTAACAATTACCAGCTTTTCTTCGACTATTTCATTGATTTTTCTGACAAGAAGAAAATAATACTCAGGGAGATTTCCGCTTCCCTTGGGATGAGCATCTTCAGCATTATAGCCATTGTTATAATGTTCATTATCACCTACCGTAACCTGATGGAAGAAAAAAGGTTGTCGAACCTGAAAACCGATTTCATTAATAATATGACTCATGAGCTCAAAACGCCACTTGCAACCATTACCGTGGCAGGAAAAACTCTTGAGCTCGAGAAGATCAGACAGGATGATTCCAAAATCCTTGAAACAGCCAGGATGATCGGAAAGCAAAGCATTCATCTGAACCAGCTTATCAACATGATCCTCGAAATAAGCATGTGGGAAAGGACTGAATTTTCTCTCGATACAAAAACGGTTGATATTGAAGAGGTTATGAACGACATAGTGGGGAGTTTCAAAAACGGATCTGGCAGCATCGCCAGACTGAATGAGAAATATTCGCTGAACGGGGTTAAGGCAGATATTGATGTGGTTTACTTCACAACCATGATCAATAACCTCTTGTCAAATGCAGTTAAATACTCTGAAAAACAACCCGAAATAGTGGTCGAGGGAAAAACCGATGAAAGGTTTATTTCAATCAGCGTGGCCGATAATGGAATAGGGATCAGTAAAAATGACCAGAAGCATGTTTTCGACAAGTTTTACAGGGCCTCTACCGGAAATATCCATAAATACAAGGGTCTTGGACTTGGCCTCTACTATGTCAAAAAAATTGCAGTTGCCCATGGCGGTGATGTAACAGTTAACAGTAAACCGGGAAAAGGAAGTATATTTACAGTAACAATACCTTATTAATCACTCTTGATAATTATGAAAGTATTATTAGCAGAAGATGACAGGGATTTTGGCAATATTCTGTCGCAATATATTAATATGAATGGGTTTGACGTTGTTCTTGCCAGGGATGGGAAAGAGGCATGGGAACGATTTGGTGAGGAAAAGCCTGACATTTGTGTGCTCGATGTAATGATGCCGGAAATGGACGGGTTCACCCTTGGTGAAAAGATTAAGGAAGCGCAGCCGGGCGTACCGCTTATCTTCCTTACTGCAAAAAGCCTTAAGGAAGATATAGTAAGAGGCCTGAAAATAGGCGCTGACGATTATATTACAAAGCCATTCGATCCTGAAGTGCTGATACTCAGAATTAACAATATTCTCAGGAGAGCTTATACTTCATCGAACGATGAGTATAAAATATCCGATTCCGTTCTAAAGATCAACTCCCTTGAACTGATCTGCGGAAATGTCACTGAAAAGCTTACACTGAAGGAAGCACAGCTGCTCAGGTATTTCATCGTAAATAAAAACAAAGTGCTTGCCAGGGAAGATATCCTTACCGAAATCTGGGGGGAAGATGATTATTTCCTTGGAAGAAGCATGGACGTATTTATCAGCAGACTCCGGAAGTACATATCTGAAGATCCGAATCTGGATATCCGGACTGTCAGAGGAACAGGCTTCATCCTTGAAGAGCTCAACAAATAGATATAAATAAAAAGCCCCGGTTTTGCCGGGGCTTTTTCATATTATAAAATCAGGTTATTTCTTTGTTCCGAGAACTTCAGTAACTTTCTTGGCAAGGTCTTCACCCCTGAGGTTGCGGCCAATAATCGTGCCGGTCTCGTCAAGAAGAATATTTGAGGGGATAGCCCTTACTGCATACTGCTTGGCAGCTGCATTGTCCCAGTACTTTAGATCAGAAACATGTGACCATGTAAGTTTATCATCGGCAATTGCCTTAACCCAGTCTTCCTTCGACCTGTCGAGTGATACTCCGAGGATGTCAAAGCCTTTCTTGTGGTATTCGGCATAAACCTTTACAACATTCGGGTTTTCCTGACGGCATGGGCCGCACCATGATGCCCAGAAATCGATAAGGAGAAGCTTGGAACCTATCTTTGAAGCGAGAGTAACAGGTTTCCCTTCAGGATCGTTCATTGTGAAATCAGGAGCCTTCTGGCCAATGGCAACAAGTTTGAGGGCTTTTACCTGATCTTTGAGATCCTTAACTATCTGAACTTTCTGAACGTTTGTATCAAGTGCATTTACAGAATTTTCAAGTTCTTCAATACTCATTTCATAGCTAAGGTTTGAAAGAAGCATTGGGGTGAAAAATGATGAAGGATTGTTTTTAACAAATTCTTTCTGATTATTTGTCATTTCAGTCTCAAGGCCATTAATTGCCCTTTCAGCAGCGCCCTGTTTTGCAGTATCCTTTGCTTCAGAAGCGCTCTGGTACTCCTTATAAAGTGAGCTGTATCTGTCACTGAAAGATTTCTGATTATTAATGTATCCCTTATATTCATCCTGAGTTTTTGACCCGGTTACATTGATATTATAAAGTGAGTCAACTTTACCTGAAATTGTCAATGGTGCATTTTCAAGGAAGAACTGAGCCCTGTTGCGGGTATTCTTTGCTGTGAGCATGACCATCTGGGGGTAATCAACTACTCCCTGCATTTTGAAATGGCCGCTTTTTGATGCAGCTGAGTCAATAGTAACATATTTTCCGGCTTCCCTTTTCTGCAGCAGGAAGATCAGAGTGTCAGATCCTGAGATATTCGCATTGATAACATAGTGCGGCTTGGTTGTACAGCTGGCAAGAACAGCAGCAATAACAACCAGGAGGATTGTCTTTTTCATCATTAGCTTTGATTTAATAAAATAGTTTCGGTTTAAAACGTGATAAAGATAATTATATAATCGGATAAAATTTACTTTTTCATGTATTTGTCAATCAGGCTTAATGCTGCTTTATAGGAAGTTATCTTCCCTTCATAAAGTTCCTTTTCTATTAATGGCAGCATAGTCTTAACCTCTCTCGAACTGTAAAAAGAGTTATTGAGATATTCACTTATAGAGTCATGCATTCTTATTACAGCCTGCTCCCTCCTCCTTTTCTCAAAATAGCCATTTTCGCCTGTAACCGACACATAAGAGGAGATCATGTTCCAGAGTTGGTCGATTCCCTTTTTCTCGACAGCCGAGCAGGTAATAACCTGAGGCTTCCATCCTGATGGCGGATGCGGAAAAAGCGACAATGCATTACTGTATTGAATCCTGGCACAATCGGCGGCAAAACTATTGGCTCCGTCAGCTTTGGTTATTGCAATTGCGTCGGCCAGCTCTATAATTCCCCTTTTGATTCCCTGCAGTTCATCACCGGCTCCTGCAAGCATAAGAAGCAGGAAAAAATCGACCATTGAGCTGACGGCAGTTTCAGACTGTCCCACTCCTACCGTCTCAATAAATATAGTGTTGAAGCCGGCAGCCTCGCAGAGGATTATTGTTTCCCGTGTCTTCCTGGCAACACCCCCAAGGGTTCCGGCAGAAGGTGAAGGACGGATAAATGCATAAGGATGGGTGCTGAGACTTTCCATTCTTGTCTTGTCGCCTAATATGCTGCCTTTGGAATGTCCACTGCTCGGATCAATGGCAAGGACGGCAAGCTTCCTCCCTTTTTC
>JGI20214J51650_10002409_pt1 | contig 11796 bp, 11 predicted proteins | sample WetSurMetagenome_FD_51650 | JGI IMG/M metagenome (IMG submission 51650)
TATTTGCCAAGACAAACGGGTATGATTTTGTATTTACTGATGCAGCAGGGGTGAAGTTATCCCACGAGATAGAAAACTATAACTCTTCTACTGGGGAGCTTGTGGCTTGGGTTAAAATACCGCTTATCTCTTCTACTGTCGATACCGTGATTTATCTTTATTATGGGAACAGTAGTGCGGTTAATCAGGAAGACACTGTTAATGTTTGGGATAGTCATTATCTTGGCGTATGGCACATGAACGAGACAACAGGAGAGATTACTGATAGCACATCGTATAATAATAATTTTACGACAGCAACAGCAACGTATACTAAGACTGCGAATACTATAGGTAACGCTAGATATTTCGATACCGCAGCAGATAGGCTTGTTACAACTTATATATATCCTTCTATGAGTGCATATACACTTGACTGTTGGTATAATCACAGCTCTATTGTAAGTGGTGCAGTCGATGAAATGATGGATATAAAGGTAAACGACCCTTCGATATTCAGGGATGCTTCTAATAAGCTACAACTTTATTCTGACGGTGGATTTATCGGCACAAGCATATCTACTTTTAATAATATTAACTGGCATTATATGAGCTATGGGAACACTGGGAGTGCTATGTCTTTGTTTATTGATAGGGTAAGAGAGAATAATACAGCAGGGGCGCACGACAGCGGGAATAATATTTTATGTATAGGGGATAATGGGCTAGGTAGCGATACTTTTCTGGGTTATGTTGACGAGGCGCGTATATCTGATATCTCCCGTAATTGGTCTTACCATAATGCGACTTATAATAATTTTAATTCACCTGCTACGTTCTATAGTGTTTCTTTTCTATATTCTGGTTCCTATCACATCAGGCTATATCCATCTAATGATTACCAGAAAGAGCTTGAACGTGTCGATGGTTCAAGTAAACCGAACTGGGAGGCATTAAAGACATTAAATTTTTTATATGGTTTACCGGAGGACGCTGATGTTGTTATTAATCCAACGGCAGGAGCTAAAAAACGGGATATTTATGCAGTTGATGATCTACCAAATACACAAATGAAGATAGCTAATGTGAGTATATCTATGGTTTCTGTTAATGGTGGAGCTGGTGTAGGTGACGGGTATCAGATAGGATATTATACACATGGGCTAGGAAATCATTATACACACGCTTGGAAGATATCAGCAGGTGGATTAACTCATTATGAGAATGACACTTATTACATAACAATAAATGGTTTAACAGGTTCAACATTCATCCCAGATGAAATAAATAATATGTATATCGACTTGTATGACAACCGTAGTGCAGCAGAGGCATATAACCATTATTCTATGTGGGTCGATGTTTATTATTATCCTTGCCCCGTTAACTTATCATCGGTTGAATATAATGCAACAAAGGTATCTCTTTCTTGGACTAAAAGCAATTGGGGTAATACTGTTATTACTGCAAAGATAGGCAGTACTCCTACAACCTGGACAGACGGGGTTATAGTATATAACGGTAGCGCACAGACAGGGATAGCAACAGGGTTATCCCCTGCAAAACATTATTACTTCAAATCTTGGAGTTTTAATACAACGTCATTGGTTTATAGCATTGGAAATGCAACGAGCGACTGTTGGACACCACCGGAGAGGATAACAAGTAATGTATATTCGAATACTAAAGCAGGGGCAACTAACTATGTTAACATCACTTGGGTTAATGCAACAGGGTTACATCACACAAGGACAGTAATACGTAAATCATTGGTATCACAACCCATACTGCCTACAGATGGGACAGGAGTATACAACGGGACAGGGAAGCCTTATTTTAATGAGACTTTCGCGTTAAACTATTATACTATCTTTCATTACAACGGTAGCATAACTGATACGTCTAAGTATTCCGTTGGTAGTAATGTATCTTCTTATGTTTTCCTTCTGAATTGTTATAATGAAAGCTCCGGTGTGGCATTAACAAACTGGAATGTGCTTATTTCAAATGCTACTGGCTCTCAAATATACCAGAAGATTAATTGTAATAATTCTCTTATTGTATCTGTTGGTCTTATGCCTTCTGGGGCAGGTTGCACTATAACATTTAGCAGAGCAAACTATACGACACGCACCTATACGCAGACGATAGTTAAAACCGGAGTTTATAACATAACTGGATACCTGGCGCATTTCACCATCCCAACCGCGCCACCTGTCAATACATCTTATCTGTATCAGTTATACGTCATTGACGAAAAAACAAGCAGGGTGTCAGATGCATTAATAATCGTCAAAAGGGTAATAGGTGGAGCATTTACGCCAATATCAAGCGGTTTTACTGATGGGAATGGGCAATTCAATGTTTATCTTATCCCTGGTAATAGTTATTTGTTTATTATAAATAAAACAGGGTATATTAATGAAACCTCTACGTTAACGGTTTCTTCCGTTATATTTGATATAACGTTTAAACTATATACCGAAACAGTACCACCATTGATATATGATTATGCAGAAGAAATACATTTTAACGGATATGTCACAAGATCAACGCACATATTACACGTAAACTATACAGATGATATGACCGAAACAGTTAACGCTCAGATATATGTTTATGAGTTTAACTCTACAACAAACACCACGTCATTATTTGCCAGTAATTTAACAGTAGGAGATAGCCACGTTTACCCTAATTTCTCAGGGATAAATAACCAAAACACCTATATTGTCATATTAAAACATAATCATACCGTATTCTTTCACAATGAACAGTCATTTATCATTGGTAAATTAATCATATCAATAACAACGCCTAGTTACACAAACCGGTTGTTTAATTACAACTATGGGTATAATCCTTTCGGATGGACTAATTGTATTATGTTTGTGATACTGATAATTATTATATTTTATGGAGGGAAAGAAGAGTTACCTTTGGTATATCTCGCATTGGGTGTCATATTCCTATTTTTAAATGTGGTTGTTGGATTATACACCTGGTCGGTTCACGCAGGAGATTTCATCCCTATTATGTTTATAATCGCAGGGGTTTTAACTGGTTGGTCAAGATACAGAGGCTAAAAAAATGAACAGATACTTAGACAGTGTAAGGAAAGAAATAGCTAAACAAACCGGTTTAACCGGAGTAGAGGCAGGACATATAGCAAGACAATTAGAACGACAGGGAATAGATGTACAATCCATAGACCTTAAAACCATAGGGGAGAATATGTATGGACACGGACACCGGACAGAGGGCTTTAAATCTGTTGTCAGGGGAATGTATGGTTTAAATGTCGGTGAAAGCGAAGGAAAAAGCTACAAAGAATACACAGAAATGGAAGTACGAGCTAGACAGGGGGCTAGATCACCAAGAAGTATAAGCAGGGATGAACACATAAATGCACACCATATTTTTAATATGAATAATGAACGTGGTGTAAGTTTATGGATGAAAAGACCAAACCGGTATGATATACTCGGTATTGACGATAAATATTGATGCCAAAAAACAAGGAGACACGAAAATGAAGATATCATATTTATTGTTTCTGGGGTTGTTGCTCCTGGGAGTAGCATTACTCTGTTTATCGGTAGAGGCGAAGCCACCTAGGGCATATTATGTTGCGGGAACAGATATGATAATAGTTATAGATGGGAACGCAACTTCCCCTAATACGATGGCAACGATATATGCGGAAGAGGTGGCACACGCTTGGGGTCAGGTGACGCGCATGAGCGACTGTCAGTATAGGGTAGATGCTAACATTAGAATAGGTAATTCAACCTCAGCGAACAACACTTATTTTAAAAGCAAGAATGAACAGATAGTGATAGAAAAAGCGTTCACTAGTACGACATATTCAACGGTGGTATTTGGTGAATGGGAGACAACATTAGGTTTATTTGCTAAAAATGGCAGCTCTGTAATATTTAATCAGACATTGACAACCACAACGTATTACGATTATTATGGAACGTTATTGATTTATGGTAGCAGTTTTTATTCAAAGACAACATACTGCGTTATCAGGACACAAGCTGGGTCTATAGTAAGGTTCAACAGCACTATATTTAACCATTTCAGTAGGATAAGAAACTACAATACCGACATAATGGTTTATAATAGCATAACGATAAAAACAGGCGGGGGATGGTATCTAAATGCGTTGCCTTCTCGTATGTGGTATGGTGCTAAAACAGACGAGGTTATTGCATCTAACCAACCAGGTAGAATTACTCTTTGGTATCCTGAGATGTATAATTCAACCAGCTCTTATGCTCCTATATCTGTTTTAAACGCAGCGAACATTCTGGAGATAATAAACCCGATTAACTTAAAACGAGGATTATACTCGTATGTTTATCTGGTTGCTGGTACAGATAACTACGGTAGGATTAACTATACTATTGATTTAAAGGTTACGAACCACTCAGGAATAAATATACAGAACGCTAGAGTTAAGATATGGAATGTTACAGGTGTATTGATATACAACGGAACTACAGATGCTAATGGAAGGATACCACAGACGATGCTACCTTATCTTAAATGTAAGACACCAAACGCAGGGGGAATACCAACAGTTAACGAGACATACAACCCTTACAGGATAACGATTAACAAGACTGGGTATACTGTTTATAATGAGAGTTTTACAGCTAACTATCCTATTAACTGGACTATCGCGCTTCAGAATGGGACAACAAGCACCGTTAGTTATTTCCCTGTTGGTGGTGGCAGTAACAGAACAAATACATTTATTTTATTGGGCGGTGCTGTTGGGTGTGTTCTTGGTTTCATTTTCGCAAAAAAGAAACGAAAAAAACAAAAAAGATGATATTATTATTATTCTTAAATAACATAAAAAACGTAGTGAAATCGACAAGGGATTATACTAAGCACACCGTCCGCGCTCTCCTACGTGCCTAGTTTTAATTCCTATAGGGGAAAGAAATGGCATTAAGAACAGCAATATACACCAGGATAAGCACAAATGAACAAAACACCCTGGCACAAGAACAAGAATTAAGACGATATGCAGAACTAAAAGGATACATCATTCATAAAGTATATACCGATACCATCAGCGGATCCAAAAGCAGCAGACCTGGACTAAACGAGCTTATGATAGATAGCAGGAAAGACCTATTCGATATTGTGATATGTTACAAGCTAGACCGGTTAGGTAGAAGTTTACAGCACCTTCTTAACATAGCTGACGAATGGCGGAAACGGGGTATAGCGTTCATATGCACTAGCCAAGGCATCGAGACTATTACCGCGTCAGGAAAGCTCGTATACTCAATTCTAGGGGCTATAGCAGAGTTTGAAAGGGAATTGATATCGGAACGAACCAAGCAGGGATTAAAACACGCGGTCAATGTTGGCAAGAGGGGAAAGGATAAGCACCCGAGAAAGAAAGGAGGATATTACCTTAGATACCATAAGGCTAAAGACCTATAAACAAAGGGGGGTATGATTTTTTAAAGCAAGTTCCTCTAGCGGAACCTGTTACAAATAAACGAACCTTTATTTGATAAATATAAACACCACAATAATTAAATGTTGTAACGATACAACCTTAACATAGTAATGTAAAGAAAGCTACAACGCTTAAATATAAATCACGTTCCATAAGATACATTTATAAAATAAACGATTATTTCTAGTATTGTTATTCTGGGAAACCGGAATAAAAAGAAAGGAAGTAAGTAAATATGGAAGAAAAAAAAGAAAGCAATCAAATAGGCAGCAGACACACCTTTTTTTATGACAATGAAAATAAGACCATCAGATTAACAATCGATGGTAAACATTTTTATTTAAATGGACACTTTCACCAGATAAGTGAACAACCAGAACAACTTTTATATGTGTAGGTGAGACGATGGATAAAATAATGATAGATGGAACAGTCATTGAATGCAAAATACTTCAAGTGACAAGCTCAGCGATCATATTCATATCAGAAGGAAAAAAAAGAGGAATACCGATGAACAGGGTTACAGAGTTTAAATACGGGAGAATACGACTATGAAAAAAGAACTAGCAAACCAATATGTAGGACAACTGGTGCGTATCTGTATGGGAAATAATTTCGTTCCCCCACCTGGAATAATAACAATGGTGACAGACGATAGCTTCCTATTTCAGACAGCAACCAAGACGAGCGTACTTAACTTACACGAATTAACAGAGATTAACCCAGTAGACAGGTGATACAATGGAGAAATGCTTTAACCTACGAAAAGGAGTATGTGTTTACAATTACTCCAAGAAATGCACAACAGATGGAACAGTATGCGGAATGTACAACCAACACTTTAAAAACGTTGATATCGAGGATTTCATCGACTGGAGGGAGAAACAATGAATAAAAACTGTCATCTTTGTAAATTTTATATTTACGACCCTGTAGGAGTACCAGAGGATAAATCATACTGTAGTTGTTTTCACAAAGGAAAAAACTTCCGAGCATACGGATGCAAAGACTATGAAGAATTTATAGACGAGGGAGTACAATGAAAGCACAATGTAGCGGATGCGGTATAATCTATGAAGTAACAGGCGGAAAAGCCTTTGCGGTTTTAACGGGTGGGCTAGACTGTCCCAACTGCAAGGGCAACGTGGACATCATAATAGCAGAGGGAAAAATATGAAATTTATAAAGATACGATTCATAAAACCCTATATTGATGGAAAAAAAGAAGGGAACAAGCACAAAGTAGGAGAAATCGTTGACTATGATGCCAGAGCAGTTAGTTGGCTTGTTAAAGAAGGATATGCTGAATATTACAAAGAAGAACTATCACCAGAAGAACAATACTACAAAAACCAAGACAACAAAGAACAGGATTTAAAAAACCAGCTCTGGACAGCACAAGACAGGATACCAAAACAATACCGGACAGAAAAAGCACGATTCATAAAAATAGATATGACAGACCCAGAAAACAAACAATGGAAGAAACCATTAGAGAAAGACTGGACAAACACAAGAAACTATCCTTACAATGACATAAAATTCCTGCAATACCTAGCAACCGGAGACAACTACGGGATAGCACTAGGATATGATGATATCGGGGTGCTTGACGCGGATCACCTTACAGTAGACCAAACAGCACGAAAAGAACTACCTGATAGCTTCAGGATAAGAACAGGGGGAAATTACTACGACAAACCAGAATACGGGAGGAAAATACATTTCGTTTTCAGAGTACCAGGATGGACACATGGAACAGTAAACTTTGATGATGACGCAGGGGGGAACCACCTGGGGGAGTTCCGATGGCAGGGAGCTATGGTTATCGCACCAGGAAGCAAACACTACAAGACGGGGAACACCTACGAGATAGAGAACGATGTACCGATAGCGACCATCACACCGGAACAGCTCTACAAGGTCATAGAACCCTTTATGAAAGGTCACAACGAAAGAACAGAGATAAAGAAGGATAACGACAACTCAGAAAAGAAATGCGACATTGACATTACTAAGGTGCTTAAAACCAGTGATTTCACCGGACAAACACCGACAGAGGAAGCAAACGGGATATACAGAGGCAAACACCCAGGACACGACAGCAGCACAAACAGGAACTTTCAATTCAGCATAAATACGAACCTATGGTACTGTCAGAGACATGGGACAGGTGGGGGAACCCTAGAACTTATCGCGGTGAAGCATGGGATAATTAAATGTGAAAACTGCAAGAAAACAAAAGCGAAACCGGAGATATTAAGCGGTGGAGAAAACAAATGGGATGATTTCAAAGCAGTTGTTAAGATAGCGAAAGAGAAATACGGGATAGAACTACCAAAAAAAGAGAACCAGGTTGGCAATATTACCACTAAGGTTCTTATCCCCGATCTACCAAGGATACTCAAAAAAGAAGATTACTACGAAGAAGATAAATTTAAAGCACCAAGACTAGCAAGAGATATATGCTTCAACGACGGACACAACAGAGGATTACACGTAATGACAGATAACCAGAAAATAATCTGGGACAACGGAAGATACTGGCAAGACAACGGAGAAGAACTACTAAGAGACGTAACACAACAGATACTAGGAGACGGAGCATGTCTACGACATAAAAACGAAACACTAGGATGGATAAAAGACAATGTAGCATTACATCTTGATAGGAAACAGCTAGACTTCAACAAATACAAAATAGGGCTACAGAACGGGGTCTACGACCTACAAAGCCATACCCTAATGCCATTTGCTAGGGAACACCTAATAACGTCTCTATTGCCGTTCAAATACAATCCTGAAGCGAAATGCCCGGGCTTCCTTAAATTCATGTCAGAGACATTAGAAGAAAGCGACATAACAGTAATACAGGAAATGTTTGGTTATTGTTTCAGAAGAGACTATAGACTTTCAACCCTGTTCTTTCTTGTTGGAGTAGGAAGAAACGGAAAATCAACCCTGTTAAACGTTCTTACCGCACTATTAGGAGAAGAAAATATCTCGAATGTATCCATACAGTCATTATGCGATGAAAACTTCTCTAAGATACGATTATACCACAAATACGCGAACATAATAGCAGATTTAACAACCAGGGAGCTAGAACACACTGGACAGTTAAAACAACTCACAGGGAACGACACCATACAAGCCAGGGACATATACGAGAAACCGATACAGTTTTTATCCTACGCCAAACTAATCAGTGCTATGAACCAGATACCTGTTTGCCATGATAATTCCCCTGCATGGTTAATACGATGCATCTGCATAGAATTTCCTTATCAATTCCTAGATGGAGCGGAAGGGACAGATAAGAACCTTATAGATAAACTAACGACACCGGACGAGATAGAGGGGATATTCAACTGGGCTATGGAGGGTTACAAACGATTAGAAACGCAGGGATCATTCTCAAAACACATGAACCTTAAAGATATGGATAAATTCATGGCACAGACAAAGAACGCTATCCTACAGTTTGTTACACATTGTGTCAAATCAACACCATTAAACGAGGTATTAAAAGACGATGTATACAAGGCATACCTTAAATATGCAAAAGACAACGAATTAACAACCGTTGGTAGTAAACACTTCTCACCGAAATTCAAGGATTACCTCATGGAAAAGGAAATAGAATTCGGACAGGGACACGTAACAGCAGGAAAGACATGGAAAGGCATTGAGATAATAAAACAGGATGACCCGAAGGAAGAAAAAAAGTGTGATGTGACTAAGGAAAAACAACCTTCTCCAGCGGTGACAAAGGAAAATAAGTTAGTTATTGCAGCAGGTATAGACAAATGGGAAGAAATGCACCCAGACGAAGTACAGGAGATGGTAGACAATGAGTAACAACCCACATGAACCAGATGAACCACAGAAAACAATAACCTTTTATTATATTTGTATTTTTCTTATTCCTACACATTTTCATCAATATATAGAAAGGTTGTCGCTTTCTATGGTTCATGTGGTTCATCCTTTTATACTGTATAATAGAAGTTATAATACAGTATCACATCATACATTGATACAATATCCCTTATCACAACACTACTGTATCACTCATATCATAAAAATTAGGGCAACTGGTCAAATGATTCGACCAGTTACCCTAAATTATCAGATTAACAGGGGGTATTGAATGACATTTAGCGAAGACTGTAAAAAAGTAACTAAACTTTTTGCGGAAGCAGACCTAAAGAAAATAAAAGGAAAAGAGGTATTGTAAGATGTACACCTGTTGTAAATGTAAAAGAGCGTTTAGCTATCATTGGAAAGGGATTTGTCCAGTATGCAACGGTAGTCTAAGGCGAAGCAAGGATGATTAAAATGAAATACGGCAAGGTAAATAGGAGATATGATATATGAAAGAAGACAAAAAAAAGAAGGAAGAAACAGAAGAAAATACGCAGGAAGAAACGACATTGTTTGATCGTGGCGCGGTAGAGATAGATTTGTCAGGTTTAAACTACCGTGTCAACATAAGAAGCGACAGAGGGGAAACAGCGGTTGAATTAATCGAGTTAGCTGCTGATGTGTATGTTTTCTTATTAAAGAATAAAGAAGACGGGATAGACCAAGGAGTAAGATAATATGGAAAAGAAAGAACGACCTTGCGACAGAATCAGAAGATATAAGAAGGCTAAACCGGAATTGTATGGTTTCCTTAGACATGGTTTTAGGAAGCGATATCGGAAGAGGTATCCTGAGAGGGATTGGTATAGTAGAACCATATCACGAAGGATTAAGCAGAAGCGGTTAACTCGTGGCTCTTGTACTGTTTGTGGGTCATCTGTCCAGGTTGAATGCTGTAGTTTTCTGCAAGACCTTAATAACCCTACGTGGTTGTGTAATACGTGCCATCGTGCGTTACACTATGAGGGTATCTATCATATTAAGACCGAGCTGTTAAGCTAGGTCTTATATTCTTTTTTTATCTTATTTAAACACCTTATATCTTTTTTCGTATGTACTGTTAAATAATTCTGGTGTAATTAGTATATGGAGAAGCCCATCTAATGATATTTTCTATTGTCATTCTATATATCTTGTTTTGTACGTTCTGTTAAACAATTCTGGTGTAATTATTATATGGAGAAGCTCATCTAATAATATTTTATATATGTCATTTGACCTAAGTGCCTTCGAGTAACTCGATAGCACTTCATCTGTCTTTCTTTATACTTCTAATTATAATTAAGCATATCATCGTGATAATATTTAGCTAGACGGTCTACTCTGTTGATATTGTGTTATTGATTATGACAGGCACTTAACTATATCTCAGACCAGTACAATCACATTAAAAAATACTTAGTTATTTGAATATGAGGCTCAAATAGCTAGGGTGCTTCTCCTGTTGATATTGTTTATTGATTATGACAGACGTTTAACTATATTACTATTCAGTACAATTCCATTAACGGGTATTGAATAGTTTATGATATGATACTAATGTCAGTACAGATCAGCAATAACATATCTATGTATAGAAAGATACCGTCAACAGAGTAGACGGGTAAGAAATATATAATATTTAAAAACGATACCTAAATGTATACTCACACCCAACACAGAATAAGACCAGTAAATGTTAACTTGTTTAGAATTGATACCGTCCTTTGTTCTGTACAAGCCATTTTAAATGTTTATATTATTTTATTGGTCTACAGATAAAAGGTAGAGAAGCATTGTTTATAATGAAATATTGAAATAGTAACTATTAAATAGTAGATACTGTATAACTATTTTGTGGTAACTATGAGAAATAAAAACATTACGGTAGACGGAAAGCTATTCTTAAACGAGATATCGTTTGATAAGTGCATAAAAACAATAGCAAAAAAACATAATGCTACAGCAAGTAGGGTATACTTACCTATAGATTGGGTTGGTAAAACTGTTTTTGTTGTGCAGGAGAAGGTGTCGATATGAGAAGCATATATTATTATATGGAGTGTTATGCTTTCATATCATTGTTTACTGTCGCGTTTACATTTTTACAAACCTTTCTTGCTGCATATTTCTATCCTGGTCAATTCGTAACAGTTTATATTAATGCCCTGGGTGAAGCCGACATAGAGCTTGTTTTATTATGCACTGCTGCACCCTGTTGGTTGCTGTTACTTATTGATCTTAGGTTACGTATTGTTCCAATACTTAGAGGTAAACCATCGTTTAAAGATGTTTTACAAGAGAGGGAGTAGTATGGACAGAAAGGTATCTTCATATCTGTTTTTGGTCATTCTTCTGTTGTCATTGCTTCCTCTCGCCTCCCCCAACGTAGGAGCAACCCTTTCATATTATGGCTCTGG
>JGI20214J51650_10002410_pt1 | contig 11793 bp, 9 predicted proteins | sample WetSurMetagenome_FD_51650 | JGI IMG/M metagenome (IMG submission 51650)
CGAAAGGGATGCGAAAATCCCGCCACTGTGCAGCCAGCGCACCCCATTTGATAGGATCGCCGGCCAATCGAAGTCACCAGGTTTGAGCTGGGCAGCGGCCTCGTTGGCACGATTGTAGAATACGACGGGTGCGCGCACACCAAAGCCGCGGTCGCTGTAAATGGTAGCCATGTTGGGACCATTGACACCATTATGCTTGAAATGCTTGTAAAAGGGCGTGATTCCCATGGTGCGAACTCGCTGGGCAATCAGATCGCCGATGGGATAATCAACGATGGCCGAGACCAGGCCGGAGCGCAAACGGAAACAGTCAGACAAGTTGGCGGCAACGTTATACTCCCCTCCGCTGGGGTAGACATCCCAGGAGGTCGCCTTACTGAATGGGACGATCCCTGAATCCACGCGGTGGTTGAGCGCACCCAGGGCCACCAGGTCCAGCGCTCCTGCTGGGGGAATGTTCAGACCGTATTTCATGATGTCCTCCTTATGGTTATGCCATCCACTCAGTGTGGAAAGTGCCGGCGCGATCGGTCCTGCGGTAAGTGTGGGCACCGAAATAATCGCGCTGGGCCTGGGTCAGGTTGGCTGGCAGGCGCTCACTGCGGTAGGCGTCAAAGTAGCTGAGCGAGGCGCCCAACGCCAGCACAGGGATACCCATCCCGACCGCCGTCTGTACCACAAAGCGCCAGGCTGTCTGGCGATTTTCAACCGCCGCCCGGAATGACTCATCCAGAATCAGATTGTTCAGCAATGGATTACGCTGGTAGGCAGACATTATATCGCCCAACAGGTCGGCGCGAATGATGCAGCCGGCCCGCCAGATTTTAGCGATCTCGCCCATTTTCAGGTCATAATTAAATTCGTCGGAAGCGATTTTTAACAGCCCTAATCCCTGGGCATAAGAGGTGACCTTGCTGGCGTATAAGGCCTGGCGGGCCGCCTCGATCAGTTCCTGCCGGTTGGCCTTGTATTCCAGTGCAGGGCCGTGGATTAGCTTGCTGGCGGCTACGCGCTGCTCTTTCAGGCTGGAAAGAATGCGGCTCTCCACGGCGGCATTGATGGTGGGGATGGGCGCACCTACATCCAGGGCGTTTTGAGAAGCCCATTTGCCGGTGCCCTTCTGCTGGGCCTCGTCCAGGATCAGATCAAGCAGCGGGCGACCGGTCTCGGCGTCCCTTTTCAGGAATATTTTGGCAGTAATATCGATCAGGTAGGATTTCAGCTCACCTGAGTTCCAATCTGCAAAAATTTCATGCAGTTCCTGGCCTGAAAGACCCAGGCCGCGGGCGAGCAGATCGTAAACCTCAGCGATCAATTGCATATCGCCGTATTCGATCCCGTTGTGAACCATCTTGACATAGTGGCCCGCGCCACGCGGCCCCATGTATTCCACGCAGGGTTGGCCATCCTCCGCTTTGGCGGCGATGGCCTGCAGAATGGGCGCGACCGCCTCCCAGGCGGATCGCTGGCCTCCGGGCATGATGGCCGGCCCCCACAGGGCGCCCTCTTCCCCTCCTGAAACGCCGGTTCCGATGAAATTAAACCCTTCGGCTTCCAGTTCTTTGTTACGATGTTCGGTATCGAGGAAGAAGGAGTTCCCGCCATCCATCAGGATGTCACCCGCTTCCATATGCGGCTTGAGGTGGTTGATCGCGCTGTCCACCGGCGCACCGGCCGGGACCATCATCAGAATGCGGCGGGGCTTTTCCAAGGCAGCCATAAGTTCGGAGGGTGTGTCCACGCCAATGATTTGCTTACCGGAGCCAGGCCCATCCAGGAAGGCTTTGGTCCTGGCGGGGTCAAGATCGTACCCGGCCACCGGAAAACCATTCCTTTCCATATTGAGGGCCAGGTTGTGACCCATCACACCCAATCCGACTACTCCAATTTTGTATTTCATAATATTCTCCAGGGTCGTAAAGATCCCACAGATGCTCAAGGTTTGATACGGAATAACATCTCGCCTGCGCGGGGAACGAGCAAAATCCCTTCATCTTCGCGGTGAGCCCACTCGTCCGGGTGAACTGCAGCCGGGTCGAGGTAACCCAGGTTGATGCGTTGGCAGTGTTCTTGCGGTATGCCAGTAGCCAGTGTGACGCTGATCCGGGGAGTCTCTACGCCGGTCGCGGCATCGTATTGACCCAGACCTTTCAGGTGAGTCGAATGAGCCAGTACGCCGCCCGGATAATCCTTGTATTTATCCCATTGCTTCATGAAATAATCCCGGCAATGATAGCCGATCTGGTCCAAAAGTCTGCCGTGGGTGTAACTGACCTCAGTCAAGTGGGGGGAATAGATGACCACCTCGCCACCATCGGCTACGACAGGTTCGACCTTGTACATGCCTTTGGCAGCTGTCCATAAATCATCGTACATTTCCGGCATGATCGACAAGACACGCTGGAAAGGTTTATTCACGTACGTGATGTGTTTCTGTGCTGATAAAGCAGCCGCAGCCTGCCAGGCTTCTTCCGGGGAGCCGAAATAGATCCCGGCCAGGCCGGAATGGGTGACAACCAGGCTGAAGCAGGCTTTGGGAAGATCGATCAAAGCAGCAGCCTTGTCAATAACAGCGCGCACCGGTGTGGGCCCGGTGCCGATCACTTGATAATTTGTGATCACCGCACCCAGCCAGTGCGTGAAGTTAATGATCTCCGGGCCGGCAATACCAGGGAAGAAATACTTGTTGCCTCCGGAAAAGCCGACCACCTCGTGAGGAAAAACCGGTCCGCAGATGATGATCTGGTCATATTCGAAGATCAGGCGGTTGAGGCTAACCGGTACGTATTGCCGCATCAATCCGTCGGTAAGTGAATCAATATCACTCGAGGAGATGGCTCCAATGCATGTGAACTGATCCAGATCATTCCACTTATGATTGAAGATATGATGTTCACCTGCCAGGCCGTCGACCACCTGGCGGCCCACCAGACTGCTTAATTGGGCATCGTTCATGGGCTGGTGTGTCCCCAGCGCGACAAGGTAATCCAAAGCGCTTATGCGCGGAGCGAGGTACCGGTCAAACAAGCCGAACATGAACGGCATGGGCATGCTGCGCGTGCCATCCGGGATGATGATGAGCACGCGCTTACCATCCACGGGCAGGGTGCTCAAAGCTTCACCCACCAAGGCGGACGTTTCGTTCTCCGTCAAAATCCGGTCAGAAAATCCTTTGCCAATCAACATACCCATCACACTCCACTGAAGGCGGAAAACCCGCCATCCACCGGAACAACGATACCGGTGACGAAAGCAGATGCCGGCGAAAGCAGCCATATGACCGTTCCAATCAGGTCGTCCGGAGCGCCGAAGCGGGCCATGGGGGTGTGGCTGAGGATGGATTTGCCGCGTGCAGTCAATTCGCGGGTGTTTTTATCTGTCAGCAGGAAGCGATTCTGCTCGGTCAGGAAAAAACCGGGAGCGATCGCGTTGACACGGATTTCTGGCGAATATTCCTGCGCCATGTGGACGGCCAACCATTGGGTGAAATTACTCACCCCCGCCTTGGCGGCGGAATAAGCCGCGATGCGGGTCAGGGGGCGGAAAGCATTCATGGAAGAAATGTTCAGGATGACGCCTGATTTTTGATCTGCCATCAACCTGCCAAACACCTGGCACGGTAGGATGGTACCCATCAGGTTCAGGTCAAAAACCCAGCGCAGGGCGTCTGAGGGCAGATCAAAGAAACGCTGATCCGGATTGGTGGTGGCAGCCGGCTTGTTGCCACCCGCACCATTGATCAGGATGTCCACGCGGCTGAATGTAGAAAGCACGGTCTGGGCCGCAATTTCCACGGAAGCCTTGTCAAGCACATTGCAGGCCACGCCGATGGCATTTCCACTACCTGCGCGGATTTTTACTGCCAGGGATTCGGCGGCCTCAGTGTTTAGGTCCAGAACGGCGACTTTCACCCCGCCAGCAGCCAACCTTTCGCACATGCTGGCGCCCAGTACACCCGCGCCCCCGGTTACAACCGCAATTTTGCCTGCAAGGTCAAAGGAACTTTGAATATTGGCAGTATCCATACGCACCTATTCCAAAGCGAAGAGGGTCAGATGGCGGACGAAATGTTTTTCAAGATTGGCGGCGTAAGCTTCTGGGTTGGCGCATAGGAAATCCATGAACCGGGTACGGAAACGCCAATCGCCCAAGGCCGTTTTATCGGTCAGGACCGAGCCAAAGGTCACATGCAGGATCTCACGCGCATCGAATTGATCGAACAGTGCCGGCCAGTTACTGACTGAATTTGGCAATGGGGCGCGCTTAAGTTCTGCCGAGACGTGGTAACTGACCCGGTCAGTATTGTAACGCTCATATGCAAATTCGTAGATTTCCCGGAGGAAGGATGGATCATCTGCGGCGATTGTGCGCAGAGCTTCGAGGTAACTTGTCCCGGCGGTTTTAAGATGGACCAGGCCGCCCGTATGCCGGGTGGCAATGGGATAGATGCTGAACTTATCCGAGCCGGAATGCAGGCTGAGCTTGTATGGGCCAAAATGCCGGGCTATAGCGGCATGACCAGCAAAGTCGGTTTCAAAAGCGGCCAGGTCACCTATATAATCCACACCTTTTTCAAAGCGCCCAACGTAACGAGGCGCCAGACTAATCCATTTCACGCCCAACCTGTGCAGCTCACTGGCAATATAGATGTGTTCGGCGTGCGAGGTGGGCTGTTCAGTCTCATCAACAGAGACTTCAAACTCAAAAGGTCGGTTCCCGGCAGCCAGTACCAGATGCTGATACATGTCTGCCACGTGAGCAACCGCATTACCGTACTTGACGGCTGCTTTTATCAGGGTAGGTTCGTCAAAGGTAATAGACAGGTCTTCAATGATAAAAGTCTTCCCAAGCAAGCCGGAAGACTTTACATTCACCGCGCCGGGTAACACGGTGGAAAGTTCGCGCAATTCGCCCATGCTGGCGGACTCGGCATGGTTATTGACATGATCCCCGGGGTCGACTGTGAAGAAGGTGTACCCGGTTGCCAAACAAGCATCGATATCGGCCGGGGTCTTGAGGTGGTCGGCGTCAGCGCCAAATCCCTCCTGCCAGCCTTCCTGGAAAATCCCCCAAGTGGCATCATCCATCACCTGCTGGGGTGTCCGGCCCGTGCGGTTCATCTCCCGGATGGACTGCTGGGCGAAGATCGGTGCAATCCTGCCACCGGCAGCGCGCAAGGCGCGTATATGGCCAGGCGTTGCCAGACCAATTCTGTCGCCCAATCCAGCAGAGGTCTGCAAACCGAGCGGCCGCGGCAGTAGCCAGGCCAGGTGGGATCGAAGCGCAGCGGTGTTCTTGGGCGTTAGGGCGCACAGGCTGAGCGTACCGACGCCAAGTTCGCTCCGCTCGCCTTCGAAATCAACCGGAGGCAGATCGGCCAGTACGGCCAACCTGTTCCCATGCTCTGTTTTTGCCAGCCCGAATTCGATGCCATCCTGGATGGTCAACGAGTGAGGAAAAAGATTTAGGTTGGAAGATGTCAGATTGGTCATTATGCTCCTCAAGCAGGTCTGGCCGTTGAAGCGCGGACGAGCAGACTGCCTTTCAAGGTTTGTATTTTGGGGCCAGCGCTTTCTTCGCTTCCATTGAGCAATCCAAGCACAAGGCGGGCTGCTTCGGCTCCTATGAATCGTTTGGGCTGGTCAAATGTAGTCAGAGGGGGATTGGTGTATGCGGAAAAGATGATGTTGTCAAACCCGGCAATGGATATCTGCGCCGGGACATGAATACCGGCTGATTGCAGACCCTGCAAAACGCCGAATGCGATCATATCGTTATAACAAACCAACGCGGTGGGAAGGACCGGGAGAGTAAGGAAATGTCCCAGCCCGGACAGACCGTTTTCAGGGCGGCCGCCCGGGACCTGGTGAATGAAGGAGGCTGGGACGGTAATTCCGGCCAAATCCATCTCCTGCTGGAAACCAGCCTGCCGGTCAAATGTGCTGCGCCCGGCGTTCGCATTGCCAAGATAGGCTATTTTGCGGTGTCCCAGTTCGATAAGGTGGCGGGTTACCTGGCGGCTGCCGTCCACGTCATCGTGGTAGATGGAATAGCGATATTGCTCGGCGGCCTGATTGTTGACCATTACAATGGGTACGCCAAAGCTGGCAAGTTGGCGGCTCTGTTCGGTGCTGACCTGAGTTGAGCAGATGATAATTCCATCCACCCGGCGTTCGACCATATCCTGAACGATGGTCTGCTCATGCTCATGATCCTGCTGAGAAGCGGCCATGAACAGGCTATAGCCATGGGCCTGAGCAACTTCTTCGATACCCTGCAAGATCTCGCTAAAGAATGGGTCGTCGATGTTGCGGATGATGACGCCCAGCGCCTGCGAACGGTTAGTTTTCAACGTGCGGGCAGCTGCACTTGGACTGTAGCCCATTTCTGAAGCAATTCTCCGGATATGTTGTGTTGTTTCGGCGGATATCAATGTGCTGCCTCTCAGAGCGCGCGAGACGGTGGTGTGAGCAACGCCGGCCCGCTTGGCAACATCCTTGATTGTAACTGGCATCCGGGCTCCTTCAAGCTGGTCAAAATGCACACGTGTGCAAGGATTTTGGATAGTTTACTCAATTCTCTGAATTAAGTCAATCCATTTGAAAGAGTACTTGCATTCTTTATAAAAATGATGTATTATTTGCAAATGAAAGCAATATTTCAAAACCTGTTTTTTTGAAATTACAGTAAAAGTGAAACCATTGCAACGAGGAAGGTAAAACCGATATGAAAAAGAACACCGACATTGAAGCCATTTTCCTGGATGTTGGCAACACACTACGTATCGTCATCCCAGATGAAGCGTTTATAGCCCAATCCAAACAGCAATTGGTCGAGTTAACCGGTGCAAAAATGTCACCAGAAGCGTTACACGAGTTATTAACAGAAAGATATAAGGTCTTGCGGAAGCGGGCGAAAGAGGAATTAATTGAAGCCTCCGAAAAGGAGATGTGGACCAAATGGATGCTGCCGGATTTTCCAACAGATAAGATTGCCCCGTTGTCCTCGAAGTTGACCCGCTTGTGGCGAGATTGTGATGGGCGCCGGGTGCCACGTCCGGATGTCAAGATGGTGGTGATTGAATTAAGCAAGCGCGGCTATCTTCTGGGTCTCATCGCAAATACGATCACAGAGACCGAAATTCCGGATTGGATGGAATCGGATGGTATCAGCAGTTATTTTAAAACGGTAATACTCTCGTCAAAAGTGGGAATCCGAAAGCCCAACCCTGAGATCTACTGGGAGGCGGCCCGGAGGATTGGTATTGAACCGGCGCATTGCGTTTATGTGGGTGATAACCCGGTCCGGGATTTCGAGGGCACGCGCGCGGCTGGTTACGGAATGTTTATCTTATTTTATGAGCCGGCAACGCAAGCCAAGGAGCCTCCCACCGGCGAGATCAAACCCGATTATGTCATCCATGAATGCAGCGACCTGCTGGACATATTTCCACAGCGGTGAATGGAGAAAATATGCTCCCAAACATCGAAGGTATTTTTCTTGACCTGGGCAACACGCTGCGTATCTTGATCAAGGATGAGGCGCACATGGCGCGGGCACGCCAAAAAATTGTTGAATTAGTGGGTACAGACGAAAACCCTGTGACCTTCTGCGCCAAACTGGACGAGCGTTACAAGGTCTATCGTAAATGGGCATTCGAGAACCTTGCCGAGGCTCCAGAATCAGAAATGTGGACACATTGGTTGACACCCGAATTTCCTGCCGAGAAGATCGCTTCTTTAGGAGGGGAATTAACTTTTCAATTCCGCCAGTCGATGGGACGGCGGGTGGTGGTAGACGGGGGAAAGGATGTGGTGATCGAACTGCATAGGCGCGGATATACCCTGGGTATCATCAGCAATCTTATTGGCACACGCGAGATTGCGGAATGGATGGAAGAAGATGGTTTTACGCCATATTTTCAGGCAGTGGTGCTTTCTTCCATTTATGGAAAAAGAAAACCGGACCCATCCATCTATCACGAAGCCACTCGAAAAGCGGGGGTCGAACCGGTGAATAGTGTGTATGTAGGCGACAACCTTAAGCGCGATGTCACAGGTTCGCGAGAAGCCGGATTTGGGATGGTGATCATCATGATCTCCCCTGAAGAACTGGCTGAAGCCACCATCACCGATGAGAACCGGCCGGATATGTTTATTCATAAGTTTCGACAACTACTGGATGTTTTTCCCCCACGCAAATAAAAGGAGGTCCTATGCCCGCCAGCCATCCTCCCCGTGGTGCGACCACCCTCGCTGGATGCGTAAAAGCTCTGTACGCCGAAGGGCAAACAGATTACTCTCTGGAACCGCTCGTTCTGGCTGACAGTGCAGGAACGCCGCTTGGCCGGATCCAGAACGGTGACACGGTTATATTCTGCTGCCGCCGTGGTGAACGCGAAGTTGAGCTTACAGAAGCTTTTACTGAAGCAGGGTTCAGCCACTTTCCGCGTTCCGATCTTCGGAATCTGAAATTTATTTTACTGACTCTTTATCACGAGAAATTCAAGGATCTGCCGGTTGCCTTTGCCCCTTCGAAGATCAAGGATACACTTGCCGAGACGGTTAGCCGCGCAGGACTACGCCAGTTGCATACATCCGAGTCTGAAAAATTTGCACACGTCACCTTTTTCTTCAATGGTGGCAATAACCAGCCTTTCGCCGGGGAGAATGACATTTGCATCGCCTCCCCCAAGGGTATACCTTTCGACCAGATACCGGAACTGAGCCTACCCCAAGTTGTTGAACAGGTGCAGCTTGGCCTGGAAATGAAATACGATTTGATCGTGACCAACCTCGCCAACGGCGATGTGATCGGGCATACTTCCAATAACGAAGCCAAGATCCAGTGCGCCAGCCTGGTCGACTATCGGCTTGGGCAAGTGCTCGAAGCGGCTAAAAGAGCCGGGTATGTGACTCTCATCACTGCTGACCACGGCAACCTTGAAGAAATGACCAATCTTGATGGCACAACCAATGTATCGCATACAACCAACCTTGTGCCATTCATTTTAATCGACCCTGCCTGGTCTTCGACCGCATGCACCCGGGATGGGAAATTATCCGACCTGGCACCGACAATTTTGTCTGCCCTCGGAATCCAACAGCCGGACAGCATGAAAGGCGATACTCTCGCACCTGGCTACAATTGGGGCGGGAAACGACGCGTACTTCTTATCATCCTGGATGGATGGGGTCTGGGCAGGAAAGATGGCACCAATCCAATATTCCTCGCAGATACACCGGTTTGGGATGATTTGGTCAGGAATTATCCTTACAGCCAGTTGAAAGCTGCCGGGGAATGGGTAGGATTAAAGGCAGGCAAGGCTGGAAATTCAGAAGCCGGTCATATGAATATCGGCGCCGGTCGCGTGGTTCCGCAGGATGATGTCCGTCTTGACCAGGCCTTGCAGGATGGTACGTTTTATACCAATGAGGTTTTTCTCCAGGCGATTGAGGATGTAAAGGAAAGCGGCGCCAACCTCCACCTGATCGGCCTGCTGACGGAAAAAAGCTCGCATGGCTCGATAGATTATCCTCTGGCGCTATTAAAGATGGCTAAAAAGCATGGGTTGGAAAAAGTGTTCCTGCATATCATCTTCGACGGGCGAAGTACAGAGCCCGGCAGTGCACCAGCGTACCTTGAAAAACTTGAAGACCAGATCAATGAGATAGGAGTCGGGCAGGTCGTCTCCGGGGTGGGGCGGGGATTCGCACTTGACCGGGACGGTAACTACACCAGGATTCAACGCGCCTTCGAAGCTTTTGTGAACGGTGTTGGAAAAGCCTCCAAAGCGAGATAAAGGATGGGAACTTATGGATTTTGAATTCCTCCAAAAATTGATCACTCCGGCCAAGACCAAAATTGCCATGATCATTATGGATGGATTGGGCGGTCTGCCGCTCGAACCGGGCGGGAAAACCGAATTGGAAAGCGCGCACACGCCTCATTTGGATGCACTCGCGGAGATATCTGCCCTGGGCCTTTCGGAACCGGTCGGACCTGGTATCACTGTGGAGAGTGGTCCTGGCCATCTTGCCATTTTTGGTTATGACCCGCTCCAGTTCAGGATCGGGCGTGGCGTGTTGGAGGCGGTTGGTGTCGGAATCGACTTGGGGCCAAACGATGTTGCGGTACGCGGCAATTACTGCGCAGTAGACGCGGCAGGGGTAGTGATGGATCGGCGCGCCGGACGCATAGCCACTAATGTGAGCAGAGAACTCTCGGGGCTTCTGTCAACTCAGGTTGAAGATGTCACTTTCTTGGTGGAAACAGTCAGAGAACACCGCCTGGCAATCGTCATGCGCGGACCCGGATTGAGCGCCGATGTAACCGGCTCCGATCCACTGAAGAACGGTCATAAGCCGTTGCCTATACGTGCCCTCACAATGGAGGCTGAGAAAACAGCGAGTGTGGTGAACCAATTTGTGGAAAGAGCATGCCAGGTTATCGGAGCTTATTCTCCGGAACCACCCGCAAATATGCTTATCATGCGTGGTTTTGACAGTTACCCCAAATTTCCATTGTTTCCAAACTTGTTTGGTTTACGCGCGGCCGCCATCGCGGTGTATCCAACCTATCGCGGGATCGCCAAACTGGTTGGTATGCAGGTATTGCCGATTGATGGAAGCACTGCGGCGGACGAATTCTCAACCCTGGAAAAGAACTGGAATGACTTTGACTTTTTCTACCTGCATATTAAGGAAACGGATCTTGCCGGCGAGGACGGCGACTTTGCCCGTAAGGTGAACATCATCGAGGAAGTGGACAGTTTGATGCCGCGTTTGATGGCGCTTAAGCCGGATGTGGTCATCGTCAGTGGAGACCACTCCACACCGGCGGCGCTCAAAGGGCATTCCTGGCATCCTGTCCCGACGTTGATCCATGGCAAATACGTGCGGGCGGATGGCATTGCCGAATTCGGGGAACATGCCTGTGCGCGCGGCAACCTGGGCGTCCTGCCGGCCAAGCATATTATGCCGATCGCCCTTGCCAATGCCCAACGCCTGGCTAAATTTAGTGCCTGAATTGATGAGTTGTCAGTAGATTTTCCTGGCAGAATTACTGATATTAACTCACCTTTTCGATTATTCTCTCAATAACCAGATCTTCCCAACTCTTAGAAAAATGGATACTGGCATGACCACAATAGATTTGAATGACTCGAATGCTTTTTCGGAAGTTCTTTTTGAAAAAATGAAACAGATCAATCCGGGCATTTCGGATTTGGAACTCTATGAATTTCGCTACGGGCTGAACGATCTGATTCCCGAAAAAGGCTGGGGATTCGTAAAACTGGATCCGAAGGAAGAAATTGAAAAGCGCCTAAACAGCCGTGCTTTCTACGATGCCATCCAGATTAAACCAAAAGTGGCTGACCGGATTGTGCTTGATGAACAGATTATCCGGCTGGCGCAGATGCTCTTTGTCGGCCTGATCACTGGTGAGTATGAGCAGGACTGGATAAAGATGCATTTCTACTTCGATATTCGGGGCTTTTACTTCCTGCACAGAACGCTCTATTTTACGGAAAATGTGCTGGCGCATTTTGGCGGGAGACCGTTCAAACGTTTCGAGCAAAAACAAAAGCACTTTGATCGGAATCAGGCTCTGGGGTATAAGGATTTCAAAGAAGCAAATGCCGATATAGATGCGCTTTTCATCGAGTGCGTGAAGAGGATCATTGCGTTTCGCGGAACTCCGATCCTGCTTGCCATTGCCGGGCCGACCGCTGCCGGCAAGACCGAGATCGTCGAGCGTCTCCGCAGCGCTTTTGAGCAGGCGGGCCAGCAA
>JGI20214J51650_10002411_pt1 | contig 11789 bp, 9 predicted proteins | sample WetSurMetagenome_FD_51650 | JGI IMG/M metagenome (IMG submission 51650)
TCTGATGACACACTGATTTTACTCTGCGTTCTCCGCGCCTCTGCGCGAGACGGGTTTACCCGGTTCATGGGTTATTCAGGCAGCGGCGGCGGAAGCGTCTTGAGCAGCGTCTGGAATTCAGCGAAATGCTCTGCCCCCTGCCATTCGGCCATCCCCTCTTTCCATAGGAGCGTTTCCCTGGTTATGGACCCCTTTTTTATGTAATTGGCGATCGCATCTTTATTGAACGGCCCCGCCTTCTTGCCGTTCTTCCCAACATAGTAAACGCTCTCCGCTCCCTCCATGGGGAGAGGAGGGGGCTCCTGGGACTGCAGCGCCCCCTGTGTATCGGTTACCATCTTTCCCAGCTGGTTCGCCATGGCAAAACCCATTCCCATCCCTATCCCCGCCGAGGCTTCGCCCCCCGGATTTGCCGCTGCGCTCTCCAGGGCGTTTGCGCTCTGGAATTTCAGATAGCTGTCNAGATCGCCGATAATNCCCATGCTGCTCTTTTTGTCCAGCGCCTCTTCAACCTCCGGTGGCAGGGAGATATTCTCCACCAGGAGCTTTGTCACCTCCAGGCCATACTCAAGGAATTCGGGGGCTATCTTCCCGGTCAGAAATTCCGACAGNTCATTATAACTGGCGGCCAGGGAAAGGAGCGGTATCTTCTTTTCTCCGAGCATGTCCGAGAACCTGGTGACAATAAGGTTCTTCAGCTGTTCGGAGATCCCGTCCAGGGTAAAATGTCCCCCTGTTCCGGCNATCTCCTTTATGAACCTTGCNGGATTGCTNACCCTTACAACATATGTGCCGTATGCCCTGGCCCTTACCGGCCCCAGTTCCGGGTCGTTTAATATNACCGGGTTTTTGGTCCCCCACTTGAGGTTCGTGAANTTCCGGGTATTGACAAAATAGACCTCTGCCTTGAANGGGCTGTGAAACCCGTATTTCCATCCCATGAGGGTGGAAAGGACNGGGAGGTTCCTGGTTGTCAGCTGGTGCCTTCCCGATGTAAAGACGTCGGCGATCTCCCCCATGTTCACGAAAACGGCGGCCTGGGCCTGGCGCACTATCAGCTGGGCGCCGTACTTGATCTCGTTTTCGTACCTGGGGAACCTCCAGACCATCGTATCACTGGACTCATCAAGCCACTCGACGATGTCAACAAGCTCGGCCAGCGCTTTTTCCCATAGATCCATTTAATACCTCCTGTGAAGTATTGTGCGGTCCCTTGTTACGGACAGCCGCAACGGGTCGCCCGGGCCGCCTCATATCCCTTGTGAAGGAGCTTAGCCACCTCCACGGCATGGTAGGTGAGGATCAGGTCGGCTCCGGCGCGCTTGAAGGAGAGCATTGTCTCCATGGTCACCCGGTCCTCATCGATCCACCCCATCTTCGCGGCGGCCTTGATCATGCTGTATTCGCCCGAGACGTTGTAGACCGCCACCGGAAGGTTGAATTCGTTGCGCATCTCGCGGACGATGTCGAGATAGGGGAGCCCCGGCTTGACCATGATGATGTCCGCCCCCTCCTCCACGTCCATCTGCGCCTCGCGGATCGCCTCCAGGCGGTTCCCCGGGTCCATCTGGTANGAGCGGCGGTCGCCGAACTGGGGAGTCGATTCGGCAGCCTCGCGGAACGGGCCGTAATAGCCGGAGGCGTACTTGACGGCGTAGCTCATGACGGGTAAATGGTTGAAGCCGTTCTTGTCCAGGGTTTCGCGGATGGCGGCGATGCGGCCGTCCATCATGTCCGAGGGGGCGACCATGTCGGCGCCGGCGTGGGCGTGGGATAGCGCCTCCTTGCCGAGAAGCTCCAGNGTGGCGTCGTTGTCCACGTCGCCGTCCTTTATGATGCCGCAATGACCATGATCGGTGTATTCGCACATACAGACGTCGGTGATCACCGCCAGCCCCGGTACCCCTTTCTTCAGGGCGCGGATGGTCTCCTGAATGATCCCGTCCCTGGCATAGGCGCCGCTTCCCACTGCGTCCTTCTTTTCGGGTATGCCGAACAGCAGGACCGCCGGGACCCCCTGTTCATGGGCGGCCTGGGCCTCCTCGACAATATATTCGATGGATTGCTGGAAGATCCCGGGCATGGAGGATACCTCTTTTCTGATACCCTTGCCGTATGCGGAGAACATCGGGTAGATGAGATCGTTGACCGAAAGAGAGGTCTCCCGGACCATGTTGCGGAAGACCTCCTTGCCTCTTATCCGTCTGGCTCGGAATTGTGGAAAAAACATGCTGATGCCTCCTTTCAGGCAAAAGGGCTGATTTATTCAGATAACAATCAGTTACTCGCGCAGAGGCGCTGTGACGCAGAGAAAACCTTTGAAGGGTTTGTCATTCCCTGCGACTCTGCGTCTCGGCGGGAGCCCGTTTATTGTTTATCAGTGAAATATTCTACTATCGCCTCGGTCATGGCCTCCAGGGTGTACTCTTTCGGCTCCATATGGACCTCAAGCTCCAGTTCGCGGCAGCTCTTTGCCGTGACCGGCCCGATGGCCGCGACCGCGATACCATTCAACAGGTGGAGAAAGCGGTTTTCGCCGAGCATGGCGCCCAGGTTTTCCGCCGTGGAGGATGATGTGAAGGTGATGCAATCTATCTTTCTCTCCTCCAGAGCCTGCATGACCGGGTCGGGGAGGTACTTGGGGATGACGTTGCAATAGGCGACCGGTGCCCTAACCTCACCCCCCAGTGCAGCGAGCCCGGCCGGGATGACATCCCTTGCCCTGTCCCCCCTGGGGAAGAGGAACCGCATACCCTTTACATCCAAGGACCGGAACGCCGCAATCACCCCTTCCGCCTTGTAATCGTCAGGCACCAGATCGGCCCTGACCCCGAAGGGGAGAAGCGCCGCGGCGCTCTTCGGCCCGACCGCGCATACGCGGGCCCTGCCGATGGCCCTGGCGTCGAGGCCCAGGGCGTCGAGCCGGCCAAAGAAATATTTCACGGCATTGACCGAGGTGAAGATAACCCAGTCGAACGTGTAGAGGGAGGCTATCGCCTGATCCAGCTCCGCGTAATCCGCCGGAGGGACGATGCTTATGGTGGGGCATTCATAGACCCGCGCCCCCAGGTCGGCGAGCATGCCGCTGAACTCTCCCGCCTGTTCGGCGGCCCGCGTCACCAGAATCCCCCTGCCGGATAGGGGTCGGTTGTCGAACCAGCGCAGCTTCTCCCTGAGGCGCACCACCTCCCCCACCACGGTTATGACCGGCGGCTTGAAGGATGCCCTTCCGGCCTTTTCGGCGATATCGGCGAGGGTGCCGGTCAGGACCTCCTGATCCGGCCTGGTCCCCCAGCGGATGAGGGCCACCGGCGTATCCGGGGAGCGGCCGTGGGCCATGAGGTTTTCCGTGATCTGGGGGAGGTTTTTCATCCCCATGAAGAAGACGACCGTTCCGCTTCCCAGCGAGAGGCCCTCCCAGTCGATCTCCGAGCTCTCCTTGCCGGGATGTTCATGGCCGGTGACGAACGCCACCGAGGTGGTGATGTCCCGGTGTGTAAGGGGTATTCCGGCATAGGAGGGGGCGCCGATGCCGGCGGTCACACCCGGCACCACTTCAAAGGGTATCCCGGCATTGACAAGTGCCTCGCACTCCTCGCCGCCGCGGCCGAAGACGAACGGGTCGCCACCCTTGAGCCGGGCCACGACCTTGCCGGTAAGCGCCTTCTCCACAAGCAGTTCGTTTATCTGGCCCTGTTCCCTGTTGTGGCAACCCCCCACCTTGCCGGCGTAGATCAGCTCGGCATCGGCACGGGCATTCTCCAACAGCCGGTCGTTGGCAAGGTGATCATAGAGGATGACATCGGACTTGGCGATACATTCCCGTCCCTTGACGGTAATAAGCCCCGGGTCGCCGGGTCCGGCGCCGATCAGGTAAACATGACCTTTTTTCAGATAATCAGTCATAGGACAAAGCCTTCAATAGTAAACAGGATATAAAGGATAAAAGACGAAAACCGGACTGGTTTTGTCCTGTTTATCCTGTATATCCCTGTTGATGGAAAAAGTTAAACCGGTATTTCCTTTTCCCGTGTCACTTCCCTCTGGTAAACCTCGCTGAGGATTTCATGGGCGCCATCTCTGAGCAGCTGCTCCGCGAGGGCAATCCCCAGTTTTTCCCCATCACCGGCCGGGCCGGTGATGCTCGCCTTGACCGAGCGGCTGCCGTCAACAGAGGCGACGAAGCCGGTCAGCGTCAGTTCGTTTCCTTTAACCACGCCGTGGGCGGCAATGGGAACCTGGCACCCCCCCTCGCAGCGCCAGAGGAGCGCCCTTTCGGCGCGCACTGCATGGGCGGTGTCCGGGTGGTTGAAGAAGGCGATGGTCTCCTTGATCTCCTCGTTATCGAGGCGGCACTCGATGCCGAGCGCACCCTGGCCGATGGCCGGTATGGACAGTTCGGTGGAGAGGTATTCGGTGACGTGATCGGTAAAGCCGAGTCGCTTCAGCCCCGCAGCGGCCAGAATCACTGCGTCGAGCTTTTCCGTTTCCAGTTTGTTGATGCGTGTCTCCACGTTGCCGCGGATGACGACCATCNGCAGGTCGGGGCGTAGCTTGAGGAGCTGGGCCTGGCGCCTGAGAGCAGAGGTGCCTATCCTGGCCNCCTGGGGCAGGTCGGCAAAACGGACGCCGCGGGAAACGACCGCGTCGCGCGGGTCTTCCCGCTCGGTTATGCAGTGGAGCCCCAGCCCTTCGGGAAATTCGGTGGGGACATCCTTCATGCTGTGAACAGCGATGTCGATCTCGCCGCGCAGCATCGCCTCCTCTATCTCTTTGACGAACAGCCCCTTGCCGCCAACCTGGGCCAGCGGCACGTCGAGGATCTTGTCGCCGATGGTCTTGATCTTCACCAAAGTCACCGCCATCCCCCGGATAACGCTTTTCCAGTTCGGACTTCACCCAGTTTGCCTGCCAGAGCGCCAGCTGGCTGGCGCGGGTGCCTATTCTCAGTTCTTTCAACGGCATATTTCCATTCTCCTTTATACTTGGTAAAACTCTGCTTCCTGTTGTTAACCGGGCAAAAGGCATAAGGCTAAGGGCAAAAGAAAAACCTGGTCCCTATCCCCTTAGTCTATAGCCCTTAGCTATAGCCTGCCTTGCTATTCTTCAAGGTCTTGAAGCTCCTCCTCCGGCTCCCCGGTCTCCAGTTCGAAGAGCTGGCGCAGGGCATCCACGTAAAGGTCTGTCCGCCCGCCCTGGCCGGTCCTCTTCAGGAGGCTTGTGGGAGGATGGAGGAGCTTGTTGGTGATGGCCGAGGTCAGGACCTCCAGGCGCTTCTGACCGTCCGGCGGCAGATCCTTCCAACCGGCCAGGGTCTTGGCCAGTTCCGCCTGGCGCACCTCCTCGAAGCGGGAACGGAGCGCCACGATGGTTGGCGTAACCTCCAGCATGGAAAGCCAGTTGAAGAAACGGCCAATCTCCTGGTCGATGATCCCTTCGGCCTTTTTAGCCTCCTCGTTGCGCAGCTGTAGATTGGACGCCACCACCCCCTGAAGGTCGTCCATGTCGTAGAGATAGACGTTCTCCACGTCGTTGACCTTGGGGTCGATGTCCCGGGGGACGGCGATGTCGATGAAGAACATCGGCTTCTGCCGGCGGCGGCGGATCACCTCATCCACATCTTTAGCGCCGATGATGAAGTGGGTGGCGCCGGTGGAGGAGAGGATGATGTCCGCCTTGTGGAGATGATCAAAGAGGTCTTCGAAGCGGACCGCCTTGCCGTCAAACTCCTCCGCCAGCCTCTCGGCCCGCTCATAGGTGCGGTTGGTAACCATGACGCCGCGCACGCCGTTGTTCAGGAAGTGCTTGGCGGCCAGCTCGCACATCTCACCNGCGCCGATCAGCATGACGGTCTTGTCGGTGAGGTCTCCGAATATCTTCTTGGCCAGTTCCACGGCGGCGAATGATACGGAAACCGCGGAGGAGGCGATCTTCGTCTCTGTGCGCACCCGCTTGGCAACGGAAAAGGCCTTGTGCAGAAAGCGGTTGAGAATAATGCCGGAACTCTTGTATTCGGCCGCATAACCGTAGGCGGTCTTTATCTGCCCGAGGATCTGGGGCTCACCCACCACCATGGAGTCGAGGCTCGACGCGACGCGGAAGAGATGGCGTATGGCACCTTCCCCGTGGTAGCTGTAGAGGTGCGGCTCCAGCATCTCAAGGGAGACATTGTGATAATCGGCCAGGAAGCGCTTGAGACGGGCCATGCCGCCGGCAATATCATGGGTGGCTGCGTAAATCTCCACCCGGTTGCAGGTGGAGACGATCACCCCTTCGTTAATGTCCGGAAGCCCGGCGAGTTCATTGAGGGGTTTTTCCATCTGGTTCGGAGCAAAGGCGACCTTCTCCCGGATTTCCACGGAAGCTGTCTTGTGGGATAGACCGACTACAACTATATTCATCTGTGCTTGTCTCCGAGAAGGCGGTCGTAGCTGTGCAGCGAAGCGCTCGGGAGCAGGTTGACCCCGAGGAAAGTGAACAGCAGGACAAAGAAGCCGATAATGGAGAGCAGGGCCGCCCTCTTGCCGCGCCAGCCGGTAGTGAGCCTGCCGTGGAGCAAGGCGGCGTAGATAAACCAGGTAATCAGCGACCAGGTCTCCTTGGGGTCCCAGCTCCAGTAGGTCCCCCAGGCGGTCTCGGCCCAGATCGCACCGGTGATGATGGCTATAGTCAGCAGGGGGAATCCGAAGGTCAGGCAGCGGTAGTTGATCTCATCCAGGACTACAAGGGAGGGAAGCTTCTGGTAGAGGGNCCCCAGCCTCTTTTTCTTGAGGAAATGCTCCTGGATCAGATACATGATCGCGGCGCCGAAGGCGACGGCGAAGGTCGCATAGCTCAGGAAGGCAAGGCTCGAGTGGACTAGCAGCCAGTTGCTCTTCAGCGCCGGCGGGAGCTCCGGGATGGCAGAGGAATAGAGGCTCGATGCGGCCAGCAGGAGAAGGGCAAGGGGGGTGACGAACGAGCCCAGAATGAAAACGCGGTATCTGCGCTCAAAGGCGATGAATACCCCGACAACGGTCAGGCTGAAGAAGGAGAGGGATTCATGGAGATTCGTTATGGGGGTGTGTCCCGCCTCCATGTAGCGGGCAACGGTNAAGGCGCAGTGGATGAGGAATCCACCGGCGATCAGCCAGTGTGCGGACCTGCCGAGNATCTCCCTNGGCTTGAGNAGGTAGGCAAGGTATATAAATGTTGCGATGCAATAGATGCCGAGGGTGCTGTAAAAGAGGAAGGCGTTCATTATTTATCCTTTTCTCCCAATCCCAGTTCGGCCAAGGTAAAACCCGGGCCGCAGAGCTTCCGGAGCATGTGGTCTATTTCAGTGAAAGTGCCCCTTTTGATAAGCGCCGGCAGCTCCTGGGCAATAAGAGTGCGCAAAACCTTATTATTATATTGACTGTTCCCCTTTTCCGTCAACAGCTTTTCGCGCACCTTACCCAATATTTTAATTAATTCCCCATATTCGGGGCCATAACGCTCTTCCAGCTCTTCGCGGATCTTTCCCGCCAATGAGGGCGCCTCCCCGCCGGTGGAGACGGTGATCAGGAGTTCATCCCTGCTTATTACCGCCGGCGAGGTGAATGCGCACAGATCGGGTGAATCGGCGATATTTGCCATGATCCCCAGATCTTTCGCCTCTCCGGCAACAGCCCTGTTGACCTGGCGGCTGTTTGTCGCGGCAAAGACCATAAATGAGCCGGCAAGGTCCCCTGCCTTGTATTCACGGGGGAGATGGCTCAATTGCTCCTCTTCCGCAAGCCCCCTGAGAGGGGGCGCGAGGGTCGGGGCAATGACGGTCACCCGTGCGCCAGCGGCAATGAGGGTGAGGCATTTCCGCGCGGCGACGGCGCCGCCGCCGACAACAATGACCNGCTTGCCGCGGATGTCGAGATTGATGGGGAAATAGCGCATGAATGCCTACAATTCTTCCAATGTGCGCAAGATCCTGAGGAAATTGAGGGTCAGGGCCGGATGGAGATCAGATCCCGCCATCCACAGCATGATCCCCGCCGTCTTTTCGAAATCCTTGGCGTCCTTATAGGCCCGCTTTGTGCGGAGGGCATCGAAGACATCGGAGACCATGGTGATCTGGCTGTACAGATTGGGCCGCCACCCCTGGGGGACCTTAGGGTAGCCGGTCATGTCGTACTTCATATGGTGCTCGAAGGCACACATAACGGCCAGGCGTGGAATGCCTGGATTATTGAGCAGGTATTCCGCGCCCCGCAAGGCGTGCTGGCGCATGTATTCCCACTCCTCATTGTCAAGGGCGCCCAGCTTATTGAGGATCTCCTCCGGTACGAACTGCTTTCCCACGTCATGGAGCATGGCTGCCACCCCTAGATCATGGAGGAGCTGCCCCTCCAAACCCAGAGACATCCCCTGGACCAGGTTGAGGATGCATACATTGATGGAGTGGGTGAAGGTATACTCGTCCATTTCCCTGAGCGGGACCAGGGCCAGCAGCGGATTCGCCTCCTTGCGGAAGGCGGTGACAAATCCCGCGACCAGGCCGAGCACCGTCTTCATGTCGAAGGGTTCGAGGTGGTCGTGCACCGAGTAGGCGCTCTCGAGACGCTTGAGCATGTCGGGGGGTATGGCGGAGAATGTCGGGAACTCCTGTTGGTCGGCGTCGTTTTGCCGGGGAGCGTCCACAGACACAGTGCCGAAGCGCAGGTTCGCGGTCGGACGCAGGTCCCGTTCCGCCTGTCGGGCGACTATCCTTATCAGGAGCTCGACGTCCTCGTAGAGCGCTCCGCGGCTGATGGTGATATGGCCGATGTCATAGACCGTTATTGCACGCATGATGCGGTCGAGGTGGGGACCTTTATCCAGGGGAAGGCCATTAACGAAAAGATCATTACCCAGATGCATGAGAGTCGCAGAGCTGTCGTCCTTGAGCGCCTCGTTGAGGAAGGCGAGCGCCTGGGAAGTGCGGGCCACTGTCATCCGGTGCTCTCTGGCGTAAAGGGAGAAGGCCCCGGCTGCCTGGACGAGATTGCGCAGAAACTTGCCGAATGACTCTTTCTGCTGAGGCGTCATGGCGCATCTCCCTGGAGCCCTTTAAGCGCTTCGGATGCAACGGGGCCGAGGGTCTTCCCCCCGGTTGCCGAGATTTCCTCCAGCATAGGCCGCGACAAGGNAGCTGGAAATCTGTGCAGGGCGCGGATTATCGCGATCTTTAGCTGCGTATGCTTGCCCGCATGGAGTAGTCTGACGGAGGAGAGGATCTCCTTCATTTTCGGAAGGGCCTGGGGGTTTCCGATACCGGCCAGTGCCTGCACAGCGGAGATCTTGAGTTCCAGGCCGTACTCCCTGATGCTGCCGGATTCAATTATGGCGATGAGATTATCGACGACTTTCGGGTTGCTGCTCATCTCGGCAACCTGCACCGCCACCAGTTTCCGTTCCAGGTCGCCCCCTTCCAGGTCTTTCAACAGTATCTTGTCCACCACGGGATCACCGTAGCTGAGAAGGTTTTTCATCGCTTCCTTACAGACCCTGAGATTGGGATGGTTGACCAGCCTGCGCACCTGACGCTGCACCTCCTGATCGGAGAAAGCGCGCAGGATGATGATCAGGTTCCGCACAACAAACCAGCGCTCGTCATTGAGCCTTTCCAGCGCGGCACTGCGGACCATTTCGCCGAGATCGCCGATGCAGTCGAACCATAAGCGGCGCAGGGAGCGGTTCTCTTCGGCAAAGAGCCGCTCCATCAAAGGCACGACAAAGGGATGACCGACTGTGCATATTATGGAACGGATATTCTGGAACTTGTCCCTGCCAAGCAGGGAGGCGGCATCCAGTATCTCCTGGATGAATCCAGGGTCGAAAAGGGCCGCGCTCTGCATCTCATTCGATTCTTCGAGAATAATGCGGCAGGTCCGCTCCAGGGAGTCGAAATCTCCGTTAAGAAGGTGATGGGAAGCAAGTCCCATCAGGTTATTCCTGACTCCGTCACCCCTTTCGCCGGCAGGGATTTCACGTATGATCTCAAATATGATGTCGCCGATTTTAGATTCCAGATGGTCGTACTCCAGGGTTTTATTCAATTCGCCAAGGTCTTGCATCGCCTCTGCCGGCAGTGTGTCGGTGGCAAGTATGGCCATTAGCGCCTTCTGGTAGGTGGGTGGGACGAATTCCTCCACATGGGATTTTCTGAGAAGCACACGGACCTTTTCCGCGCCCCCCTGAGCGGCAATGGCCGCGTCCAGATCAGGGGTGGAACCGGCTTGTGCCGACAGCTTCTGCATGAGCTTNAGGAGCATTTCCGGCATATTCCCGCCATGGGAAGCAACGGAGTTCATGGCCTCNAGAAATGCGTCTCCNGGAATTCGCTGGAGCAGCTCCTCGCTGAATCCTGTCATGTTTTCCGAGGCCTTGCAGATATTGAGGATAAAATCGTAACGCAGGTTGGCAGGCATGCCTGCAACAAACGAGGCGATCTTGTCCAGGAGATCATCCTGAATTCCACTTATCCCTTGCCGGTTCGCCAGGGCAACGAAAAAGTCGGCCAGGGTCCGGATGGACTGCCGGTGCGCCTCTTCAGGAATTCCGGCGATAATGGCGCCGAATTCCCCGGCAAGCTCGGCAGGAGGCGCCGAAAAGAGTTGCATGAGCCTTTCCGGTGATGCCGAGAAATACCCGTCGAGAAGCTTGCGCACAAAGATATCCCAAGGGTCGGCCGAATATCCGGCGCCGATTTCGTCCGTCAGGGTGAAAACGGATGGATCAATGACCTGTATCTTTATGGAGTGAATGCCGGCGATATCAAATGCANGCCTGATCCCCCCGTTTTCCCACACCTCATTGCGCGGGAGATTGATGATGGAGTTGAGCGCATGGAGCTCTTCCGGCTGTAACCCTGAGCAGAATGATATGGTAATGACTCCGAACGAGGAAAGGGTGCCCGCGAATTCCCTGAATTTGGCAATCTCCGCGCCCAGGGGTTCATTCTGAAGCAGGAGNCCCTGCCGGGCAACCCCGAGGGTGAATGNCCTGCCGTCTGCGATGAGAGGTGCAAAGCTGGCCATGGCCTTGTTAAGGGCTGTCGCGACTGACGGGTGGGTCTCGGGATAGTGCTGGAGATGACGGCGAAAGATGATCAGTTCCGCAACAAAGGTCGCCCCCTGCCGCTTTTTGATTGCAGACTCTGTCGATGCGGCGGGTGTCTGGCTCATGTCTGCTCCTGGCTCTGGTGCAGATGCGGAGTGTCAACGGACGGAACGGGCAAAGTACAAAGCATGGCAATGAATTGCAGTGGAAACTCTCCCGGCCATGGATTCGATTGTATGCACGCGGGGAAAATCAAATCATATAATTACTTACTGCCCTGTGTCAACAAAGTTGTTATAATATGTTACTAAGGGTAAGCAGCCGGTTTTCGCCATACGCTCTTTCCACGGATTGCCCGGTTATTTCGATTGAATCGGCAAATTTAATGGGTAATTCATCGAGGGTACCCCATGCTTCTAATCATCCAGAACGACCCGGAAGTTCCTCCTGGAAACTTTACAGAGACCATTCGCGCTCTGAATATTCCTTACCGCATTGTCCACCCATACACAGGCGAGACTCTCCCAAACCTGTCGGAGGTATCCGCCGCCATCGTCCTGGGGGGGGCGATGGGTGTGCACGATACGGCGGAACACCCTTTCCTCGTCCAGGTCAAGGCATTTATCCGGGAGTGCGTCACAACGGAAACCCCTCTACTCGGGGTCTGTCTTGGCGGACAGATCCTGGCAGATCTCCTGGGGGGTCGTGTTACCGCCCATTCACCTTACGGAGAA
>JGI20214J51650_10002414_pt1 | contig 11778 bp, 10 predicted proteins | sample WetSurMetagenome_FD_51650 | JGI IMG/M metagenome (IMG submission 51650)
CGAGCATCGCCAGCACGGCGCTGGTCACCCTCCAGGGCCAGAACTACCTCAAGACGTGCGTGGGCTGCCACATCACGGGCGTCCGTGCCAACGGCGTCACCGCGCAGGGCGAGTACTACACCCGCCCCTACCCTGCCAGCCTCGTGCCCGACAACAGCCCCAACTACCCCGACCTGGACGGCGACGGGTTGCCGGACCTCGCGGGCATCGGTTGCGAGTCCTGCCACGGGCCCGGCTCCGCCCACATCCTGGGCGGCGGCGACCCCGCGAAGATCGTGAACCCCGCCGACATCACGGACGGCAAGGCGCGCTCCCTCACCTGCCTTCAGTGCCACGTGCAGATCGACTCCGCTCCGAACAAGACGTGGGGCTACACCTACGACGAGGTCAACAAGACGGGCTTCTTCATGACCAACCCCCCGGACGACATCTCCAAGTACCAGATCTCCAAGGCGGTCCTGTGGCCCGACGGCGTGAACTACGAGTACGCCCGCATCGACATGTTCCGGAGCAGCGCTCACTACCAGGGCGGCCGCATCGCCTGCAACGACTGCCACGACTCCCACGCCGAGAACGCCACGAACGAATACCAGGTCCGCGACGTCATGACCCGCAGCGGGGTCACCACGACAAACGCCAACGTGGACGACGACAGCTTCTGCCTCGCCTGCCACGCAGGCCGGGCGTTCCCCGCCTTCACCAAGCAGGACGTGGCCAACTGGAAGGCCGCCAACCCCCCGATTCCGATCCCCGACAAGATCCGCGACGGCATCGAGACCCACACGAATCACCCCTACGGCGCGGACCGCACTCTGGGCATCAGCCGCTGCATCACCTGCCACATGGCCCCCAATCAGGGGCACACCTTCTGGCCCGCGCGCCCCGAGAACACCATCAATTTCGCCGCTTCCACGGGTCCGAAGAGCGGGTTCACGGGCAACGTGAACTCCTGCTCGGCCTCCTGCCACCGTGGCCAGGTCATCATCTGGTCCGACGTGCCCGCCAACTTGACCTACACGGACACGCTGTACGGCACGACCAACGAAGTGAACCTCGCCAACCACCTCGTCCAGTACTTCGGCCCCGGCGGCCTGTGGTTCAACACCAGCAGCAGCACCGCCGTGGTGTCCCAGGACTGGTAGAACCGGGCGAAGAGAGAGTCGCCGACCGAACGAGGGGGGCTTCGGCCCCCCTCATTTTCTTTCGGTGGGTTACGCAGCCCTCAGTCCGGACGCTGCGCTGCGAGAGGTTCGAGGGACTCGGGATTGGCGACGGTGGCGGTGGACCCCGCGTCCTCGCCCGCCAGGATCTTGCGGATGAGCCCCCGGAGGATCTTCCCCGAGCGGGTGACGGGGAGGTTGGGGACCCAGAGGACCTGCGCGGGCCGCATGGTGGACCCGAGGCGCGCCGCGACGAATTCGGCCACCTCGGCGGAGAGCTCATGGCCGGGCTGGGCGCCGGGGCGCGGGACCGCGACGAGGATGAGTTTGGTCCCCTTGAGGGGATCGGGCAACCCGATCGCAGCCGATTCGCGTACCGCGGGGTGCGCCGACGCCACGGTCTCCACCTCGCCAGGCCCCACGCGCTTTCCCGCAATCTTGAGCGTGTCGTCCGCGCGGCCGTTCAGGAACCACGCCCCGTCGGCGTCGATCCGGGCCCAGTCTCCGTGGGACCAGACCGCCTCGCCGAACTGGGCAAAGTAGGTGTCGAGGTAGCGCTGGCGGTCACCGAGGAAGCCCCGCGTCATGTTGGGCGCGGCGTTTCGGCACACGAGGTAGCCCACCTCGCCGCGGAGGCTCCGCCCGCTTTCGTCCACCACGTCCACATCCATCCCGAGGGCGGGGCCCTGCAGGCTCGCCACCTTGAGGGGCTCCGCCGGCAGGGGCGCCAGCAGGCAGCCCATGAGCTCCGTTCCCCCCGAAATGTTCATGATGGGACAGCGGCCAGCCCCGGCGACCTCGGAGAACCAGCGGTAAGAGGTCTCATCCCACGGCTCGCCGGTGGATCCCAGGATGCGGAGCGAAGAGAGGTCGTGCCGCTTAACTGGCTCCTCACCGAAGGTGGAGAGGAGGCGTACCGCCGTGGGTGCGAGGGCCAGATGCGTCACGCGGTGGCGTTCCACCATGGCCCAGATCCGGTCCGGTCCCGGATGGTCGAGCACGCCCCCGAGAAGGACTATGGTCCCGCCGTGGAAGAGGACGCCGAGAATCTCCCAGGGGCCCATCATCCAGCCGATGTCGGTGAGCCAGAACATGACCTCGCCGGGCCTGACGTCGAGGTGGTAGCCCACCTCCTTGGCGGTCACGACCTGCACTCCTCCATGCGTGTGGACGGCGCCCTTGGGCTTCCCCGTGGTCCCCGAGGTGTAGAGGATGAGGGAGCGCGCCGAAGCCGGGAGGGCGAGGGTCGGCCAGAACTCCGGCGAGGATTCTTCCAACTCGTGCCACCACAGATCCCGCCCGGCGGTCCAGGGCACTTGATCCCCGGAACACCGCAGGACGACCACGTGCTCCACCACGGGGGCGAGGGCGCAGGCGGCGTCCGCGGGCGCTTTGAGGGGGATCGACTTGCCGCGCCGGGTCGTCCCGTCTGCGGTGAGGAGCACCTTGGCCCCGGCGTCGTTCAGTCGGGAGGCCAGCGCGTCGGGGCCGAACCCCGCGAACACGGGGACCGGAACCGCGCCGATCTTGAGGCAGGCCAGGAGCGCCACGACGACCTCCACGGTCATGGGGAGGTAGAACCCCACCGCGTCTCCCGCGCCGACGTCCAGCCCCGAGAGGGCCGCGGCGAGCCGGCACACGCGGCCGTTCAGCTCGGCGTAGGTCAGCAAGATCACGAGGCCCTCGTCGTCCTCCGCGATGACGGCCATCTGAGAGCCCCGGCCGTCGCGCAGGTGCCGGTCGAGGACGTTGTGGACGATGTTGAGCTCGCCGCCGAGGAACCACTCGGTCCAGGGCAAGCCGCCGCTGTCATCCAGGAGCCGGTCGTAGGGGTGGAACCACTCCACGCCGAGGTCTTCGAGGAGGGCCGGATAGAACCAGCCGGGGTCCTTCGCGGCGCGAGCGCGGAGCTCGGTGGCGCTGGCGATACGGTGGCGCCTCATGAGGCGAGCCACGTGGGAGTTCTCCAGGTCGTCGGGACGGGGATGCCAGATGAAGGGAGCGTCGCTCAGGTTCGCCTCCGCCGCTGCTCCGGCCTCAGGAGGGACGGGGCATGGGAAAGATGTCCCGGGTCCGCACCCAGTCTTCGCCGCCCATGCGCCCCACGGCCTCGAGGCGCGAGGAGAGGACCCGGCCCTGTTCGTCGAGGAGGCTCTCGTCCAGGTGCAGGCACAGGATCCGCCCCACCACGAGGTTCCCGGCGCCACCCTCGGCGCCGTAGGTGCGGATCTCCACAAGCTCGCACTCCATGTTCACCGGGGACTCCCAGATCAGGGCAGGGCGGACGTGGGCCGCGGGGACGGGGGTCAGCCCCGCATGGTCGAACTCGCTCTCGCCCCTGGGCAGCGGCGCCGAGCAAGTGTTCACCCGGCCCGCCATGCTCTCGGTCACGACGGCCACCACGAACTGCCCCGTCTCCTGAATGTTCAGCAGCGTGTCCTTCTGCTCCCCCGTGCGTCCCGCGCGCTGGGGCGAGAAGGCCAGACAGGGCGGGTTGCTCGAGACCACGGTGAAGAAGGAGAAGGGCGCGAGGTTACGCCGGCCCTCGCCGTCCACCGTGGAGACGAGCGCGATGGGCCGGGGCAGGACCACCTCCGTGAGGCGGCGGTAGAACTCCTGCCACGGCAGGCTCCCGGCCTCGAGAGTCCTCACGGAGTCTCCTCCCCATGACCGGTCACCCAGCTCCGGTTGTACCCGGCGTCCTCCACCGCCCGCGCGTGGTCCGTGGGCAAAAGGGCTTTGGCGGTGTCCACCATGACCGCAAGCTCGGAGGTCCTCGTGGTGCCGATCGAGGCCTCGTAGGTCCCGGGATGGGGGCCGTGGGGCAGGCCGATGGGATGGAGGCTTATGGAGCCTGGGCCGACGCCTTTCCGGCTCGTGAAGTTCCCCTCCACGTAGAAGAGGATCTCGTCGCAGTCCACGGAGGAGTGCGGGTAGGGACAGGGGATGGCGCGCTCGTGGAAGTCCACCACCCTGGGCACGAAGGAGCAGACGATAAAGCCCCCGCCCGCGAAGGTCGTGTGGATCGTGGGGGGGAGGTGGACCAGGCCCGTCTTGGGCTGGAAGGCGCGGATGGGGAACGCGAAGGGCCACACCTGACCATCCCACCCGACGACGTCGAAGGGGTCGTGCGCCATCTCCATGGCCGTCAGGCGCCCGTGCCGCTGGACGATGAGGCGTCGCGGCGCGCCGAGGGACTCGGGTCCGCCCTCGGGCCACACCGGAGCCCTGAAGTCACGGTGCGTGTAAGGCGCATCCATGCGGAGCTGACCGGCATCGTTCCGGAACTGCAGAGGCACGTCGATCCACGTCCGGCCCTCCATCACGAGGAGGTACGCCGGACCGCGGGGCCGCCAGCGGTGGGGCAGGCCCTTGGGGATGTAGACGTAGTCCTGCGGCGAGAAGGCCAGGACGCCCAGGGGCGTTTCCAGGGTGCCCGAGCCCTCGTGGACGAAGACGAGCTCGTCCCCATCGGCATTGGCCACGAGCGCGCCGTCTCCGCGGTCCGGCCTGGACACCCACACACCCAGGTCCGCGTTGGCCAGGAGGAGCTTCCGGCCCAGGAAGGGCTCCCCGCCGGGTGGCACCTTCCCCGTCTCCAGGTGCCTGCGGCGCAGGGCGCCGTCCCAGTGGGCTTCGGCACTCCCTGGGTGGGGCCCGAGGTCCTCCTCGGTGACCACCCAGTGCGGCGGTTTCCGGTGGTAGAGGATGGTGAACCCTCCCGAGAAGCCCTCTCGCGTGAAGCAGTGCTCGAAGGCCAGGGCGCCGTCGGGCTCGAAAACCGTGTGGGGTTTGTCGGGCACGCGCCCGAGCTGCATCCGGTGGATCATGTCACTTCCCCCTCTGGCGGACCGTGCCCGCGAGGACTCCGAGCTTGGGCCCCCCGTCGAGCTCCACGCGGTCCCCCGTCTTGAGGAACCGGCCCTGTTCGAGGCCGCATCCGTTGCCGAGGGTCCCCGAACCGAAGAGGTCCCCCGCTTCGAAGCGGACGCCCTCCGCGGCGCAGGCGATCATCTCGCCGAATCCCCACCGGATGGCGCCGAAGGGACCCTTGGACCACGTTTCTCCGTTGACCCTCGCCTCCAAGGTGAGCGCCTTGAGATCGCCCAGTTCGTCGGGCGTCACGAGCCAAGGGCCCACGGAGGTGGCGAAGTCTTTCCCCTTATTGGGGCCGAGCCCCACGGCCATGACCCTGCGCTGGGTGGCCCGGGCGCTCCAGTCGTTCAGGAGGGTGTATCCCACGATAGCCGCCTCGGCCTGGGCCGGGGTAGGGTTCTCGAGGGGCGCACCGAGGACCGCGGCGAGCTCGAGCTCGTAGTCCATCATCTCTTCCGCCGCCGGGAACCACACCTCAGCACCATGCCCCAGCAAGCCGCGAGGGTTGGATCGGTAGTACACGGGGCCGTCGTACCATTCGGATGGAACCTCGAGGCCCCGCCGGGCGCGGGCGTTGCGCACGTGCTCCTCGAAGGCGTAGAAATCCAGGAAGACCCCGGGGGCGGGCACGGACGCATCGTAGGGAGCCCCCGCCTCGGGCCATGAGGGGACCTCCCTGGGGAGCGGGCCCGAGTCCAGCGAAGCGAGGAGGGTCCTCGCGCCTTCGAGAGCACACCCATCCCGCCGGACGAGCACCTGGAGAGACGTGGGGAAATCGGGCTGTCCGAGAACCATGGCCCCAGCCAGCGCCGCGTCGACCCACTCGGGCCCCGAGGGGCCCTGGCGGTGGAGGGCCAGGCGGGGGCCCCATCCCGTCCGGAGGGTGGCGAGGCGCATCAGGTCCCCGACCAGGGATTGGGGGCCGCGGGAGAGCCTCCCCGGATCTCCCGCTCCCTCTCGATGGACTCGAAGAGGGCCCGGAAGTTGCCTTCACCGAAGCCCCGGGCGCCGCGACGCTGGATGATCTCGTAGAAGAAGGGGCCGCCCTCGGGGCGATGCCGGAGCATGCGCCCCTCCACCGAGAAGATCTGGAGGAGGTACTTCCCCTCCTGCCCGTCCACCAGGATGCCGAGCTCGCGCAGGCGCTCCTCGTCCTCGCGGAGCGCCCCCACGCCTTTAGAGGCCATGCGGCCGGGGAGCATGTCGTAGTAGGCCCCGGGCGTATCGAGGAACTCCACACCCGAGCGGCGCAGGCCCTCCACGCACGGCAGGATGTCGGGCACGTGGAAGGCCACGTGCTGGACGCCGGGGCCGTTGTTCTCCTCCACGAAGGCGTAGATCTGGCTCCCCTCGTAGTTGGGCGAGAGCGGTTCGTTGTTGGCCATCTTGATCCCCGACTCGCGGTCCCACATGACGATGGAGAAGAGGCCCGTGCCCCCGTCTCCCTTGGCGTCGGACGTGTGGAAGGAGACTCGCCAGTACTCGGCGAACCCCATCACGTCCCGGAGCCACGTCACGAAGGGCTCCAGCGTGAGGAAGTTGGAGGTCACGTGGTCGATGACCTGGAAGGCGTAGCGGTTCCCGGCACGTCCCGAATCCACAGGCTCCATGCCCGGCGGAAGGGCGCCCGGCCCCCGCTGCACGAAACGGTAGGTCACATCACCCATGGGCGTCGCGATGTCGAAGTACCTGTAGGATTGTCCCAGTTGGTCCGCTCCCGCCACGATTCCGGTCCGGAAGGTGGCCCCGCGCTCGGCGAGGGTGTTGCGAGCGAACTCGAGGTCGCGGACGCGGAAGGCCAAACGCCGCACGCCCTCGGGGTGGCGGTGGAGCCACTTCCCGGCCGGCGAGCCCGGATCTCTGGGCACCACGCAGGAGAAGGCGGCGCGGCCCGCCCGGAAGAAGAGGGCATCCTCACCCCTCTCCCCGGCCGCTCTGGGGGAGAGGCGTCCCGCTTCGGGGATATCCATCTGCCGGTCCAGGAAGGCCCGACCGCTCTCGAGATCCGCGAAAACGTACTCGTAGTGGTCCCACCCGATCAGGCCGAGGTTCCCCTTGTGCGGTGCGTCGGTCATGCCGTGAAACCCTCCTTAGGTCTGGGGTCGAGCCGCAAGTCGCCCCTGCCGGGTGCGATACTCAGAGAACACCACCCTGAAATGGGCTATTTCTCCAGCGCATCCGACTCATGTGTCGCTGCACCGAGAGTATCGCTCAGGTCGCTCCGCCGCAAGGGTGGAATTAACCCGGGCCCTCCATGTTTTCAACGCCATGGACCCCTCGATTGGACCGTCCCCGGTACCCCGGGGCGCCGATGGACCAGCGGCCGGAGAGGCCAGGAGGAGCCGATGGCGGTTTCGAACCGGATCGATTTCGCGGCGTTCCAGCGACAGGTGGACGACCTGGTGGCAGCCCACGAGGTGGTCACGAGCAACCCCTACACGGCATGGTTCGAGTCGGCGGATTTGACTGAGGAGGACGTGCGGCTCTTCGCGGTCCAGTTCTCGGTCTTCTCCAACCAGTTCCTCGTGGCCCAGCTGAAGAAGATGATCAACGCGGACACGCTCGAGTCCATGAGGGCCTCCAAGGAGATTCTCGCCAACGAGATCGGCGTCATGTTCCGCGGGGGCAAGGGCGCCGCGTCCCCCTCCGGGAGCCTTTCCGAAGACGAGAAGGACCGCGTCGGCGATCCCGACCTCGTGGGCATCGAGGGCTCCGTGGACGGCGGAACGTTCCTGTTCAGGGCCGCCCACTTCGAGTGGCTCCTCCGCTTCGGCGCCCCCCTGGGCCTCACCTTTGAGGACATGGGCAAGCGGAAGCACGGCTGGCCCTCCACCCTCCATTTCACCGACGAACTGGCCCGAATCTACGGCGACGGCGAGGGGATGGTGGGGATGGGCGCTTCCTACGCGGTGGAGCACTGGGCCGCGGCCGGTTTCTGGAAGCAGCTCATCCGGGGGCTATCCCGCTTCAAGAAAGACAAGTGCCCTTCGCTCCCCCTCGCCTTCTTCACTTGGCACGACCGCATCGAGGACAACCACGCTGCACACACCTCGGATGAGCTGCGCGAGGCCTACGAGAGCCCGGACTTCAACGGCGACCACTTCCTGCGCGCGGCGCAGGAGATGCTCGACGGGGTGAAGGCCTTCTGGTGGGGGCTCGACGAGGAGCGACGGAGGCGTCACGGCCTCGCCTGATCCGGGTCTTCCGGTCTGAGAGTCATTCACGCGGGGCCGGTCGGCCCCGCCTCAGTGCTTCCCTTCTCCCCAGACCTCCGCCTCGAACCACTCGAGGCGTGTGCCCGGCTCGCGCCAGGCTCCGGCGGGCAGGCCCGCCTTGCGGCAGGTCTGGTCGAGGAACTCGAGGCGGTCCCAGCCCCATTCGGTGGCCACCTGGGGGAGGAGGAGGCCCTTCCTCGGGCCTCGGGTGACGATGAGGCCGTGCCGTCCCACCTCCACGCGCTCCGCGTCGGCGGGCTCGGGGACGGTGAGGGCGGAGATTTCAAGGATCAGGTTGGTGAGTTCTGGTAGCGTCACGGGAAGAAAACGGGGGTCCTCCACGGCGGCCGCCACGGCCATCCTCGATACGGTCTCGTCCAGGGGGCCCACCGGAAGGATGGTCCCGATGCAGCCCCTCAGGTCCCCCGAAGGCGTATGCAGGCTCACGAACGCGCCGCGGTGGGCGGGGGCCACCGCATCGTAGTCCACACCCGCACGGAGGTATCGGTTCTCCGAGAGGAAGATGCGGATGGATTGCCGGGCCAGGTCCAGGAGGGCCTGGCGAACCACGACCGGGAGGGCCATGGGGCTCAGACGGCCTGGAGCTCGCCGAACTCGGGGATGGAGCGCTTGAGCTCTCCGTACACGCCCTGATAGAGCGTGTAGACGGCGCTGGGGCAACCATGGCAGGCACCGACCAGGCGTACCTTCAGGTTGGGCTCCTCCACCGACACGATCTCGATGTCACCCCCGTCCATCTGGAGGGCAGGGCGGATGCGCTCGATGACCTCGCGGACCCTATTCTCAAAGGACTCGGACATGGGACCTCCCTCATCCATGAAGGATAGCGCCTCCTCGAGGCCTAGGGAGAGGTCGTGGCGGCTCGGGAGCCTCCATCGGGGCTTTTCAACCACCCGGTGAAGTCCCGCTCCCCTGCGTAGATGGCCGTTCGGTATCCCGCAAGCGGCAGGTCGCCATCGACCGCTCGTAGGAGCGCCTCGGGGCCACCGTTGTAAGCGGTCAGGGCGGCATCCCGGTTCCCGTAGAGCCCTTCGAGGTAGGAAAAGAACGCGAACCCCAGCCGGATGTTCGTCCCCGGCTCCAAGAGTTCCTCACGGCTGGGCGGAGCGATCCCGCAGTTGGTCGCCGCGAAGTGTGCCGTGGCGGGGAGGAGCTGGGTCAGGCCCATGGCCCCCGCGGAGGAGATGGCCGCCCGGTCGAACCGGCTCTCGTGCTGGATGAGGCTGAGCACGAAGGCGGGCCGGTAGTGGTATCTCTTGGAAACCTCGGTGACGGCCTCCACGGTCTGCCCGAAGGTGCGCTTGTCCCAGTTCTGGCCGTTCTTCCGGAGCGCGTGTTCGAGGAGGTCCGAGACGAGAAACTCCAGGGGTTCGGCGGCGGGGCTCCCGCCGCGGGTGATCCCCAGCGACTGGATCGTGGAGAACGGCTTGTACCATGCGTTCACGACGAAGGCCGAGAGGGCCATGCCTCCGACGCAGAACAGGGTGCTCAACCTCAAGCGGACCTCGCTCCCCGATGGAGAAAGCCCGGCCGCCGCGCCCGACGGCGCGGCGGCCGAAGCTGTACCTTCTAGAGTTTACATCCGGACGCGGGCCGGGGTATAGAGCACGAAGGGCTCCGAGGCCATGGGGCGGATGCTCTCGTAGTCCCGGTAGATCTGGACGAGCTCGGGCGGGAGCTGGCTGAGGGCCCGGGCCCGCTCCAGGTCGTCCGCACCGTTCGGGAAGAGGGCTTCGAGCAGGGACTTGGGCCTCGGGTAGATCTGGATGCGCACGGGTTCGTCCTTCCCGATCTTCGCCTTCTCCTTCGCCAGGGCGATGGCCGTATCGATGCCTCCGAGGCGGTCCACCAGCCCGATCTTGAGCGCCTCCTCGCCGGACCAGATTCTTCCCTGGGCGATCTGGTCGACCTGGTCGTAGGTCTTCCTCCGGCCCTCGGCGGCCTTCGTGACGAAGGTCTTGTAGAACCCCTCCATCTGGCCCTGGATGAGCTTCTCCTGCTCGGGCGTGAACTTGTCGTAGGCGGAAAAGAGGTCGGCGTTCTGCCCCCGCTTGAGGGTCTCCTGGCGATAGTCCATCCAGTCCATCAGACCCCTGAAGACGAACTTTCCGCTCACCACGCCGATGGAGCCCGTGATGGAACCGGGCTGGGCCACGATCGCGTCGGCGCCCATGGAGATGTAGTAGCCGCCAGAGGCCGCCACGTCGCTCATGGAGACCACCACCGGCTTCGTCTTCCGGAGCACCGCCACCTGCCGCCAGATGACGTCGGAGGCCAGGGCCGAACCGCCGGGGCTGTCCACCCGGAGGACCACGGCGGCGATGTCCTTGTTTTCTCCGGCCTTCTTCAGCAACCGCACCATGCTGTCTGAGCCGATGCTGGAGTCGCCCATGGCGACCTTGGCGGACTCGTCCCCGGAGACGATGCTGCCGCTCGCGAGGACGAGGGCCAGACTCTTCTTGGCGCCGGCGGTGGTGCCCGCCCGGTGGTCCCTGATGTAGTCTTCCACGTCCACCCGCTGCCACTTTTCGGAGTTCCCGTTGACCTTCTTGAGGCCGTCCTCCACCTGGTCCTTGTACCAGAGGCCGTCCACGAGACCATGCTTCTGGATCTCCTCGCCCCAGAGGAACCCGGCGTCGATGGTCTGCCGGACGCTCTCTTCGCTCAGGTGCCGGCCCTGCGCCACACCGCTGACGAGCTGTCCGAAGAGGCTGTCGAGGATGGCGTTGGTGGCCTCCCGCTGGGCCTCGCTCATCTCCTTGAGCATGAAGGTGTCCGAGTAGGACTTGTACTTGCCGACGTGGTACAGCTGGGGCTCCACCTTCACCTTGTCGAGCACCCCGCGGTAGAAGGGCACGTCGGCAGCGAGGCCGTTCAGGAGGAGGTTGGCGCTGGGGGGTGCGTAGACCTTGTCGGCGGAGCTGCACAGGTAGTAACCGCCGTTGCTCGCGAACTCGAAGTACGCCCAGACCGGCTTCTTCGACGCCTTGAAGCGCTGGATCGCGTCTCGGAGCTCCTGCATCTTGGCGAATCCCGTGGGGAAGCTGCCCACGTCCAAGAGGAGGCTCTTGATCCGGTCGTCCTTTGCGGCCCGGTCGAGGGCCATGGTCAGGTCGTAGACGGAGTAGATCTTGGCGTGGAAGAACTCAGTCAGGAAGGGGTCGGGCTGGGGTTCCTGGAGCGGTCTGTCGAGGACGAGCACCAGCGTGGAGTCGGGCTTGATGTTGACGGTCTTGCCCTTCATGAGAGCACCCATCCCGGCGATGATCAGTACTCCGCCCAGGATGAGGAGCCCGACGAGGGCCAGGAAGATCAGGAGTCCCCAGCGGATGCCCTTTCTGGGCTGACCGGGGGTTTCGGGCTGCGACATGGTGCTCTCCTTCAATCGTTGTCTGCCGGGTGTCGGCGCGTCGAGCCGACAGGATACCTCAAGTGTTACGGCGGGCGGTGGCCCAGAGTTACGTCTGGGGGGCGCTCTCCCCCAGGATTTCTGCCAGCCGCGCCGC
>JGI20214J51650_10002417_pt1 | contig 11769 bp, 7 predicted proteins | sample WetSurMetagenome_FD_51650 | JGI IMG/M metagenome (IMG submission 51650)
TTATCATCAGTTTTCCCGATAAGAAGCAATCCCCAGTCAACACTATTTTTCAGTGGTGCAATCAAAGCCTTCATTACCACCAGCTGGCCTTTGGCAGGGCGNANNCGNCCGATAACAGTGATAAGCTTTTTCTGCGGAATGCCTTCCGGGATTATCTTCTCACCGATGTCGAAGATTTCTGTATTTACACCATGCCTGATTATGGTACTTTTAACCGGGAGGCTTTTTGCCATGGAGGAACTCAGGCTGACAATGTGATCGGCTTTTTTCATCAGCCACAGAGTAAAATCCGAAGGTTTGGTCTCGGAATGCCGGGTAAATATAAGTTTAAATTTTCCTCCAAGTGTCCTTAGAAGTAAAGCAAAAATTATTTCATTATTCCGGTGCGCATGAATAACGAGTTTATTGCCGGAATTTGCAAGCTTCAGAAGGTGAAGTAATTTTATCTTTGGTGCATCTATGCCATATCCGAAAACCAGTGCCTCTGAATATTTGTTCAATACAGGGATAATATTCTCTACACTCCTGGTAACCCCGGTCTTGTGGGAATGGAAATGGATATGGATGACCATTTGATTAAATTGTTAAGCAAATATATTAATTTAGTCCGCCCTTGTTATCAGAACAAGAAAGCATCGAAAGGTTAAATAGTAATTCAAAAAATGATTTATGACGCCTGATGAAAAGATCTTAACTGCGGATTACCTTGGAAAAAAGTTGAAAATACCATATTTCGCTGCTGCCACAACAGGAAGCTTCAGGGGAAATATAAAAAACGGACAGGCTATTGTGCGTGAAACCGAGAAAATAAAAATCTTTCTGGACCTTAGTTATAAGATTAATGATCCTGTTCTCTTTGATATCGGAGCATGTTTCGGAACCTACAGCTTTATTTCTCTTTTCAATCCCGATCTGAGGGTTGAGACATTTGAACCATATCCCAAAATGATTGAGTATATGAAGGATATTATAAGATTAAACAATATCCCGAATATCACAGTAAATGAATTTGGACTTTCCGACAAAGAACGTAAATGCGATATGGAATTTGGTTCCAGCTTTCACCGCTCGGAACTCAATTTAAATGTCGGTACCACAAATATCCGCACTGATACTGAAGGTAATTATATGTTCAAAACTCTCGATTCGCTGAATATCCCAAAGATGGATCTTGTAAAAATAGATGTGGAGGGTCACGAAATGGAAGTTCTTGAAGGAGCTGCCGAGACGCTTAAAAGATGCAGACCTTTATATATCCAGATAGAGATACATAACCGTAAAAAGGACAGAAAGGAGAGAGTGAATACAATTTTAAACAGATACCTGAATAACGAGTATACCGTCTCACATAATTTCTTCAGATTTCACGGGGACTTCTTCTTTAAACGCAAAGATTTATGAAAGCAATTGTTAAATATTTAAGAGTGGCCTCATTCTGTATCTTATCAGGATGCTCAGTGCAACAAAACAGTGAGGAAGTTTCTGATCCCGTTGAATTCGTTAATCCGCTTATGGGCACGGATTCTGAATTCCGGTTATCTACCGGGAATACATACCCTGCAGTTGCTTTGCCGTGGGGAATGAATTTCTGGACGCCGCAGACCAGGAATATTAATAATGGCTGGGCCTATACTTATGATGATTTTAAAATCCAGGGTATAAAGCAGACTCATCAACCGAGTCCGTGGATCAACGACTATGGGGCATTCTCACTTATGGCTTTAACCGGCAGTCTTAAGGTTGGGGGAGAGGAGCGAGCCTCATGGTTTTCACATAAGGCAGAAATTGCCAAGCCATACTATTACAGTGTCTATCTTGCTGATTATGACGTAACGGCTGAGGTGACTCCAACCGAAAGAACCGCCCTTTTCAGGTTTACTTTCCCTGCCTGCGACTCTTCATATATACTCCTTGATGCTTTTGATAAAGGGTCGATGGTGAAGATCTTTCCTTCAGAACGAAAAGTGATTGGTTATTGCAGAAACAATCATGGGGGTGTACCTGAAAATTTTCGTAATTACATTGTAATTACATTCGATAAAGACTTCTCCTCCGCTCATACCTGGAACGGAACTTCAATTAATATGAATGATCTCGGGGAGGAAGGTGATCATGTTGGAGCTGTTCTTGGTTTCAGGACTTCAAGGGGTGAAAAGATAATTGCCCGTGTGGCATCATCCTTTATAAGTCATGAACAGGCACTTTTAAACCTTCAGAATGAAGCTGGAGAAAAGGATTTTGAGACAGTATGTGATGAAGCCAGGGCTGAATGGAACAGGCAGATGAACCGCATCAGGGTTGAAGGCGGTACTGATGACCAGATCAGAACATTCTATTCATGCCTGTACCGTACACTTTTATTTCCGAGAAAATTCTTTGAGATAAATGCAAAAAAGGAGATAGTTCATTACAGTCCATATAATGGGGAGGTCCTCCCGGGCTATATGTTCACCGATAATGGTTTCTGGGACACCTTCAGATCGCTTTTCCCGTTTCTTACCCTTATGTTTCCTGAGCTTGACAGCCAGATCATGGAAGGACTTGTTAACACATACAATGAGAGCGGCTGGTTACCGGAATGGGCAAGTCCGGGTCACCGCGACTGCATGATAGGATCCAATTCAGCCTCTCTTATTGCTGATGCTTATCTTAAGGGAATAAGAGGATACAATATTGAAACCCTGTACAAAGCGATAATGAAAAATACCGACAGCGTTGGTCCTGTTTCATCAGTCGGAAGATTGGGAGCAAAGTATTACAATGACCTGGGATATGTTCCGTATAATGCCGGAATAAACGAAAATGCCGCAAGGACTCTCGAATATGCTTATGCTGATTTTTGTATTGCAAGACTTGCAGAATCCCTTGGGCGTCCCTCAGCGGAAATAGAGAAGTTCGAAAAAAGAGCGATGAATTACAAAAATGTGTTCGATCCCGGACGTAAGCTTATGCGCGGGAGAAATCTTGACGGCTCATTCCAGTCACCTTTCAGCCCTTTCAAATGGGGTGATGCATTTACGGAGGGTAACAGCTGGCATTACACATGGAGCGTATTTCAGGACATAGAAGGACTTATTGACCTGATGGGTGGTAAAGACTATTTTACAGCAAAGCTTGATTCGGTATTCGAAGTTCCCCCGGTATTTGATTATTCATACTATGGCCAGGTAATTCATGAGATCCGTGAAATGCAGATTATGAATATGGGAAACTATGCTCATGGCAACCAGCCAGTACAGCATATGATCTATCTGTACAACTATGCCGGGCAACCATGGAAGACTCAGCATCATGTCCGGGATGTGATGGATAAGCTTTATAATTATCTTCCTGATGGTTATTGCGGGGATGAGGACAATGGACAGACTTCAGCATGGTATGTCTTTTCAACCCTGGGATTTTATCCGGTTACCCCGGGAACGGATGAATATGTTTTTGGGTCCCCGTTGTTCAAAAAAGCTGAACTTGAATTTGAAAACGGGAAGAAGCTGACAATTGATGCCCCTGGTAACTCTAAAGAAAATATTTATGTAAGAGATATAAAGNTGAATGGCAAAACATTGATGCGTAATTATATTACGCATAGTGAATTGCAGTCAGGCGGGAAGCTGTTATTTTATATGCAGAAATTCCCCGATAAAAACCGTGGTACGTCGGAGGATGCATTCCCGTTTTCAATGAGTAGAAAATAGTTCATTTACAAACAGAGCTTTTAAGAAAGTCCTTTGTATACCTTAGTGTAACCTTTGTGCGACTTTGTGGTAAATAAAAATCATTTAAACACAAAGGATCTCAAAGTATACACGAAGGGACTCAAAGCTTAAATCCATCAGAGACCACTTTTAGGTATTGTCTTATTTTAAGAAATACTAAAACATATGAAAATTCAAAAACTTTTATTCCTGTTGTTCTGTATAATAACAACATCCTGTGGTTCAGGAAAAAACAATAAGCGTTTAGATGCAAATCCTGAACAAGCGCGATATCCGGAGAAATACCGTCCTCAATTTCATTTTTCGCCAGAAACCGGCTGGATGAATGATCCGAACGGTATGGTATATTACGGAGGTGAATACCATCTGTTCTATCAGTATTATCCCGACAGCACAGTCTGGGGTCCCATGCACTGGGGGCATGCCATCAGCACTGACCTGGTTCACTGGACTCACATGCCGGTAGCTCTTTATCCCGATTCACTGGGTTACATTTTCTCAGGNAGTGCTGTAACTGATGCTAAAAACAGTTCAGGTTTCGGAACAGGCAGTAATCCTCCGCTAGTTGCAATTTTCACATATCATAACAGTGAACTTGAAAAAGGCGGAAGTAACACCTTCCAGAGCCAGGGGATTGCCTGGAGTATCGACAAAGGAAGGACTTGGACAAAATATTCAGGTAATCCTGTCCTGCCAAATCCTGGCAAAAGAGACTTCAGGGATCCCAAAGTTTTCTGGCATAAAGAGACCGGGAAATGGATAATGATACTTGCAGTCCACGACAGGGTGAATCTGTTCTCTTCCGCTGATCTGAAGTCCTGGTCGTTTGAAAGTGAATTTGGAGCCGATGCCGGTGCACACGGCGGTGTATGGGAGTGTCCCGATCTTTTTCCCCTGAAGGTTTTTGGTAGCGATGATACAAAATGGGTAATGCTGGTAAGCATTAATCCCGGAGGACCGAATGGCGGATCAGCAACTCAATATTTTACGGGGGAATTTGACGGTAGTCACTTTACCGCGGATGAAAAGGCAGTAAAATGGATCGATTGGGGTACCGATAATTATGCGGGAGTTACCTGGTCAGATATTCCAGAGGCTGACGGACGGAGACTGTTTCTTGGATGGATGAGTAACTGGAATTATGCGACGGTTGTCCCAACATCANTATGGCGAAGCGCTATGACAATTCCGAGAGAATTGATTTTATCGGGCGAAAACGGTAAATATTTTCTGATATCCCGGCCGGTAAGTGAACTCTCTGTTCTCAAAAAAGAAGTGAAATCAATTGTTCCCCGTGTGAAAGATAATATGTCAGATGCGGGTCCACTAATTGAAGATCCGGGATTAAACCAGTGTGAGATTGAATTCGAGTACAGGATTCCTGATGGATACCATGATTCCCTTGGGATAATACTTGAAAACAATATCGGAGAGCAATTGGTTTTTGGTTTTTCGGTAGAAGCTAAATTGATATTTATCGACCGGACAAATTCAGGCAATACAAATTTTTCAAAAAGATTTGNCGGGGTTGCAACCGCACCTTATGAATCGGGTAAGAGGTTAAAGATGCATCTGTTTATTGATGCTTCATCGGCAGAATTGTTTATTGATGAGGGGAAACTGGTTATGACAAGTCTTTTTTTCGCCGGGGAGAAATACTCAAAGCTTAGATTCTTCTCAAAAANCCCCGGATCATTCCCTGAAATTGTGAATTATTATACACTGGAGAGTATCTGGGCTGATAAGAAATCCGGATTAAAGTTTTAAGCTTATTCCCCAACGNTTAAGGAAGGCTGTCAGCCACACCATTAAAATGGCCCAGACAATTGATCCTGCAACAACTACAATAGGGTATTCCGATTGTTTATAGAACAATAGTGGAAGGCCGCTCATCCATATCAGGTAGTAAAGAATATCAGGTGCAAGATAAGTGGTAAGGGAGTTTTCACCGGCAGGTTTAAAAAATGACGCCCATTCTTTTTTCTTCCAGACATCAGTAACCAGGTAAATCAGGGTAAATACAAAGAAGCTTATGCCGCTGCTAACAAGTCCCCAGCTTGGTGTTGCCTTTATCTTTGATAAGATGAACCAGCTGCGTAAAAAAAATCCGGAAACAAGACAAAAAGCTGCCAGCGCAGAAAAAGTCAGCAGCACCATATTATGACCCGATCGGGTAGTTTTTCTGAGTATCAGACCTGCTGTTAAACCGGTCAGTACTATAAAAGGAACATTCCCTTCAATAATAACACCAAGAAGAGGTTTTACAGGATTGAGAAATTCAAGGAGTTTCAAACCTGAAAGGATATTAAGAAGGAGAAAAAAGAGGGTGACAGCGGCAGTTTTCAAGATTGATTCACGGCAAAACTGATATGTAAATGCTGTAACAAGATATCCCCATCCTATCAGTCCGAGGATCCCCCACCAGCCTGTTATCAGGGAACCTTCATTAACGGGCTGACCGGATCTGAATTTTAGTACAAGTATAACCAGGATTCCTATTCCAGCCAGTCGCAAACCGGTAATTTTAAAAAACTTCTTGTCTTTATTGACATAATCGTTCCAGATAAGAAATACTCCGACATACATCATCAGGGCCCACAAATTTTCGCTGATCCCGGTAAGTTCCTGATTAACCCTTCCGGTGTTGAGCATCAGAACACCAATTATCAATAAGCTAATCGTTCTGATAAATATATGCCTGCTGTTTTCAGGCAGAGTCATTCCCTGTGATATCCTTTTTGAGAATGAATACGGGATTGCCATTCCAACCATGAAAAGAAATCCGGGAAATACCCAGTCAGCCAGCCCCATTCCGTCGAAATCAGCTTTCATATGACCGAGCCAGGCAGGGGCTACATCCATATTCAGGTCATTTACAAAAAGCATCAGAAGGAGTGTCAGGCCACGCATTATATCTATTGAGCTTATGCGGTCGGACGACATTGCGTTTTAATTGATTATTGATTAATTTTATAACATGCCAAGTTATGAAATTAATGATTAATCCATAAAATGATTATCTGTCATTATAAAGGAATAAATTTTGCTTACGATGTGTCTATTAATTTTACCCTGATCCATTAATGAAATTCAGATACTTTTTTCTGTTACTGATTATACTACACTTATCATTTTGCAATACTCTGCAGGCAAGAGTCTACAGGGTCATTGTGACCAAAACAGAACCATTCTCGGGCGGTAAAAATTTCGGACAGGCAGGATCATATGAAAAACTTACGGGTCAGGCTTATGGTGAAGTTGATCCGGATAATAAGCTGAACAGCATAATACAGGATATTCAGCTTGCTCCCAGAAATTCGCGCGGGAAGGTTGATTATATTTCTGATTTTATCATTCTTCGTCCAACTGATATCTCAAAATCCAACGGCATTCTATTTCTCAGCCTTCCAAACCGGGGAAATTCATTTCCTGCTGATACTGCTTTACTGGCAAGAGGCTACATATATTTCTGGTGTGCATGGCAGGGCGATGTCCTGAGAGGAAATAACCGTCTTACAATGAGGGTCCCCTATGCAAGTAATAATGGGGCAACAATTGCAGGAATATTAAGGACAGAATTCCAGGTGACTTCTGAAACTGCCACACTGAACCTGAGCAGCGGGTTTTTCACCGGGCTGACCCACCACAGCTATGAGACTGTAAGTCTGAACAATAAGGATTTAACCCTGACAAAAAGAATCCTTGAATCGGATACCCGCGATACAGTGAATGAAAGCGAATGGGCATTTTCTGACTGTTCAAAGGGTCGNTTCCCCGGAATACCGAGCACAACAAAGATCTCACTCAGAAACGGATTTCAGCCAAATTTCATTTATGAACTAATATATACAGCAAAAGATCCGCTTGTTCTTGGGCTGGGATTTGCTGCAATCCGCGATTTTTCATCGTTTCTCAAGTATGAACTGAAAGATGAATCGGGATTTCCGAATCCCCTGGTCAGCAAGGGGGAATCCTTAAATCCTGTAAGGGCTGCAATTATGCAGGGAGTATCACAATGCAGCAACTTTGCACGCACTTTCCTGTTTCTTGGTTTTAATCAGGATGAAAACGGGTTAAAGGTATTTGATGGAGTGAATGCTCATATAGGGACACGACGGATCTCACTGAACATCCGTTTTGGTCGTCCCGGCGGAGGCGGACTTCAGCATGAAGACCATCTCTTCCCNGGTAATGATCCGCCATTTTCATGGGATAATGAATCAGATCAGATTTCCGGAATAACAGGAGGGATTCTTGAAAAATGCATCAGTAACGGAACCTGTCCCCGGATAATGCAGACCCTTAGTTCATCGGAATACTGGCAGCTCAGGGCTTCTCTCACAACCACAGATTCATATGGCACCAGGGACCTTCAGATCCCTGACAATGTGAGGATCTATTTATTTTCTGGAACCCAGCATTCACCGGCAGGGAGTGCTGATCAGGTTAGCGGATTCAGCATGAATTATAATTCATATGAACCATACCTCAGGGCGTTGATAGTAGCACTTGAGAAATGGGTTCTGGATGGAAAAGAACCGCCTGTGAGCTTATATCCGACAATTTCTACAATGACGCTGACAACCCCGCAAAAGGTTGACATCGGCTGGCCTGACATTCCCGGAGTTCCTTTCAACGGTAAGGCAAATGAACTTCCGTTGCTTGATTATGGACCCCAGTATGACTTCATGAATGTTTCAGGAATACTGACACAGGAACCGCCGAAGGTAAAATCGGATAAACCATATAAAACCCTTGTCCCAAAAGTAGATAAGGATGGAAACGAAATTGCGGGGATAAGAGGAATTAATATCAGGGTCCCGGTTGGCACTTATACAGGATGGGCTCTTCGGAGAAGAGGTTTCGGTGAAGGAGACCTTTCATCCCTTAACGGAATGTTTATTNCTTTCAAAAATACCAGGAAGGATCGTAAGGCTATAAATGATCCCCGGCTATCGCTTGAAGAAAGGTATGGGTCGCATGAAAAATATGTCGAAGCTGTCAGAAGAGCGGCTGGGGAACTCATTAATGAGGGTTTTCTGCTTCCTGAGGATGCAAAGGCAGAGATAGAAAAAGCTGAAAAATCGGGCATTTTGAAATAAAAAATCTTATTCTTTACTTAACCAGAAAATAATTAAAACTTATGAGAAAAAAACCTTCAACCNGAATTGTAACAATTGTTACAAATTTAGTTTTGTTATGTATAACAATCAGCTCCATGGCCCAGGAACCGGTAAGACCGGCTGCTGCACCGGCTGCACCACCGGCTTTCAGAATGCCGGCAAGAATTATCTCCCCTGAGATCCTTCCCGATAACAAAGTTACTTTCAGAGTGTACTCAAAAAATGCCCAGAAGATCACTGTTTCCGGTGAATGGCAGACCGGACCCGGTGGTGCCGAAGAACTTGTAAAGAACGATACCGGCCTGTTCGTTTTCACTGCAGGACCTCTGAAACCTGAGCTTTATGCNTATACTTTCACAGTCGATGGCGTAAGAACCATCGATCAGAACAATGTTCAGGTAAGACGNGACGGCGCAANCTACCAGAGCTTCTTTATCATCCCGGGATCAGAATCGGATCTTTATATCCATAAGAATAATGTCCCGCACGGAACAGTAAACAAAGTCTGGTACAACTCCTCAGTGCTTGGTTTCGCAAGAAGGGTATATGTTTATACACCTGCAGGTTATGAAGGGGGCACTCAAAAATATCCTGTTTTTTACCTGTTACATGGAGCCGGGGGTGATGAAGATGCGTGGACTAATATGGGAAGGGCTGCCCAGATAATGGATAATCTCATTGCACAGGGTAAATCAAAACCAATGATCGTTGTCATGACAAACGGCAATGCCAACCAGGCAGGTGCACAGAATGAAGTTCCGCCCGTTCCTTCAACCGGAGAACAGGGAATGGCTGCTTATCAGCGTTATGCAGGAAAATTTGAGGAGCATCTTGTAAAGGATGTAGTTCCTTTTATTGAGAAAAACTACCGTACACTGACAGGAAAGGATAACAGGGCAATTGCAGGACTGTCGATGGGTGGCATGCATACACAGACAATTACAAATAACAATCCCGGAATGTTCAGCTATATAGGGGTTTACAGTATGGGTATAATGAACATGGGTCCCCAGACCCAGGATCCGGCAAAGATAGAACAGGAAAGGATCACAAAACTTACGGCATTGAAAAACAGCGGATACAAACTTTACTGGATTGCTGTCGGCAAGGATGATTTTGTCTATAAGGGTGTCATTACATTAAGGGAAACTCTTGATAAGGTTGGTTTGAAATATATTTATCGCGAGAGCACAGGCGGACATACATGGGCCAACTGGAGGATTTACCTGTCGGAGTTTGCGCCAATGCTTTTTAAGTGATGCAGTCTGCGGTATGTGGTATGCGGAGTGCAGTATGAAATGTTTTACATATGAAAAAATTCAAAGAATGTTTATGAAAAAGCTAAATCATATTTTGCTGACCTTACTTATTGCCATAGCAACAACAATTTTTACGGAAGCCCAGCAGGCACACGTTAATCTCAACTGGGCCCCGCAAAAAAACACACTGAATCTTATCCCTTTTTCGGCAAATGTGAACTCGCCCGAAGTGACAGACGATCATATGGTTATATTCAGGGTGAAAGCTCCTGATGCACATGAGATACTTCTTACCGGAAATGTCCTGCTTGGACTTAAGGTATCAAAACCTGTTCCCTTCACAAAAGGAGCCGATGGGATATGGACGCTGAAAGCGGGTCCCCTTGACCCGGAAATATATTATTACAAGCTTGTTATTGACGGGGTAAGCGTTGATGATCCTTCTAACACCTTTACAGGATTTGCAGGAATGCCTGCCTTCAGCATACTTGTTGTGCATGGCGAAGGCCCTGCCTTCTATGATGCAAAAAATGTCCCGCATGGGACAGTTGNAAGGCATATTTATTATTCTGAAATTACAAGTGGAGAACGTGAGGTGTANGTGTACCTTCCTCCTGATTATAAGAGTGACCGGAAGTATCCTGTTTTATACCTGCTTGGCGGTTCAGGTGAGGTTGCATCGACATGGAGCCTTTTCGGCAGGGTTAACTTCATTGAGGATAATTTAATAGCTGAAGGCAAGGCAATGCCAATGGTAATAGTAATGCCAAACAACCAGGTCGTNCACAGGAACGATCCGCAACATAGTGATAAAACTTTCAGGCTATTCAATGATGAGCTTATCAGAGTAGTCATGCCGCTTGTTGAAAAGACCTATAATATCCGCACCGATCGTCATGGCAGGGCAATAGCCGGATTATCGATGGGAGGGAGGCATGCACAGGTGGTTGGGTTCAATAATCTCGATAAGTTTGCCTCTTTCGGTCTTCTAAGTTCAGCAGAGTCACTGGATAAAACTCCGGCAATTGACCAGCCTGATTTCAATTCGAAGGTTGACTACCTGTTTGTAGGTGCCGGTACCAATGAAACCAATCCGGGTGCAAGACATGAAGTACTGCATAATGAATTTGTGAAGCGCAATATTAAGCATGAGTATTATGTCGGCAGCAATGGGGCACACGATTTTATAACCTGGCGCCACCTTTTGTATTATAAATTTCTCCCGGGCTTATGGAGAAAATAACCAGAAAATTTTTGAAAAAAGAATAAAATGAAAAGGATATTTATAACGATGATTTTGTTTTATTCCGTGGCATTGTTTTATGTTTCGGGGCAGAATTCATCCTCCTGGTTTTCATTAAATGAGGTAGCCTCCAAAGTCTGGGTTATCGGCGATCATGGCGCCGATAATATGTACCTTGTCGAGGGAGCTGACAGTGCTCTTTTGATCGATACAGGGTTGGGAACAGCTGATCTGGCTTCTTTTGTAAAAAAGCTTACATCAAAGCCGTTAATTGTAGTTAATACACATGGTCATCCCGATCATGCAGGATCAAACCACCAGTTCAGGAAGGTATATGTTCATTCAGCTGATTCTGCTGCAGCCAGGGCATGCAATCTTCCGGAAGCAAGGGCAAATGCGTCAAAAAACATGTCAGGCAGCAATGCTCCATT
>JGI20214J51650_10002418_pt1 | contig 11767 bp, 13 predicted proteins | sample WetSurMetagenome_FD_51650 | JGI IMG/M metagenome (IMG submission 51650)
TANGATACACTTTTTGCTGAGGTAGTCTAGCGGTAGGGCGCAGGCCTGGAAAGCCTGTGGTGCGAAAGTGCCTCGGGGGTTCAATTCCCCCCCTCAGCGTTTTTGTTGTTTTTCTGGCTTTGGAGGGGAGTATACCGGAGGAGACCCCCCACCATTCCGGAAAATCTGAAACCCCTACTCAAGACCGGTAGTAAGAGGATATTGTTCTGCACGTCTTGCGTCCCGGAAGAAACAGAGGGAGTAGGCCTGCGTAAAAATGTATATTACTCATGATTTGGTTGGGGAAGTCCCCCGCAAACCCCCCCATTTATGCAATAAACAGATTTCAAGCGATCCGGATCAACGTTTGCCGGTTTTGAGGGTCAGGGCATCCTGCGCAAAGGCACAGTACTCCGGAACTACCTCAAACCCGAGGAAATGGCGCCCTTCCCGCCGAGCGACAACCGCAACAGTCCCGGAACCAAGAAACGGATCGAGAACAAGATCTCCCGGATTGCTTGAATAACTGATGATCTTCTTCACCAGATCTGATGGCAGTTTGGTCGGCGTCTTCATCCTGCCCTTCCAGTACTCGCGATTAATCACCCAGACATCCTCCGGGTAATGGTCGATCTTGTTGAACGTATACTGTTTCGGGTCTTTGACCACGAAGAGGATGTGGTAGTGGCTGGTGACGTATTTTTTCTTCGTGAACACCCCGAACTGGTATTTCCAGATGAGGTGGTTAATGGTTGTAAGACCCGCTTCATCGATCCCTTCGAGAATATCCCTGAGCCGGTTCCAGCCGGAGAAGATGTACATGCTTCCCGCTGGGGAGAGCACACGCGCTGCTTCGGCAATCCACTGCCGGGTAAATTGCCCGTACTCCTCCTCCGGGATCTCCTGGTACCCTTCAAGGACATTGCTACCGGTCCGGTTGTAGTTCAGCCGCTGCGCTTTGAAGTCAATGGCAAAGGGGGGATCCGTGACAATGAGATCAATAGACCCTCCGGGTATTTGCGGCAGGAGCGTGAGCGCGTCCCCTTCGTACAGGGTATCCTCGTGAAATGGCCCGAGGCGCCGTTTCATCAGAACTTACCGCCAGCCTTCCTGCCGGTCTCGAACGCCTTTACATTGATCTCCACAGTCTTCTTCGGGACGAGCCGCTTTACGGCGTCAAGCAGGGACTCCGGATTCAGGGGCATGACGTTGCTTGCTGCGCCGAGCATCACCACGTTTGCAGAGAGCGGGCTCCCTGTTTCGATTGCCAGTGAATCAGCATCGAGCAGGCAGAGCGGGTGTTTCTTCAGCGCTGCGATGATTTCCACTTCCAAAGGCGCCGTAAGTTTCTGCGTGTAAACGGATGTAGGGAGCACAAGGTGGCTGTTCACTACCATCTTCCCGTCATTTTTCAGGAAGTACGAGTACCGGTGCGCTTCGAGAAGATCGAAAGAGATAAGCAGATCGGCATGGCCGGGCGGGATCATGGGGCCGAACTCGCCATCTATCCGGATATGGCTCTCAACCGATCCCCCGCGCTGTGCCATACCGTGCGTTTCTGCCCCTCTGATATGCCGGTTCTCGATTAAACAGGCTTCGCCGAGGATATTGGAGGCAAGAATGGTCCCCTGGCCGCCGATCCCGACGATCAGGATATCGTAACTGCCGCTCATTTCTTCCCCTCCCGGCCGATAGCCCCGACAGGACAGAGCTGTGCGCAGACAGAACAACCGCTGCAAAGATCGTTGATGCAAGCCTTCTCATCCGAAAACTCAATGGCAGGGCAGCCGAACCGCACGCAGGTCCCACAGCCGGTACAGGCTTCCGTATCCACCATATACCGGCCCCGTTTCACTCCCGCGCGACGCGCTGATATCACGCACATCTGCCGGGCAATAACGACCTTGACCCCCTTGCGCTTCTTTGCCTCCTGCAAAACGTTCACCGTCCCGGTGATGTCGTAGGGATCAACCGTCTCGACAAATGTCACGCCGCAGGCCCGGCAGATAGCATCTAGCGAGACTGCCGGAGTCTCCACACCGCAGGCTGTAGCACCGGTGTTCGGGTTCGGCTGGTGGCCGGTCATTGCCGTGATACGGTTGTCAAGGATGACAACGGTCATATTCGCATTGTTGTAGACTGCATTCATCAGCCCCTGGATACCCGTATGAAGGAACGTAGCGTCCCCGATCGTGCAGACCACGTCGCGGGGATCACCGGAGTGAGCGATGCCGCTCGCAACCGTGATCGATGCCCCCATGCAGATGCAGGTGTCAACCACACCGAGCTGGAGCCCGAGGGTGTAGCACCCGATATCGCTCGGGTAGATTGCATCCTTAAAGACCTTTTTTATCGCAAAATACGCTCCGCGGTGCAGGCAGCCGGCACATAGGATTGGCGGCCGCGGGGGGAGATCCTGGACATGTGACACTTGGGGGAACGGATTATTTTTCAGGAAACCTGCCTTTTCCATCATCGCGGCAACCGCTGCCGGCGATAATTCCCCTTCGTAGGGTGAATACCCGTTCTTCTTGCCAAAGACCGGGACACATCCCGCAACCTGCCTGACGGTCTCCTCGACTTCCGGTGCAAGTTCCTCGATGACGAGCACTTTTTCGTGCTTCTTTACGAAATCCCCGAGCCAGGCCTCATCAATCGGGTAGGCACCTATCTTCATGAAGGAAACACCGGGGGGCAACAGTTCCCGCACGTACGATGCCGCGATGCCGCTTGCGATGATCGCGGTCTTTCCGCGGACATCGAACCGGTTAAAACCTTTCTCGACCAGCCGCTTCCGGATCACTGGTTGCTTCTCGTTGAGTTTTTTATGGAGGATCCGGGTATGGGCGGGAATTACGACGTACTGCCGGGGGTTCTTGTGGAACTCTCCTTTTCTCGTGCTGGTGACCGCGGGTCCCAGTTCTACATCACCTTTCGAATGGCAGATCCGGGTGGTCGGCCGGAAGATGACGGGGAGGCCCAGTTCCTCGGATAACAGGAATGCCTCAGGGATCATATCGTGCGCTTCCTGCACGCTTGCCGGGTCGAGACAGGGTACCCGGGCGAAATGGGCGTAACAGCGGCTGTCCTGTTCGTTCTGGGAACTATGGGCAAACGGGTCGTCCGCACTCATGATAACAAGCCCCCCGGTGACACCGGTATACGCGCTGGTCATGAGCGGGTCGGCAGCAACGTTCAGCCCTACGTGTTTCATGGTGCAGAGTGCGCGGACACCGCACCATGCCGCGGCGAGGGCATTCTCAAGCGCTACTTTTTCATTGACCGACCATTCGATGTAGGCCGTCCGGTCCGGCCGGGTCCGCAGGGTATCGATCACTTCAGATGAGGGGGTACCGGGGTACCCGCTCACAAAATCCACGCCGGATTCGATACATGCGTGTGCTATCGCTTCGTTCCCGAGAAGATATTTTCGCTCCATGATCCCAGATCCGTATAAGTACCGTGGTTTTTGGGTACATATCCCTATCTGAAAGGATTCAGACATTCTGTCTGGGATTCACAACCTATAAAAACTCTGATGGAGTAGTAATTAGGGTAAATTCAGGGTTAACTCTTGGGCCCGTAGCATAGCCCGGTGGTGCGCCCGGCTGATAACCGGGAGGTCATGTGTTCGAATCACATCGGGCCCATTCTTTTTCATTTTTTCACAGGTTTTTCTGATTGCAACACCGCAGAGCTGTCCGTTCGCCGGTAAAATTATCCCGGATCAGTCGAGCGGGGGGATGCAGAAAAAAGGAGAACTAAAAAATCGGGCAGTCAGGGAGTGCGGGCAAAAATATACCCTACTACGGTATCGAGTGCTGTGATAAGGTCTTCTTCCCCTTTCAGGTAATCATGCATCGCTGTATAAAGCATGACCATGATATCGTAACCGTATTGGTCGATGGCTCGTTTTGCATTGAGGGGATTGAGATAGGAATCGGTGAGGAATCCGTCGAAACTATACATCAGTTCAAAAAAATCACCGTCTTCCGAAAGGACGCAGAATTGGTCGGTGACCTGCATCTGGGGGTTATCAGGACGACCCCCGGGTGTTTCCGCTTTCCCAAGGATTAGCATCTTCTGCGGATAATACTGAGGATCATATATCTCTCCCTTTGTATCCTGCTTTCCCTTTTTCAGCATGTTAATTCCGACAGCCTTGACAACGGGGATTGCAGAATCAGCCATGCGGGCGAGGAGTTTTGCATCGTTGTTCCTGACGGCGTCTGACAGGGCACCTTCGGTTTTCTTCAGTTCGTCGATCTTTTCTATTATTTTTGCATATCCGGTCTCTATTTCATCCATCAGAGTCACCTGTCCCGGTTCTATAATACTCAGGAATAGGGAATGTGCCCCTGCGATTATAAAATTACTCGGTTTCTGTTTCCGGTTAAAAATGGCTTCTTCTGGAGAGAACGGGAAAAAACGCCGTCACCGGTAAGACGGGTGGACGAGTTCCCCAATAAAGAAATATTTTCGGTCCTGCCTGAGGATCGCATCCCCCGCAAAGCCGAGCGGCAGATCCTCACGGATCACGATCCCGGTATACTCCGGGGACCGCGCCATGACCGATCCCTTCCTGAGGGTTTCGGTTACCATGAAGGGTACGGTCTTCCCGAGCTGTTTAGCATTGAGGGCGGCATACACCTCTTCCGCAACGGCATTCAGGGTGCGGGAACGGTCTTTCTTGACGTGGTCGGGATAGTCTTTTTCTTGGGCAAGGGGGGTAAACGGCCGCCGGGAATACCGCGTCACGTTCACCTTGGCGGGCATCACCCTCCGGATAAGGTCGAGGGAGGCGGAAAAATCTGCCTCGGTTTCACCACAAAAACCAACAATCATGTCCGTAGCGACCGTGATTCCGGGATACTGCTTGCGGAACAACCTGACAATCTTCTTGAACTCCGCAACGGTATAGCCCCGGCCCATCCTGGCTAGAACAGCATCTGATCCGGACTGGACCGGCAGGTGAATAAATTTAAAGATATGTTCACCGGTAAATGCATCGATAAGATCACCGGTCTGCCCCTTCACGGTTGCCGGGTTCATCATACCAACACGGATCCGGTGATTTCCTGGGAGCCTGTCAAGAGCCACGAGCAGTTCCGGCAGGACGTCCCCGGTATCCATCCCCCACGAACTTACATCCTGTGCAGTCAGCTGAATCTCATATGCTCCGGCCGTTACAAACGCCCGTACCTGCCTGATGATCTCATCTGCCGGAATACTTTTCAGGGGCCCCCGGGCAAAGCGTGTGATGCAATAGGTACAGCTCCCGGCACAACCCTGCGCCAGCTGGACAATACCAATACTCCCTTTTGCAACCGTCCCCACGGATCGATACAGCGCATGGATGGATTCCGGAGGGATGATAGTGGGTGAACATACTGCAAAGACCGCATCGCGCTGCACTTTGGGCATGCACCCGGTTACATAGAGATTCTTGTTCCTGAACACTGCAAGCCGGCGGAGCATCCGCCGCTCTGTGGGCCCGACAACTGTACAGGTATTGACGATGACGGCTTCTGCATTATCGGGTTTCTCCACAACAGTGCTGCCGTAGTGCCGCAGGATCTCCACCAGTTTGGCAGTATCCCCGAAATTGTACCGGCAGCCATAGGTCTCGATATAGACAGAACGGCCGTGAAGCATTGCAGGAAAATCCTGCGCCCCTTCGTTTTTTTTATCCCGGTCACCGGCTTCGGCAGGTATCATATGATGTCCTGATGATTCATTGATCGCCATCCATAATAATGCCGGTTTCCAACGGTACCGGGAGGCCGGGTAAGCACAATGCTTAACCGATGATACCGGTAATCTGTTTATCATGATGAGGATCGGGCTGCTCGGCTGCGGGAATATCGGGCATATTATTGCCGAGCATGCAACCGGTTTTACGATCGCTGCTGTTTACGATGTTGTGCCCGATCGGGCGCAGGAGATCGCAAGGATATCAGGAGGACGGGTATACGGGGATTTTGCATCCTTCATCAAAGCAGATATCGATATCGTTGTCGAGGCAGCATCGGTTGTTGCAGTCTGGATGCATGCGCAGGATGTCCTTTCACACCATAAGAATATCATCATCATGAGCGTGGGTGCACTTGCCGATCCTGCATTCCGGGACCAGATCCGAAAGGCCGCGCTCGCATCCGGCACAAAAGTGTTCATCCCGAGCGGGGCAATTTTCGGGTTGGATAACCTGAAGGTCGGCAGGATTTCGAAGATCACCCGCCTGCTCCTCCGGACAACCAAAAGCCCGGCTTCCCTCAACATGGATGCCAAAGAGCGGCGGTTGGTCTTCTCGGGAAAAGCCAATGAATGTATCAAGGCTTTCCCGAAAAACGTTAATGTATCCGTTGCCATGAGCCTTGCTGCCGGCCAGGATACTGACGTGGAACTCTGGGTGGACCCGACAATTGACAGGAACGTGCATGAGCTGTTCATAGAAGGGGATTTTGGCGAGGCCCACATCCAGGTAACGAACGTTCCTTCACCCGATAACCAGGCTACAAGTTACCTTGCTGCCTTATCGATCCTCTCGCTTCTGGAAAAGATGGATGATCCCATTGTCGTCGGAACATGAACAGGAAAAGGTGATGCCCCGTATGGTCCCGATACACTACCTCCTTCGTTTTATTGAAGAGGATTCCCCGTTTGGCGATTTAACATCAGATGCTGTCACCCCGGATTGTACCTGTAGGGCCGTGATACGGGCTGAACAGGAAGGAATTATCGCAGGTATTGGGGAGGCATCAGCCCTTTTTAAGCATTTCGGGATTATAGCCGGGCCGGGCAAACAGGATGGAGATACCGTCATCCCCCACGATATCGTTCTCTCGCTTGAAGGGAATGTAAGAGGGATTCTCCTCGTGGAAAGGACTGCGCTCAATATCATCGGGAGGATGAGCGGGATTGCTACGCAGACGAGAAAACTTGCGGACAAGGTATCTCCAGTAAACTCCCGGTGCAGGATCGCCGCCACCCGTAAGACGAGCCCGGGTTTCAGGGCACTCGATAAGAAGGCGGTGAAGCTGGGCGGCGGAGATCCCCACCGGATGAGCCTGAGCGACGGGATCCTGATTAAGGACAACCATCTTGTTCTCGTTCCACTGGCGGATTCCATCCGGGCAGCAAAAGCGGTGTCAACCTTCCGGAAGATTGAAGTTGAAGTAGAAACACCCCATGATGCCCTTACTGCTGCAAATGAAGGTGCAGATATCATCCTGCTTGACAACATGACCCCCCATCAGGTACAGGATACCCTTACGATCCTGAAACGCGCCGATTTGCGAGACCATGTCACTATCGAACTCTCCGGAGGTATCGATGAAGATACACTCTTAAAGTATGCGACACTCGATGTGGACGTTATCAGCATGGGTGCCCTCACCCATACGGTAAAAAATTTTTCCGTGACCCTGGAAATACTGCCTGTCACCCGATAACGGATCGAATATCAGGCAGTCAACGGTGTCCTTTTTTTTCCTTATTTTGATTGCCCGTTTTTCAGGAGATTACAGGAATAAATCTCAGGAAAACCTTAATGGTGCGGTACCACGTATGGGTGGCTTAAGAGGTACGCATGGGAAATGCAGAACCGCCGGTTTCCATTTCTGCACCGGCATGGGAACCGAAACCTGAAGAGATTGCAGCCAACGAAGAACTGCATAAGATGCGGGTGGCCGGGTACATCCAGCTGCTGAAGGATAAAAACCTGAATTTCCGATGGCGGGCAGCTGAGGCTTTGGGAGAACTACGGGATCCTGCGGCGGTTGAACCGCTTATTGAAGCACTCAGGGACCCGTTTGTCGACGTCCAGTGGCTTGCGGCAAAATCCCTGGGAAAAATTGGTGACGTACGAGCTGTCGGGCCCCTCCTCGATGTGCTTAAATCTGAAGATAAATGGCTCCGGGTCGGTGCTGCGTGGGGGTTGGGAAAACTCCGCGACCCACGTGCAGTCGGGCCATTAATCCTGCTCCTGAAGGACAGCAAGAAAATGGTCCGGAAAAACGCGGCTTGGGCGCTGGGTAACATAGCGGATAAACATGCTATCCCCGACCTGACAGAATCACTTAAGGATGCGGATGGAGAGGTGCGGGAGGCTGCACAGGCCGCGCTTGCATTGATTGGCGGGACTCCCGCGTGATCAGGACTATTGAATCCGCTTTGCGCCATACATGTCTTACCACAGAGAGAATCGTAGAGTATTAACCAAAAAAGTGAAAATATCAGGTTTCTGTCCGGGCCTCACCGGATGCTTTCAGGAACCTTTTTTTACGGGAATTTTGCAGGCAGAATACGGACATCCTCAGGCGCGCTCACCACGATCTCTTTTTTTCCGCGATAGGTCTGGACAATCCCGTATACTGATATTCTGTCACCTTTCTGCAATGATACTGCCTGTACTACCTGGGCCGGCAGGAAAATGGAGAGGTTATTCATGCTCACGGTCATATGCCCGCCGTTTTTTATAAGTGTAATCTGATCGATCTGCCCTTCCACGACCACCAGTTCGCCATCAGATGAACTGTTGGTAAACGGTCGCGCAAACGGCTGTTTCCCGAGACCTGTAAGCACGGAATGGGTCACGATGACCGCAATGGCAACACCAACCAGCAGAAGGATCGCCATCCGCTCCTGGCGCTCGAACATGCATGAGTATTGAAAACCGGGGTTTAAATGATCGATAGATTGATATGTTAACACTGTTAACATTGTTTTATGTATCCTACACAACTACCACCGTCATCCAAGACGGTACTCGAGATACTTGATGTGGGCGGTGCGATGACCCACAAGGACCTCGTGCAGAAGACTCATCTTGCACCCCGCACGGTGCGCTATGCACTGAAGAAACTAAAAGAACGGCAGCTCATCATTGAGAAGTTCAACTTCCGGGATGCCCGCCAGATCATCTACCAGAACCGCGGTACGCAAAATCCCAAGCCCCTGTCGGCGTGCGTATGACAAAACATACCTGTACCCTGATGCACTGCGATTCCATGGTCAGGACGCTCTTACCACCCATGCGGGCAGAGATGGTATCCCGACTAGTACAAAGACAGGGGCTCAGCCAGAGCGATGCCGCTAAGAAACTGGGCGTCACGCGGGCCGCGGTCTGCCAGTACATGAGCAGAAAACGAGGTGCAGGTGAAGTCGAGATCTCAAGTGAACTTGATCTGATGATCGACCGCTGGGCACTCGCAGTAGTAACCGGTGAGAGCGATATCAACCTGTGTGATGTGTGCCAGTGTGCACTCAAAAAACTCTGAAATTCTGACTCTTTTCATTCATTCCCGCAATTCCCGGGCATTACATGATTAACATGCTCCTACGGATTACATCCGGCGACGGCGGAAATAGATAACGAGCAATAACACGATGACAAGCGCGACTATGGCGAACCTGACATAATCGGTCTTCGGTTTCGCCATATTTGCCATCGGGTTCCAGTCATCATCGAAGACCCCGCGGAAATACCGGGCAACACCGGGATGATCGATAATAACACCGGCCTCCCGGTTGAAGGTTGGCGAATTACTGTTCCAGTTGATGCTGCTCACCAGTACCCGTTCATCGTCAACGATGACCCCCTTGTTGTGGATTTTTTCCACCTGACTGACAGAAAGGTCGATGCATTTTGCCTCAAGGGGAATATGTTCTGCAGCGCCGATACGGTTAATCAGGGTTGCCATCTCATCGTTATCGTTGGGACCTTCCACATTATACCAGTACGAATCGAGCAATACCCGTACGTGGACGCCACGGCGCGATGCATTGATTGCAGAGGAGAGAAAGGGATTCAGGGTATACGGGGTCTCGTTTTTGATATAAGCCTGCTCGATCTCGATACTGGTCCGGGCACTATCCAGCAGGTCAATGATCTGGTAACTGGTATCCGGTGCGATAACCGGAATTACCGTGGCGCCTTCGAATTGTGCCGGATGGAACTCGGCAGGACGCTTATCATAGGGTGCCGGCTCCGCATCACCCGCCGTTCCAGCGTATGGGACGACAGACCTGCTGCTGGTGTCGGTCGTAAAAATTTCTGTAAAATACCCTGCCAGTGATGGATCCTGAAGATATACACCCCACCCGCGGTTACCGCTCATACCAGCCGGAGGGAGCCCGCTGTTCTTGAAATTCTCGCTGGTCAGAAGGAGAGAATTGTTGTCAATAATGACATATTTGGCATGATCATAACGGTAGGGCGCATGCTCCGTTTTGGATGAAACCATTGAAACCACGGGGATACCGCTCCTGTTGACTGACCATATCAGCGATTTTTCAGAGGGGCTGATCCCGCCGACTGGCCCCCCCTCAATGAGGACCCGGACATCCACTCCCCGCGTTTTAGCTGCAACCAGCGATGCTCCCAGCGAGGGACTGGAGAACTCGTACATATTGACAAAAACAGTGCCCGAGGCCTGACTTATTGCCTCCGTAAATACCTCATTGGAACAATCCGGCGAAACAAAGGTTCTTACCGACACATTCCGGAACACTCCCGGAGTAAAACGTGACTGCCCAATCATGAGGACGCGGCGATCCCAGGTCCCGTTCTCCAGATAATGGACCTGGCCTTCACGGGGTTTTACATCACCCGGCCAGGATATTTTCTGCACAGCTGTGCCTTTTTCGTACAGTACCAGTTCGTCGCCGGCATTTGCCATACGGAGCGGATCGCCGTTAATTACATTCGGAACAGCCGGGGAATATTCCAGCCATTCGAAATCCGGCAGACTCCCATGGCTCTGCTCGTACGCCTGCGCGCTCCGGGCGACTGTCAGGGATCCTTGGATGACAGTTCCGTGAGGAAACCGGAATCCCCCATGGTTATCTGATATTGTTATATCGTCCAAAGGACCATTACCGGAAAGGACGAGGTATTCATCCGTATCGTCGTGCAGATAGGGATCAGGACAGAACTCAACAATCTGTATCGCCGCACCGGCATGCACCACACACACCAGACAGAGAACGAATGAGATGATACCGCGCATAGAAAATCAGTTTGTATACAATTCATATTTAACATAATGATATAATATTCAGGAGCTCCGATATGGTCCGGAAAACTTCAAGCCAACCCTCAGATCCCCCGTTGGTAGTGAAGATCGGGGGAAGTCTTTCCAACCGGGTGCCCGATCTGGCCACGGTGCTTCGTGCCTCCGATCGTCCGCTTTTCATTGTTCCTGGCGGGGGTATGTTTGCAGAGGGGGTCAGGAAATTGCAGATTGACAATGATTCCGCACACTGGATGGCGATCGCCGCCATGGACCAGTATGGCTGGTTCATTGCTTCTCAAGGAATAGGGACCACCGACCTCCTGCAGATATCACCGGATCACCCGGTTGTTTTTCTTCCCTACTGCAGCATGAGACAGCACGACCCGCTACCCCACTCGTGGGATGTCACCTCGGATTCGATCGCTGTCTGGGTTGCGGATACCCTGGGACTGGATCTTCTGCTCCTGAAATCAGTAGACGGGATTCTGATGAATGGCAACCTGATGAACCAGGTAATAATCCCTGTTAATACGGAGGTTGTCGATCCGTTTTTCATCCCATTCGCCCTGGAAAAAAAGATAAAAACAACCATTATCAACGGATCCCATGTTGACCTTGTAGAAAGATTCCTGAGAGGAGAACCCGTTTCAGGTACCAGGATCGGTACAACCTTTTAAAGGTTCCAAAAGAGATACTATAGGAATCCTTGGAGGAGCATGAATGTCAGATAAGAAATGTACATCCTGCAGTGCCCCGCTCGCAGAAGAGGGGTC
>JGI20214J51650_10002419_pt1 | contig 11763 bp, 1 predicted proteins | sample WetSurMetagenome_FD_51650 | JGI IMG/M metagenome (IMG submission 51650)
TAGGTCAACGTCCCGCTCTTCTCCACTGCCGGCCACAGGGCATCTCCCTGGCTCCCCCCGCAAACGATCACCGCCCTTCGCTTCAGCGGGTCGCCCACGGTCACCGTGGTCAGCTTAGGAATCGAGCTGTTCCCTATACGGTCTCGCGCATAGATGACTACGTGGTACATGCCTTCGAGATTGAAGCCCGAATAGGTCCCCTCGTACTGATCATTCCCTTTGGGCATAAGATCTACGCTGGGCAGCCCCTGCACCGGGCTGCTCGACGAGCCCTGGTTGTAGTCCGGCGGTCGGATCACCGCCCATACCCTCTCGATCCCGTCAATGTCCGTCACCCCAGAGGCAGTCAGCACCGCTGAACTCACCCCATTGATCGTCTGCGCATCACTTACGCTCTCGATCACAGGAGCCTGTCCGTAGATCACCGTCCCGCTGCCGATCCACTGGTTCTGGGCCAGGGTGAAATCTCCCGCCTCATTGCCGGTACCGTTGCCGTTTGCATCCAGAAGGGGGTGCTGGAAGTCCGTAGTGTACGCGATAGACGTGTTCGCAAGAGTAAAGGCATCCTTCACCGACAGGCCGTTGAACACGTGAGTCCAGAAGTAATTGGAGAAAGACACGGCCCCCTGGGTCACAAAATAGGCGCTTTCCCCTGGGGATGTGCTCGTGATCACTGTGCGGGATACCCCGGACAGGGCAGAGAGGAAGCTCCCCGAATCGCAGGCATCATAGACAATCGTGACCCTTCCATTCATAGAGCTCTGCAGTGTGGTAACCCAGGAGTTCAGTTCATCGACCGTCACGGTCTCGTTGGCACTCATACGGAAGGTCCCGCTTCCCCCGTGGTCCACCAGGTAGATCACCAGGTTACCCGCATCCGCTGCCCATGTAGTTATCGCATTCTGCAAATTGGTTTTCGTCGCATCCCCGTCCACGTCGTCCGCCACTCCGTTGTTGTCCAAATCCAGGGCCGTATTCGAGCTCAGATAATAGATGCTCCCCTTCGTGAACCCCTGGTAGGTCAATGTCCTGTACGCAAAGTTGGCCGCCATCTGCGTTGCATCCCAAAATGTGTTCCCAGGAAATGGGCCGCCGCCAGCTACCACGATCGCCTTGCTTCTTTCATCCACCACCACCTTTTTGAAGGCCTGGATGCGGTTGTAACCGAAGTCTATTACATAGACGCGGCCTGTGGGTGAAATCTCTAAACCCTGGGGAGTATAGAGCTGGCCCGGACCCATCCCCGATTCTCCCCATTTGGCCACAAACACGCCGGTAGAGGTGAACTTCTGAATTCGATGATTTCCTTGATCCGACACATACACACGCCCGTCGCCGTCTACCGCTATACCGTCTGGAAAGTTGAATTGTCCGTCGCCGGTGCCGTAACTCCCCCATTTTGTGACAAACTGTCCGCTTGAGGTGAACTTCTGAACGCGATTGTTATTACCATCCGCCACATAGACATACCCGCTGCTGTCCACAGCAATGGCGTAAGGTCCGTTGAATTGCCCATCGCCGCTGCCGCGGCTCCCCCAGTTTGTGACATACTGTCCGGCAGAGGTGAACTTCTGTATGCGATTATTCCCATAATCCGCAACATAGACATAATTGCTGCCGTCCACCGCGATGCCAGTCGGGTTAACGAATTTTCCGTCGCCGGTGCCCCAACCGCCCCATTTTGTAACGAACTCATATAATATACCGTTTGATGAGGTGAATTTCTGGACGCGAAATTGGACCATCTCCTCATAACCCCCACCAAAGAAACTTTCCAACACATAGACATTCCCGCTACCATCCACAGTGATGGAGCGAGGTGATCTGAATTGTCCGTCGCCGGTGCCATAAGTGCCCCATTTGGTCACAAACTGGCCATCGGAGGTGAACTTCTGGACGCGATTATTTTGGAGGTCAGTCACATAGGCGTACCCGCTGCCATCAAAGGCAATGTCGTAAGGTTTATAGAATTGTCCATCGCCTGTGCCGCCGCACCCCCATTTCGCCACAAACACGCCGTTGGAGATAAACTTCTGGACGCGTTGATTTCCATATTCTGTAACATAGACATACCCGCTGCTGTCCACGGCTATGCCGGCAAAGGAAGCCGAGGCAAAATCGAATTGTCCGTCACCGCTGCCATGGCTTCCCCATTTCGTGACAAACTGCCCGTCAGAGGTGAACTTCTGAATTCGATCGGTATTAACATCCGGCAAATACATATAACCGCTGCTATCCATAGCGATACATTGAGGATATGAAAACTGTCCGTCACCGCTGCCTTGGCTGCCCCATTTCGTCACAAACTGGCCATTAGAGGTGAACTTTTGGACACGGTGATTGTAATAATCCGTCACATGGACGTAACCGCTGCTGTCTACCACGATGCCATAGGGGTAGCCAAATTGTCCGTCGCCGGTGCCCTGGCTTCCCCATTTCGTCACAAACTGGCCATTAGACGTGAACTTCTGGATGCGGTAGTTATTAGAGTCTGCAACGTAGACATACCCACTGTTATCCACTGCAATCCCGTTAGGGTACATGAATTGCCCGTCGCCGCTGCCCGTGCTCCCCCATTTGGTGACAAACTGGCCGTCCGTGGTGAACTTCTGGATGCGGTTGTTATACACCTGCCCGCTTGGTGTTTCTGCCACATAGATATACCCGTTGTTGTCCACGGCCATCCCGTAGACGGCTGAGAATTGTCCGTCACCGGTGCCCTTGGTTCCCCATTTGGTGACAAACTGGCCTCCGGAGGTCAGCTTAATAATTCGACACGTATACTGATCAAACACATATATGTAACCGCTTCTATCAACAGCAACGGCCATAGGGGCATAGAAGTACCAAGGCTGCTGCAGCGTGGGCCACATGCGCTCGAATTTGTAGATCTCCTCGGATCTAGCGTCCTCTGATGTCAGGATGAAAACCACGCTGAACACACAAAGAACTCTCCACAAGACCCTGGATTCCCTCGCAGAGACGGAGAGAACGCAGAGTTTATTGTGGATCTTGTTTAAAAACATAAATAGTCCTCCCCTTTTTCTCTGCGAGCTCAGCGGCCTCCTTGGCCCGCCGTAGCTTGTTGGCGTAGGCGGCTGCGAGAGATATCTTTTACCTCAGCCCTGCTGCCTTCTGCAGGATGAAGATCACCTCCGCCATTCCGATCTTGCCGTCCCCATTCACATCCGCTGCCATCACATCTGCAGTCCCTACATCCGCTCCGTTCATAATCCTGATCGCCAATATGCAGTCTGCCATATCCACAACGTTATCCCCATTTAGGTCACCGGGCCGGAATGCCGTCAGCGCAAATTCCTTGGTCACCACGGCGCCGTCGCCAATCGTCACTCCACTGAAACTCTGAGCTTTGAATCCTGCGGCGTTCACGGTAATCGTGTGCGTCCCCGGAGGCACTTGCCCTATATAATAACCTTCCAGCGCTGTGTTCAGGTTGATTCCGGATATATTCACCACGGCGTTTGTGACCGCCGCTTTCGTCTTCCCATTGAAAACATATCCATTGATATACGCTGCTGCTGGATTCGTGTTATTCGTGTTGAACACCCTTATATCGCTTTCCCGGATCGCACCAAATGCGTCAATCGCCAGCACCTTCCAGTAATAGGTGCTCAGATCCTCCAGTCCATCGCCTGGCCCCACCAGGCAGGTGCTGTGAGTCAACCCCTCTTTACGCAGAGAGTTTGTGAATCCAGGATCACCCTTTGATAGAAGCACCGTATAGGTCAAACGATCTCCTTCAGGATCAACTGCATCCTCCCAGTCGAGGACCACCATCGTCAGAACCGAGTCCCCATTGTTCGGAGAAACGAGTGAGAATACTCCGGGCGGCGTATTCCCCGTTTTCGCTTTGTACACCTTCGACTCGACAAGAGGCGACACATTCCCTGTGTTCACATCCTTGGCAAAATATAGGATCTGGTAGGTCCCCGGCTCCGAGAATGTTCCCTGGTTCCCCCATTCATACCGGTCGATGCTCGGGTTATACGCTTGGTACACTGACTTGGGCAGGTTCATCTCAGCCTGGCCCGATCCCTTCGGATCGATAGGGATAGTTCCCGGCGCCTTGATCTCCACCCAAAGAGTATCCATCCTGCTGTTGTTGCTTACCTTGGCCCAGAGGTCCGTTGCAGTCTGTGTCTCACTGAGGAATGTCGCCGGAGCCACCTGAGCCACTGAGACATCCTCCGGGTCGTTCCCGGTGAGAGCACTCACTCCGATGTAAAGAGCGCTGCTCAAAACGCCGTCCCCGGTTGGATCAGAAAGATCATGTGACCCAAGACCATCCCCATTGTCATCCAGCAGGGGATGCTGGTAGGAATCGTCGTGATAAAGTGCATTTGCCTTAAGCTTTCCGGAAGCAGTGAAGAGTTGGGTCATAGCGCAGGCTCTCTCAAAGCACCCTTTCACTGACTTCCCATAGGCCACGCTCTTGAAAAACTCGGAGACAAAGTACTCGCCCTCCCGAATGCTGTCTGCATCCAAAGGCCCTTTGTAAGAGGACTCGCTCGCCGCCGCACTGGCTATGATCACACGGTGCGCTCCCGAGAGGTTGTCTATGAAGCTCCCAGATCGGCAGAACCCAAGGACAATGATGATCTCCTGCTCTGCTGCCTGGCCTGCCAGGCTCCCCTGAAGCGTGTCCACCCACCCGTCTAGATCAGTGGATGTGATAGTATCAGGATAAACGTAGAAGGCTTCATCAAAGCCATGATCCACCAGGATCAGGTAGAGGTTCGCAGGCTTTGCATTCATCTTGTCCCGTGCCCACTGGGTAATGGCTTGCTGCACTGCCGCTTCGGAGGGAATCCCATCATACCCGGGCTGAGAGGCATCGTAGGTGAAGTATTTGATGTCGTCATCCAAGAGCCCTCGAGCTTTCAGAAGATTGTAAACGAACTTGGTCGTCTTCTTGTGAGAGGCCAGGCCTTCTTCGCTCTGGATCTTTCCTTGCACAATGATGGCATAACCGGCGGTCTCCACAACCTTGATTTGAATTTGAGGAGAGGTCGAAGCAAGGTATGCATCATTACCAATGAACTTCGCCTGTATGGTCCAATCTCCAAGTGCAGTGAACCCTGCGTAGTCCTGGAGCACGTAATGCCCGTACCGGTCAATAGTGGCCACATTCTGGACATCCGATCTGCCCCCGGGACCGGAGAAATGCAATTCCAGCGGAATCCCTGTGAGATCCCCACCGCAGTCCGGCTGTGGTGTGAACTTGCCGCTGATATCCACCGCCTCGTCGAACTTGATCGCCTGCGACGCAGCATTCGCCGACACGTGGCTCTCAGCTTTGCTCACTTCAAGGACCCTGTCAACGCTGATCGCTCCTTCAAGTCCTTGATCTCCCGCCCAGCTTGCCCTGACGGTCCACTCACCCGCCCTGTTTATGTCAACACAGGCAACATCATAAGCGAAGAAACCTTGACTGTTGGCAAGGGCAGTCCGGTGTGCTTCGCTCACCCCCGAATGGACAAATGAAACATCCACAAAGGCTCCCGCCTGACTCGGCCGAGGTGTGACCTGCCCGGATATCTGGAGAGGCTCCCCAAGGACAAAGATATCCTTGGAAACTTCACAGGTGATCGTGGAAGGACTGACGCCGACAGATAAGCTGACATCGCGGATCGTGTCCCCGGAACCGGTTGTAGTGTTCGTAAATGAAATTCGGTCTTGATAAATGCCCAGCGCTAAATTTTCGGAAGCATCGTTCAGGAAAACCGTAACTTGTGCGGTTCCGCCTGCTGGAAGCGAGCCATGGTCATTGGAAAGTGTCAGCCAGTAGGCGTTTTTTGAGGCTCTCCAGTCCATGGGAGCGCTGCCCACGTTAGTCAGGGTGTACGTCTTACCCTCTGGACTGAACGCCCCCCCCGGAGGGCCAGAGGCATTGAAAGGTCCAGGGCTCACATCCAGGATGCCTTCCAGGGGCTTCACGACCAGCAATGCACTCCGCAAAATAGTGCGATTCGCTTCAGTGATATTGGTAAATGTTAGAGTGTCTTTGTAGGTTCCCACTCCTAGGGAATTTGCACTGGATCCAATGGAAACTACCACTTCAGTGCTTTCTCCAGGGCCTAGGGTCCCGGAACCGGGTAATGCTTCAAGCCATACCTGCGTTTTGGTCAGGTTCCATTGAATGCTGTTCTGGCCGTGATTTTCCAGGGTATATGTAATGCCAGCTGGATTGAAGGGACCCCCGATGACCCCTGTAGAATTTATTCCGTCTGTTGAGAGAACTGTCAGAGAGCCTACTGTTCCCAAGATGAGATTAATGGACAAGGTGTACGGACCTGTGTCAATTCCATCCCCCGAGTCTAGCACCAACACATGATAGGTACCTGTCACAGGAAGAGGGTCCGGCTGGATTTCGATCGTGCCAGGGCCAGACTGCAGATACCAAATCCAGAATGCAAATCCGTCAGGCGTTAGGAGCTGAATAAAAGGATCCAAATATATACTCGTGGTACTCAACCTGATAGAAACCTTATCCCCTGCTAGGGCATCAAAGGAATACACGTCCACTTCGCCTGGATAGGCAAGTGAGGCCGATAGAGTGTCCCCAAAATTCATCGGTTTTGTCTTTCCGGGGTTGTTCGTCCGCAGCACAGTGATGGTGTATGGGCCGATATCATTCCAATGATCATCTCTAGGGAGAAACGTGTACCTTCCAGTCTTGGGAATGGGATTAATCAAGAACTCGAGTGTCTCTGGCCCCGCTTTTGTCCAGTAACCCAACCACGTCCCTTCAGGATCGTAAATGCTGATGCTGGGGTCCAAATAGATACTCGTTGTGCTCATCCTCACCACAATCACATCCCCTTCAACGGCATCGAAAGTGTATGTGTCAAATTCTCCGACAACATCAATCGAAGCCGGGAATGTCTCGCCGAAAGCAAGTGGCTCCGCGAGGCTCGGATTGTTTACCCTCTGGATAGAAAGCCCATAGGCTCCGGTATCCAAGCCGTCACCGTAGTCACCGACCAGGACCATGTAGGTTCCGGTGGCGGGTAGAGGACTGGTTCGTATCCCGGCAACTTCCGGGCCATTTTCCGCATATGCCGTAGACAACAGTGCTCCATCCGGACCGTAAAGCCGGATATAAGAGTCCAGGTATATACTGGCAGTACCCATGCCCATAACCACTATGTCTCCGGCAACAGCATCGAAGGTGTAGGCATCCATCTCACCCGGGGAGGAAACGGAGGTTGAAATAGTCTCCCCAAAACCAATCGGCATCGCCATCCCGGGATTGTTCAAACGCTGCACACTGATGGTATATGGGCCGGTATCATTCAAATAGTCATCAGAGACAAGCAGCTTATAGGTGCCATCCTTGGGTATAGATCCGGTCGTGAACTCCACTGTTCCTGGTCCGGTATGAATCCAATTTTGTAACCGGTTACCATCAGGATCGTAATAGTTGACAAAGGGATCGAAGTATATGCTGGTTGTGCTCACCCTTACCAGGACAACATCTCCAGCAATCGCATCAAACGAATAAGTGTCCAATTCGCCGATCACATCAATTGAAGCTGTAACAATCTCGCCAAAAGTAATCTGCCTTGCCATGCTCGGATTGTTCATTCGCTGCACAAAGATACCATAGCTTCCCGTCTCAGTTCCATTGCCGTAGTCGCCTACCGCAACCTTATAGGTGCCAGTCGTGGGGAGCGCCCCGGAGTGAAAGCCAGCTACGCCTGGACCGTTCTCGTTGTAGCCCGTGTACAACAGTGACCCGTCCGGGCCGTACAGACGCGCATAAGGATCCAGAAATGTAGTTGTACTCATCGTCACCAACACCATGTCTCCCGCCTCCGCCTGGAAACTGTAGAGATCCAGTTCTCCAGGACCACTGATGGTAGCACTGATGGTTTCCCCGAAAGAAATTGGGGTTTCGGCAAAGCACGGGGACGGAAAAAGAAGTGCGAAAAACAGAATCAAAGGAATAAGCGTTTGAAGTCGGCAGGATAACCTAGCCCTGCACTCAGTTTTTTTAAGCCGTTCTAGCTCCACATGACCTCCGATCAACAAACAAAGCCAAGCCAAAGTTGACCTAACAACTTCTCTACTCCTCAATAGACACCTGCAAACCTGTATCCTTACGGATTGATCCACAGTGAATCCAATTCATTTCTCTCGCAGAGTTGTCAGAGCTTCTTTCGTGTTTTGTTTAACAACAGAAATTTCTCTTTTTCTCTGTGAGCTCCGCGACTCTAGCGACCCGAAGGGAAGCGGGCGAGAGACATCTTTTATCTAAGTCCTGCTGCCTTCTGCAAGATGTAGATCACCTCCGCCATTCCGATCTTGCCGTCCCCGTTCACGTCCGCATCAACACCTGCGATTCCTGACGGCTTCCTGTCAGACATGAGTTGGAGCGCGAGAATGNCGTCTGCCACATCTACGCTCCCGTCCCCATTGATGTCGCCTTTTTCCACACTTACCAAAATGGCTGACACGGTGACCACTTCACTTTCATTGCCTGCGCTGTCCTTCGCTTGAACATGGATGTAATAAGTCCCTTGTCCGGCAGCTTGGGCGGCGGAAGTCAGCGCCGTATAGTCGCCGGTCGGCGCGCCCGACGGGTTCGTGTCAATGACATACCGGAAAGTAGCAGGTTCGTCCGCGCTCCAGGTCCAAGTCTTGCTTCTTTTTGGTGTCGTATCATTGACCAAANCTGTGACCTTAGGCTTGATGAGATCTTTGAACCCTAGGGCAACAGAGGCCTTGTCATTTGGATCGGTGCCGGCTTGGTACTCTTCGATATTTCTGAATCCATCTCCATCAAGGTCCAAGAGAGCATCATTCTTCCATATGTCGAGGGAATACTTCTTCTCCCAGCCGGTCGCCATGCCATCATTGTCACAATCTGAATCAGGATCCAGCTCTAACGCCAGGAGAAGATTGGTCATCTGGCTTTCCGTGTAATTCTCTTGCAGGCTTTTGTAGCAAGGAACATCGCTCAGGGTGCAGGTAAAGACATTGATGGCCTTCGGCATCATGAAGAGGAAGTATCCGCCAGGAATAAAACTGATCTGGCTAACGAAAGCCGGATCGAGGTCGTAGCAGAACTTTCCCACGTCCTTGACGGCAATGCAGAAACGGTTCGGCTGAATACCCTCGCCGGTGGCCTTATCCACAATCCTGCCCTTGACCAGCAGTGTCTGGGAAGGATCTACGCTAAGTTTCAGTCTTGACATGGCCGTTCTTCCAACCCTTTCCACCAAGATCGTGTACTGTCCGGTTCCGTAGTAGCTTTGTACCAGGACATAGAGGGTTCCCGAAGACATGGCCGTGAAAAGGCATTGTTCCTGAGAAGTGGAGCTGTGACTCACCACATCATAGTCCGCGATGGTCGGCGGAAAACCAAATCTCGCATAGAGGTCAAAATCAGCGCCTGCCGTCGGTCCAGCTAAAGTGACTCTTACCTGCTCTCCCTCGGTAATCGAATAGCAATAGAGCCGCTGGTCTGTGGGAAAAGCTAGAGAGCCCGTTTGCGCTGGAGGCCCTTCTGACAAGGGGATACAGGCCGGCTGAGCCTCTGCGATCTGCGCCTTGATAGAATAGTCTCCTGAGCCTGAATAGCTCACGACCCGGACATACAGAGTGCCCGAACTCTGCGCCTCAAAGGAAACGATCTCATCCGCAAAAGGGCTGTATCCGCGCACGTCATAGCTGGTGGATGTTGGGGGTGCCCCTACCCTCAGATAGAGATCGAAATCCGCACCACGGTCAGGGCCGTCCAGCAGAACCGTGATCCGATCTCCTGCGTGGACCTCCATGCAGTACAATGCCTCGTCCATAGGTTGGACCAGTGTCCCGGTGACCGGCATCTCTTCGAGCAGAGGCGTGCACTCCGGCTCCGTGTAGGGAATCACATCGGCTTGAATCGTGTAATTCCCAAAGCCGCTGAAGGCGAGAACATCGATATAGAGCACACCGGTTGAAGGCGCTGTGAACGAACACGCCTCGTCCGGGCCTGGAGAGAGGCTGGCCACATCATAGTCAAACCCTGCCGGGGAAACATCCCACTTGAGGTAGAGATCAAAATCAGCTCCTTGTTGGGGTCCGGTCAAGGTTATTGTTATTTCGTCTCCACCTTGAACGTTCAGGCAGTAGAGTTTGGACTCTCCCCCCTGGGAAAGAGATCCTTGTGTCAGCTGTCCTGCCTGAAGAGGTGTGCATACTATATTCGCTTCTTCGACGGAAATCTTGTACGACCCTGTGCCCAGGGGATCGTAATCCGACACCCTCAAATAATAAATGCCGGATGAAGCGGCACGCCATGCGATCCGTGAAGCCAAATTGTCGCCGCTGTCGTCGTCCAGGCCGATGAGGGTTTGGCCGTCAGGGCCATAAACCTGCAGAACCGTGTCGCACTGGGTGGAAAGATCAGAGGTCCGGACAATGTACTGCTTTCCAGCCTGAGCCACAAATTGGAACCAGTCCGCGTCCCCGGCCACGTCGATCCGGCCTGAAGTCAGGGTGCCGTCCGCATTCAACAGGCTTGCATGTTGAGGATCGTTACCGTGGTCATCGGGCGGCGCAGTCCTAGCCCAGATCCGGTAAGTCCCAAGACCTTCCAGATAGAAGGAGGCTACCCGGGCATAGTAAGTGCCGGACGCGGGTGCGGTCCATCGCAGGAAAGAGGCGTATTGCTGGTTTCCACTATCGTCATCCCATGCGAGTATGGTTACACCGTCCGTATCGTATATCTCCAGGATGGTGTCGCAGTTATCTGCCAAGTCCCCTGTTTCAACCACGTATTCCATATTTGCGGTTGCTTCAAAACGGAACCAATCCTCATCCCCAAGCCACTCAAACCTGCCTGCCATAGGAGTTCCATCTGTTTTGAGAAGAGTCGCTCCTGGCCCAGGAGCATTCACGTGGTCATCGATAAGTGCTTGCTGATAGATGCTGATGTCATAAGTGCCTGTCCCCGAATAGTAATCATAGACAAGAAGATAATAGATGCCTGAAACAGTGGGTGTGAAGTCGATTCTCGATGCTCCCGGTCCTCCGGTGCCTCCATCGTTGTTCGACACAAGGGCAGTAGTCCATTCCGGATCAATGAGATCCATCGCGGTGTCGCAGCCCGGAGACAGATGACTCGTTTCAATCACATAGGTTCTTCTGGCTTCAGCCTGGAACATGTAGATGTCGAAGTCGCCGCCAAAATCAAAGCTGCCGGGAACCGGGACTCCATCCGTTCGAACCAGGGTCGCCCACGGGGCGGTGACGGATATCTGATAGCCCCCCCTGCCCGCCGGATGATAGTGCTTTGCCAGAACATAGTAGGTCCCTGATGCAGGCGGGTAGAAGATGATCAGGGATGCAAGCCCTCCACCGCTGTCATCGTCGAAAGCGATGGGATTGCCGTTCACATCAAAGAGATACAGATAGGTATCACATCCCTGCTCAAGTCCGCTGGTGGCGATCCAGTATTCCCCATCGGCGACGCCGAAAAACTGAAACCAGTCTTCATCCTGGTCTACCTCAAACCGGCCTGGCGTCGGAACGTCATTGGGGATAAGGGTTGTCGCACATGCCGTCCGTGTGTCACAGTGATCGTCATATCCTCTGACCCTGATATGATAAGAGCCTGTAACATTAGAGTTGTATTGGAGCACAACGACGTAAACCCAATCGGTCGTGTCGGCCACCCATATGATTTTCGAGGCGTACCCGCCGGCTCCATCATCATCCTGCGCCACCAGAGTGGTGCCGTCGGAACGGAAGAGA
>JGI20214J51650_10002420_pt1 | contig 11758 bp, 19 predicted proteins | sample WetSurMetagenome_FD_51650 | JGI IMG/M metagenome (IMG submission 51650)
TTCAGCGAGGGCGTGACCACGGGAATCAAGTACATCGATGCCTTTGCCGCCCTTGCCGCTTACGAGATCGAGGCGGCAAGCATGGCAGGCAAGGGATCGGAGACGCGCGCCAGGATCGTGAGAAGCCCGGGTGACATCAATATCCGGGTTCATCCCGCCCTGGAGAGGTACATCACCAGCTACAAGCACAAGATGGACCTGCGCGGGCCGGTCTTCACCACGGTGAGAAGCGAGATTGTTAGCTGAAGACAGGAGGGGCGGCGACGATGAAAGACACTTCTGCCAATACGGATGCCAAAAAGGCCGCAGGCGTTGCGGCTGCGGAGCTTGTGAAGAGCGGCATGGTCGTGGGCCTGGGCACGGGCTCCACCGTAGCCTGGACCATCCGGCGGCTGGGCGAGAGAGTCAGGGAGGAGAGGCTGGATTTCTTGGGAATTGCCACTTCCTTTCAGGCCGAGAATTTAGCCATCGACTCCGGGATCAGTCTTACTGCGCTGAATCAGCATCCTCTTCTCGATCTGGCCATCGACGGGGCGGATCAGGTGGACGGCGATCTGTTCGTCATCAAGGGCGGGGGAGCGGCGCACACAAGGGAGAAGGTGGTCTCCTGCTCTGCAAAGCGCTTCGTGATAGTAGCCGATGAGAGCAAGTATGTGCCAAAGCTCACCTGGCCGGTGCCGGTGGAGGTCCTGCCCTTCGCACTGCGGCTTGTCGAGCGCAGGCTTACAGAGCTTGGCGGCAGGCCGGTGCTGCGACAGGGCTTGAGGAAGGACGGGCCGGTGATCACCGACAACGGCAACTTCGTGGTGGATGCCGACTTTGGGATGATCGAGGATCCGGCGGCTCTGGCGGCAAGGATCGACCCCATACCCGGAGTGGTGGAGCACGGCATATTCGATAACCTCGACGAGCTGTTTCTGGCGAGAGCGGACGGGGTGGAGAGGATCGGGAGAAAGCGGTGAAGGGAAAGCGAGAATTCCTGGAAAGGCATCCTTTGCGAGAATTCGAGGTAGCAGGCAGGAAATTCGTTCCTCTCAGAGTAACAAACCTTCAGGTGGATTACGATGACGGCTTCTGGTCAGTCAGTCTGTCACCTATCGATGCCATAGGATGCTCACAGGATTTCCTGGAAGCGCGGCTGAAGCTATTTGAATACATCGACTTCCTCTGGAATGAGTATGTTCTCTGTCCGGAGGATGGGCTGGGAGAGACGGGCAAGATGCAGAGAGTGCTTCTTTTGGAGTTGTTTTCGGTGAGCTGATGGCGGCAGCGCTAAGCCAGGATGAGATCGAGGCGGGACTTGCTAAGAAGGGCTTTCGATGCATGATTATGCCTTATAATAATATTTCAACCATTTAATTTTTCTTTCCAAAATCTTGCTGATTATCTCACTCGGAACACCGATTTCGTCCAATATCAACACAATTAATGATATTTTTAATATTTCGTTAACCTCATCTAATTCTGGTTCTTTAAGAATTTTCTCCGCATAGTCGTCCATATGATGCGTAAGGTAATCTCTCGTATCGCAGATCTTTTTGATTTTGTCCTCTCCAAAACCACCGTAGGCACCTCTGATATAAATCAAATGTCTCTCATTTAATAATCTATTCATCTTTGTTTTAAGACTGTAAGTATTTCCGTAATTGATTTTATTTTTAATACTTTCTTCAAGATCCTCTATTAAGCCAAATGGTATTGCTCTTATCAAACCATCTCGTATAGGATTCCATTCTGATTTTTTTAAATATTTATGTTCTTTATATTTTTGTTCATAAAAAGCTTCTAATGCTTGCATTAACGTTAAAAAGCAAGTTTTTTTATATATGAATGGGACATATTTTACCATATGGAATAACTCATAAACTGGCCCAAGAGATTCTTCCTTTTCAAACCAATTATTAATACAAGTCTCCAGATAATCATTTCCTCGAAAATAACCTAAATCAGAAAATTTTATGTCGATATCATATATTGATATGTTTTTCGGTATAAATGGTTCAAAATTCTTGAAATATATATTAACTTTATGTTTTTCGATCACTCCGCTCATGCGATCTGAATATACAGTTTGATTGGTTATCAAAGTTAAAAAATTGCACAATCCAGTATTTATATCTAAAAACCAATTTAAATCTTTTTTAACGTCTGGCTCGATTATCAAATACGCAATATATTTAAATTCACACGTTACTTTATGATCTCCAAAGTGACGCAATTCCAAATTAAAAATTAATTTAGAGTTCAATGGACTTATCTTCACAACATGTTCTATTTTTTTCGCATTTACATTGTATATGATTTCGCCATTTTCATATTTAGGGATTGGTTTGTATAAAATTTCAGAAAATGTTTGAGACGGCAACATCCATTCTGTTATATATGTCGGAGTCAGATAGACCTTCTCAAATTTTATATCACTAAATTTATTTGCATGCATACCGATTAACGCAAGATTACAGGAGAATTTTCTGATTTCGTTTCCGCTATTTGGAAATATTACTTGGCTATCCATTTTTGCATCTACTACAGTGATTTTTTCATTATTCTGACTTTCACCCAATATTATTTCATAATAAATCTCATTTTCATTAAATACCCAATCTAATTCAAGTATAATTTCCTTATTATGGTTGAATCTCATGGTTCCATCCATTCTTTGCGAACCAGAGACCCACCATTTTCCCCTCCACACAATTTCTTCTTGAGTCATTCATTATCGCTTTTAATAGATCATTATTACCTAATGATAACTCAGTACTTATACTTAATCAATCAAGACAATTTGGATTAATAATCTTCCATCGGTTCCGATTGTAAGCATATAAATCAAATATACCAATGGCAAAGCTACCTCGCAGTTCACTAAACCTGCACGTTAGCACGCGCCCCACAGGCCCGCATGCACGCGCGCGCGGAGACGGGGGGAGCGCGCCCGCCTGAGCCACCCGTGCCTCATGCATCTTTCCTCAATCAGCTCCCTTTCCTGAACCCTTTAAAAAGAATCCCGTTAATCCTGATTATCGAGCTATACCATAGCCATTTATCCGTGGAAGACAAATGCTGACTGGTGAGACAATGGGTGGAGCAATTAAGGCACGGTATGAGAATAAAGTCCTCAAGCCCCTTGTTGAGTTGGACCTGAAGGAAGGCGACGAGGTCGAGATAAGGGTCCAAAAGAGTGCTACCAGCAGGATCTTTGGGATTGTGAAATGCTGGAATGGTCTAGAAGAAGCACATGAAGAATTCGAGAAAAATGTTCATTGATGCCAATATCTTCACATATCTTATGACTGGCCATCCCATCTATGGCAGAAGGTGCCAGCAACTACTCGAAAGAGTTGAAAGCGGCGATTTGGTGGCATCTATCTCGCCACTGGTTATCGATGAGGTATCCGATGTTCTCATGTTTCAGATGGCAAGGAAAGCTGGCGGCTCGCAAGATGCCAGATCGATAAAGCGAGCCATGATGGCAGACTGGAAAGAATGCCTTGCCCCAGTAGGCGAATTCTATGAGTATATCGACCTGCTCATCTCGACTGGCTATCTGAAGGTTCTGGGCTTGGACTATTCCATCTCCAGAATTGCCCTAAAGTGCGCCAAAGAATATCATCTTCTCCCCAGGGATGCCCTTCATGCCGCTTGCTGTAAGGCATATGGGATTTCTGAAATAGCCACAAACGATGGCGACTTCAAGCGAGTCAGTTTCTTGACTATATGCAAGCCCTGACAGCAAGTCATCCACTTGGCATCTCTATTGGACCCGAGCAAGATTTCTTCTCCGGCAGCAATCACGATCCTCCTCGCATATCTCCAACCACCCGCAGGCTCGCCCCGCCCGGCTCCCCCACGCGCTCCCCAGGCCCGCACGCGCGCGGGGACGGGGGAGCGCGCGAGCCGCAGCTGCCATCATATCATTCCGCGTTCTATGATCTTCATCGGCTCCCCGGATTTCTCAAAATGAATCCATTTTTTCAAGGAGGCCCATAACCATTTATCTGCAGAAAGCCAGAAAGAAATCGGTGAGACAATAGGCAGAGCAATTAAGGCAAGATATGTAAATAAAGCCCTCACGCCCCTTGTTGAGTTAGACCTGAAGGAAGGCGACGAGGTAGAGATCTAACTCAAGAAAAAGAACATCTTTGGCCTCCTTCGAGGATGGAAGATCGATGCACAATCTCTAAAGGACGAACTGAGAGAGATAAATGGCTAGACTATTTGCAGATACTTATGCGCTTATCGAGCTTCTCAAGGGAAATCTAAACTATAGCGATGCTTCTCCTTCCTGGCTACCCGCCTCTCAGGCCCGCGCGCGCGGTGAAAAGCTGGAGCGCACTTCTGTGGCTCCTATGGAGAGAATGCCATGATCCTATTTGGCTGCCGCGTTGTAGATCAAAGAAAATCTGATAAGCCAAGGAATCCAAGAAGACTACGGAGAAGCTGATGAAGTCCAAAGATATGCTAGAGCGCATTAGGATTCTTGTCAGCGAGCGCAGGTATATCATCACTACGCATGCATTAATCAGGATGTCGGATCGAGATGTGACCACGAAGGATCTGATAAGCTTAATAGCCAATGGGGAGATAATAGAAGACTATCCGAATCGCGAGCCATGTCCTGCTGCTCTGATGCTTGGATTTATATCCGGCAGTCCCTGTCATGTTGTGGTGGCCATATGTGGAGATCGGCTCAGCATAATCACCGTCTATTGGCCGGATGATGAATGCTGGGTGAATTGTAGAACGAGGCGATTATGACAAATTCTGATATGTGTGCTCTTTGTGGAAGCAAGCTGCGTGAAGGCTCCACGGACCTTGTGTTGAAGGCGGGAGATGAATTAGTCGTCATAAAAAAGGTTCCCGCTCTGGTATGCAGTTGCTGTGGCGAAGCGTATATAACACCGGATGTGTCTGAGAAAATCGACGAAGTTATGAACGAATATAGGACCGGAAAGCTCCTGGCGAGACCACTTGTCGCGGGGGAAATCGAGCTAAAGATGACCGCCTGAAATTTTATGCTCCTGATCGAAAACCGTTCTTCGTCTTTCCTCGGAATGGCAATTCAGCCTCAGTCCCAACCAGCCCGCCCGGTTCTCCAGGCTCGCACGCGCGCGGGGACACGGGAGCGCGCCCGCCTGAGCCATCCGAGCCTCATAGAAGATAAGCATTACTGCAAAGCCTTAAGAACATTGATATTCAACATTAAGCAGAGGTTTTGTCGATGGCTCATCCCATAGAATTGGGGCTCATATTGGAAGGCGAGGACGCAAAAGAGTTCCTGGAAGATCTCAGGAATCCAAAGGCAACCAAGGAACAGGTGGAAATGTTCAAGGAAGCCATTAAGCTCTATAAAGAGCACCCGTTCTAATTCGCTATGATCATACCTTCACAAGAGCTATGCATCATTCCTCTTGAAAAAGGCCATATTCTATCCTCATTCACTTCTTCTAATGAAGACCTCAACGACTTTCTGCATAACGATGCCCTAAAGTCTCAGGAAGATCTGATCAGCAGAACATACCTTTGCATCTGGAAAAGCCATATTGCTGGCTTTTTCACCCTGGTTACGGATACAATCGAAGTCAAGCTTGTCGAGCAGGAAGATGGCATTGATGATTACAGCTATCAAAAGTATCCCGCCATCAAGATAGCCAGAATGGCAGTGGATGAAAAGCTCTCGGGAGCAGGGATAGGAAGATATCTGCTACTGGCTGCGGTAGGCAAAGTGCATCACCTCTCTTTGGAAGTCGGATGCAGGTATATCACCGTGGATTCAAATAGAGAGGCAGTAGGCTTCTATGAAAAAAATGGCTTTAGGATCATTAAAAAGTATGAATCCCGCAATTTTCCACCCATGTATTTGAACATGTATCCCATAATTCAGAAAATGGTGCAAAAAGGATGAAGCTGCGACACTAATCGTTTCAGAAATCACTCCCAACCGACCGGCCCGCACGCGCGCGCGGGGATGCGGGAGCGCGCCCGAAAGGGCAGCCTGCGCAGACAAATCCGAGACCTCAGATAGCGATTTCTGCGGCCTTGCTCCCTTGAAGAGCCATTCTTCAGGGATTCCTCCCAAGATCATTAAATAATAGCAGCATATAATTGGATTCTGAGGATGGCGAAAAGAATGGTAAAACCAGTCCGGCTCGGCTTGGTTCTCGAAGGTGAAGCAGCAAAAGAGTTCTGGAAGAACGAGGAAATCACCGCATTTACCCCAAAGCAGTTAGCCATGTTTAGAGAAGCCAAGCAGATTTACAGAGCAAATCGCAGCAGATTTTGATGGCCAGGGAAAAGATTTCGCCTGAAGAGCTGAGCATCGAGCCTCTCAATGCCAGGTTCAATCTCTCACCATTTGATTCCGGTGATGAAGACTTAAACGAATTCTTGAAACAGGATGCGTTAGGTGAGCAGCAAATCCTTCTCAATAAGACCCACATATGTTTTTGCAGAGACCGAGTTGCGGGATACATTGCGTTGGTCGCAGATTCGGTTCGCGTGGATCGTATCGATGATTGTGAATCTACGGGCACATGCAAGTATCCAATTTATCCCTGTCTTCTGATAGCGAGGCTCGCCGTGGATAAGAGGCTTCATGGTCGCGGACTTGGCACCTATCTGCTTTTATTCGCTATCGGCGCTGCTCTTGACGGTCCGATCGGATGCAGATACTTAGTTGTCGATCCGAAAGATGATGCAGTGAAGTTCTATGAGGATTTCGGGTTCAGATACCTGAAGAAAAGCCACAGGATGTTCTTGAACATTCGAGAAGCTGCCATGCAGCTAAAGCCTCTGGAGTCTCTTGACCCCTGGATGGATGACCCGTCTTATGAAAACCGCAGCGGTTAACTTCAGCGCAACTGCAACCAGTCCTTCATCCCGACGCGCCCTTCCTGGTTAGCTGCGCTTGCTGCAATCCGGACCGATCCCGCCGCCCGCAGGCTCGCGCCCCGCCCGGCTCCACCTTGCCACGCGCCCCCCAGGCCCGCATGCATACGCGCACGGGGACACGGGAGCGCGCCCGCCTGGAGCCGCTCGCGCCTCATGCATCATTACTCAATCTGAAGATTGCACAGAGTGCCCGCATATCAGAGCCTTATGGCATCTCCCACGGCAAGAGGCAGGCACCTCTCTCCCAGAGCCTCCCGCAGCCGGCAGATGGCCCTGTGCCCCGTGCAGTGCCCCGGACGGACGATGGCCGGATCGAGACTTCTCAGCGCCCCGGCTGTTGCGTCTATGCGCTTGCTATCGGCATCAGTAAGGTGAAAGCCTCCGATCACTGCGTAAAGCTCCTCCACTCCCGTGATCTTCTGGGCATGCTTAATGGTGTTTACGATCCCTGCATGAGCGCAGCCGGATATGACTGCCAGGCCCTTGCCTTCGATATTGATTGCCAGTGCCATATCGTCTTGAATATTGTCCTGGCAGTACCGGCCGTCCCTGACCGTCCAGAATCCTTCGGCCTTCTCGAAGGCTTCCTGGCGCGTTACCTCGCCCGTGGTCATGACATCCGGAGCAATGGCAACCGGGCCCCGGCATTGCAGCATGACCGCCCCCGCTGCTTCCGCCTCTTCCTCGGAGAAGGGCGGACCTATGAATTTCAGGAACGGCTGCATTTTCAGCTTGGGTGCGAAGATTTCAGGATGAGCCAGAACGCATATTTTGCGGCCGGATCGCTCCAGAATGCCCATCAGTCCGCCGGTATGGTCGTAGTGGCCGTGGCTTAAGCAAATGAGATCGAGGTGAGACAAATCGATATGCATAGCGTCGGAATTATGCAGCAGCACCTCTGAGCCTGCACCCGTGTCCAGGAGCATCTTCATTGTCTCTTTGCCATAATCCAGCTCCAGGAAAATGGACAGACCATGCTGAGCCCAGAGGGACGGAACTCCAAATGGGGCGGAGCTGTCAACCACAACGGTCAGGCGGAGTTCTTGCAGCATGGCTGAATATTGCTATTGCGGACTGCATAAGCTTTTCGTGCTGGCATGCCTGACTTCTGGCGTACGATAGTGCATTTCATGAGACGAGATTCGGACAATAGTGGCAATCTGCAGATACCACTACAACTACCACCACCATTAACCGCTGCACTCCCCACCAGACTCATAGGCATCCCGGAGCTGATCAGCCAGGCTCTCACCGAGCCTCTGCCCGGCGAAGACGAAGAAGGCCTCGGCGAATTCCGGGCGCAGGCAGCCGGTGTTCTCAGTTCCATCCAGGACCAGATCTGCTAGATACCGGATATCCTCGACGGACAGCTTCTTCAGTCGCTGCTCGAACTCCTGCACACTGCGAGAATGGTGATTGGCGACAGGAGGCAGAATGTTCATGTATTCAATCTCAATTCCCTTTTTCAGCAGCACTTCCATTTCAGGAACCAGCTTTGCCAGTATCTGAAGGTCCCTTTCATTCAGGTCGCGGGCCATATTACAGAAAGAAGCTCTGCAATAATAAAGCATTAACTGCAAAAAGCGCTAAATGAAAAAAAAGTTAGATTCAAAAAGCGTTACCCGCCAACAATGCGTTATCCTCATTGGCAACTCAGCCGCTCTTCATCATAGTAATATCAATATTTTTGTTTTAATTTTGTTTTAAAATTCTCTGTGTTGTCGCAGACGCCTTCTATAACGCTTGCAGCACGCAAAATTATAAATATAACTAGCTAAATTTATTATACTTAATTTGGGATGGATTTCGCATGGCTGTGATATTAAACTGGTCAGGAGATGCAATTATCCGAGATACGGTTATGTGGGACAAGAGGGCAGTTTTGGGCAATCCGGGTCTTTACATTCCCACCGACATCCGCGCCTGGCTTTCCTCCACGAACAGCGAGGTTATCCTCAAGACTTTGCGGGATCTTGGCATCCCATCCGTCCGCGAAGCTGGAACCTTTGACAGGCGCGCCTGGATGATCTGGAATTACGTAGCAGGCAGCATCCAGTATGTCACCGACAAGAGTTCCTTCGGCCTTGACGATTTCTGGCTCTTTCCCGAAGAGACGCTTGTCCTGCACAAGGGTGACTGCGAGGACACATCCTTTCTGCTGGCCACACTCCTTCTCGCCAGCGGCATCTCCGAGCATTGCGTGCGGGTTGTTTTGGGGTCGATTTCCACACCGGACGGATCCTTTGGCCATGCCTGGGTGGTCTATCAGGACGAGTTGGGCCGCTGGTGCCTGCTTGAGTCCACATTGGATTCCATCCCTGAGCAGCTCACGCCGGCCGATACGTTTATTGCGTCAGCAAGCCAGTACTGCTATCAGCCCCAGTTCTGCTTCAACGGCGCTCACGTCTGGTCAATGGGGGAGGCAAAGTCGCAGATAGACGATTACCTGAAGACAAGAGGCAGAATGAGGGCGAAAGAGAAGGCTTCCAGGAAGATATTCTCTTATGGTCCATTTTGAGATAGATCGAAGCCATGATCACTCTTCCCGATCCTCTAGAAAAGCTCCGGCATGTTTACTATCATCAGGAAATAGAGATCGTTTCTCACTCCGGATCCGGATCTCTTCCAGCATGCTCTCCACCTTCTTCCAGTGGCCTCCCACCCAGTAGATCTTCCGGCAGCATCTGCACCGCCATCTCCTCCTGCCCGGCATTTCCCCCTCATCCGCTTCATCCACCTCGTCCAGCGGGCCGTTGCACATGGTGCACCTTTTAGGATCAAGCCGCATCGGCAGGCCGGATTGGGCCATCTCGGCCAATTGATCTGGCAATTTCGAGGATCTGATGAGCAGGCAGGAAAGTCCTCTGCCTCTGGCCGCCTGAAACAGCCCCCGGTCCCTGGTAATAATAGTCCTTCGCTCCGCCTTCGCCTGACAGAGGAGCTCCCCGTCGCTCTCTCCCGCCGGGATGGCGACATCCTGGCCCAGGAGCCTCAGCCACCTGCCCAGGCGCATGAGCATCAGATCCACCAGGAAGCGCTGTATCTTATCCCCACCATTATCATCAAAGCATTCTTCAATCCATTTTTAAATCAATGCAAATCAATTGTACGGCAATGAAGAGCATTTTTTGGAGCCATTCCGCAAGCCTGGCAAATATTCTTTGTGGATGGCAAAAAATTTGAAAAATATAAAAAAATGTATGATGCTCTAGAACATTCCCGGTGGCATGCCGCCCATTCCACCCATCATACCTGGCGGCATTCCCATGCCACCCATTCCGCCCATGCCACCCATTCCTGGGGGCATTCCTCCTGCACCGCGCGGTGGTGGTGTCTTGGTCGAAGCGAGGACATCATCGATGCGCAGGATGAGGCAGGCGGCATCAGTGGCCGATACGAGCGCCTGGATCTTGACGCGCAGCGGCTCAACGACACCCATTTCCAGCATATCCTGGATCTCGCCTGTATAAGCATTCAGGCCGGTGTTCTTGTTTTTGCCGTGCATGTTCTTCAGCTCAATGGCCTTGTCGATGGCATCAAAGCCTGCATTTTCAGCCAGTGTCTTGGGAACGATTTCCACGGCCTCTGCGAACTTGATGACTGCCAGTTGCTCGCGGCCTTTCAGAGTGGATGCATACTCCCTCAGGCGCAGGGCAAGCTCAATCTCCGGGGCCCCCCCGCCTGCTACCAGCTTGCCGTCTTCCACCACATCGGCAACCGCATGAATGGCATCATCCAGGGCCCTCTCCAAACCGTTCAGGACCTGCTGGGTGCCTCCGCGCAGAAGCAAAGTGGCAGATGGATTCTTGGTTCCGGTAATAAATGTCATGATGCCGCTTCCCAGGCGTCTCTCCTCTACCAGGGCGGCGGTGCCCAGTTCGCTGGGCTTGAGCTCATCCAGGCCGGTCACAATGGTGGCGCCCGTAGCTCTGGCCAGCTTGTCCAGGTCCTTTTTGATGACGCGGCGCAGAGCGAGAATTCCGGCATTGGCCAGGTGATGCTGGGCCAGGTCATCGATGCCCTTCTGGCAGAAGACCACTGTGGCTCCGCTGGCGATCACCTTATCGGCTGCCTCCTTTATCCTCATCTTCTCATGCTCCATAAATTGCTGGAACTGAGTGGAGGATGTTATCTGTAGCTCAGCCTTGGTCTCAGTGTCTTTGGATTCGATTGGCGTGGATAGCAGGGCAATCCTGGCATTCTCGATCCGCCGGGGCATATTCTGGTGGACGATCTCCTTGTCGATTGCCAGGCCCTCAATGATCTGCGAATCCAGTGTGCTCTCGCCCACTTTCTTCTCCACATTGACCCGATCCATATCAAAGCTTCTTTTGCCGCCGTAGTCCTCAACGGCATTGAGGACCAGGTCAACTGCATAGCTGGCCATCTTGCTGTCTGGTGACTCAGCCAGCTTTCCTGTCATGGCAGTCTCGGCGATCTTCTCCAGGAGAGTGCGATCCTTCTCTGAGGCTTCGATGGATATGGATTTCACAATCTGCACTGCCTTTTCCGCAGCCATCCTGTACCCCTGAACGATCATGGTCGGGTGGACCTTCTGATCGATAAGCACCTCAGCCTTCTTGAGCAGCTCGCCTGCCAGGACAGCCACAGTCGTGGTACCGTCGCCTACCTCTTTATCCTGAGTCTTGGCGGCTTCGATGAGCATCTTGGCAGCAGGATGCTGCACATCCATCTCCTTCAGGATTGTTACGCCATCATTGGTGATGGTAACCTCCCCGATCGAGTCGACCAATAATTTATCCATGCCTTTGGGGCCAAGGGTGCTCCTCACCGCATTGGCCACGGCGCGGGCAGCCATGATGTTATTCGAGATAGCATCTTTCCCCGACTCTCTGCGGGTGTCCTT
>JGI20214J51650_10002422_pt1 | contig 11755 bp, 7 predicted proteins | sample WetSurMetagenome_FD_51650 | JGI IMG/M metagenome (IMG submission 51650)
CATTTGTCAGCGGCGTTATCTTAAGTCCATCAGCTCTTATCATCGCATCAGGCAACTCATTTTTCCCCGCCATGTAATTGACAGTTTCAAGCTCTCTCTCCATCAAAGCCAACCTCTCTTCCAGATACTGATCGCAGTCGAGAGCCACCGCCAAAGGTAACTCTCCTTGATCGCGTAAAAAACCATACTTTTCGTTTGGCAACAGATATTCATCGAAATCCTTGAACTGGCGAGAGCCCTTTATCCATATATCGCCGGAGCGCAAAGCGTTTTTTAATTCAGTCAGGGTGCAAAGTTCATAAAAGCGGCGGTCTATGCCTGTATCAGTGAAGACAAGACTTTCCCATCGCTTTCTGATAAAACCCGTCGGAGCCGTGTCGGGCACTTTGCGGACGTTATCGGCATTCATCGATTTCAGCATTTCTATTGCATCCATGATATCGTGCGTAGCAGGCGTCGCCGTCAACTGCAGAGATTCAAGGAAAGAAGGCGCGTACCGCCTTATCTGAGAGTACCCGTTACCGATTCGGTTCAAGTAGTCGAAGTTTTCAGCCTGCGCAAGCTTCTGAGCTTCTATAATGCTCTTTGTGAAATCCTCCCATGGGATAATAGACTCGATAGCGGCGAACGGGTCCCTGCCGTTTTTCTTGGCTTCCAACAATGCTTCGCCGATCTGCCAGTACAAACGAACTTTCTCGTTGATTACCTTGCCCGACTGCTGAAACTCTTCCGCATGTTTGCGTTTTGCGCGATTGAATAGCGTGCCTATTATCCGATCGTTCATATCCACGATCTCATCGATGAGTGTTGCACGCGCTTCCAGAACAACTGCCGCTAGCGTCGCATGCCGGCGGCCGGGTTCGAAATCTTGTAAGTGCTGTGCGGTCATTTGTCCGCCTTCCCGTGCAAGTTTAAGAAGACGGTTTTGATGTATCTGCCTCTCAAGCCCTTCGGGTAGATTGAGTGAGCTGATTGCTTTCAGACGCTCTATGTGTTCAAGAACGTGTTTTGCTTTCGGAGAGCCAGGCGGTTGTCTCAACCATGCCATTATACTTGTTTTAGCCTCAGGTCGCATATCCAGCAATCCGTCAAGCTGCATACATTGATCCTTGGTCAGAGTCCCGGCCAAAATGTGATGAATACGCCGCGTGCCTTGAGTGATCGCTTCCTTACAGAGTCGTTCAATTACATTGAAGGCCGGGACGATGATCTGTTTCTTGCGAAGATCGTGAACCAGCTCCGTCGCTACAATAATGCCTTTGTCCGTCTGCATCGCGATATTAGAAAGCCGTTGCACTTGATTTCGGTAATAAGCTTCAGAAAAGGGCTTGAAGCCGAAAGCCGCTTGCAACCCAATCAGGTGCTCTCGACGTGTTTCCGCTCGTTCGGCATATTGCGGCCACAGCACAGGGTTCACCTTGACTTGTTGCGCTACAAACTGAAGCATACGTTCTGGAGGCGTATCATTAACCGGCAATGCATAGCCCGGATACCGAAGGTAGCATAGCTGAACTGCAAAACCCAATCGGTTATGTTCTCCTCGATGCTGAAGAATAACAGACAGGTCATGCTCAGAGAATGTATAGTTCTGGATCAGCTCTGCTTCATCGGTTGGAAATGCAAGCAATAATGCTCGCTCGGTGGGAGTAAATAGACTACGACGGGGCACTATTGGCTCCAGCTGTTTTTATGTACTGATAAAGTGTTTCCCTGCTGATACCGAAATCACGAGCGATTACGGTTTTTTTCTCCCCGGCGTCAACTCTTTGCTTAAGAACAGCAACCTGTTCATCTGTCAATGTGCGTTTTCTGCCTTTATATGCCCCTCTCTGTTTCGCTATAGCGATCCCTTCAAGTTGTCTTTCACGAATCAATGCCCGCTCGAATTCAGCAAATGCTCCCATAACGGAAAGTAATAAAGTAGCCATCGGTGAATCTTCCCCGGTGAAGGTAAGACTTTCTTTCACAAACTGAATATTGATGCCCCTACCGGTGAGAGTCCTGACGATCTGCCGCAGATCATCAAGATTGCGAGCCAGGCGATCCATGCTATGAACAATAACAGTATCGCCTTCTCTGATGAACTGCATGAGCGCATTGAGTTCAGGACGCTTTGTATCCTTACCCGAAACCTTGTCAGTGAATATTTTATCTATCGCAATTCCTTCAAGCTGACGGGCGGTGTTCTGATCGAAGGAACTGACACGAATATAGCCGATGCGTTGACCTTTCATTATGAACCTCCAATAAGTGTCAGGTATAAGTCTATAATATCAGGGATTTTGTGTCAAATAATTAAAATATGGAAGCTATTCTGACATGATTGCGCAAGTCATTTGATATCAGGATAGAGTATACCTAAAATTTACATATTGAAATATCTTTGTGCAAATTGGAATTGAGCTTTATATTCCGTTTTCTGTGGTGCTGCTGAGTATAACAATAAGATAGGCTGCATATAATAACAACAGCAATACACCACGCCATCTTGGTATTACTCCGCTGCGCGTGGGATAACAGAACACCATTGCCACAAGACCAAATGCCAATGGAACCGCGACCTCGCGCCACTCAACAGTTATCGGACTGATAATTGCCGCCACGGCAATAACAAGAAGTCCGTTGAAGATATTGCTGCCGAGGATTGTTCCCAGGCTAACTTCGTCGTGTCCGCGAAGCTTGGCAATGACTGTCGTCGCAAGTTCAGGAATAGACGTTCCCACTGCCACGATAGTTACCCCTATAATGAATTCATTTATGCCAAAGGCAATTGCGATGCCCCTTGCTCCGGTCACAATGAGATTTCCGGCGGCAACAAGAAAAGCAAGACCAACAACACACAAAATAATTGCCAACCACCCCTTATGCTCACCGAGAATCTCCTCTGCGGCACTTCGTTGCTTCCTCGCCTCGATAACCGTCACCACAAGCCAAGTGAAAAACATACCCAACAGCAAAAACCCATCAAATCTGGAAAGCTCTCCATCAATACATAAAAAAGCCGTGATTACAGGAACCAGCAACGCCACAGGGAAATCCCGCTTAATGCTGTCACGGGGGCTTCGGATTCCAGAGATTACCAATGCAATAGCAAGAATCAAGGCAACATTTAAAACATTGCTACCCAAGGCATCACCAAGCGCAATTTGGGGGGTTCCGGCTACGGCCGCATTAATCGAGACTGACAATTCAGGACTCGAAGTGGCAAACGCTGCAACGGTTGCGCCGATAATACCCGGAGAAACCCGCGCCCAATGGGCAAGGCCAATAGCGCTGCGAACAAAAAGCTCTCCGCCTATACCGGCGAAAATAACACCTAAAATCAAAGCAACATAATCGTTCATTATTACGCTCTCGGCTTATCGCTTTTAATGAGGACAGCGATAACAGACTGGATGAGCTGAGATATCTCTTCCTGCTTTTTTAAATAATATTTGGCCTTTGTTTTAGACCCGGTTCCTATATGAACAGAGAAAAGCTGAACGTCGCTCAGCGAGAATACGTCTTCATCAGTTTCGTCATCGCCCGCATACAGGACCTTACTGCATCCTGAGTTCTGCAGCAATACCTTTATTGCCCTTCCTTTATCGTAGGCTTCGGCAGGGATTATGTTTTCAACGTATTTCCCTGATATATGGCGGGGTCTTGGCTTCAGTTCGGAGATGCAGTCGAGTATGGCCATCCGCGCCTCTTCGCGGTTTCCGGCATTCCGGTAATGGAATGAAAGGGAAGCGCCTTTGTTTTCTATCATTATATCTCGCCGAGTGTGGCGCATGAAACAAATAGCGGCCTGTTTTCCCCATGCAGCGGACAACGCTTTATACGACGTCTCTTCTTCACCTTGCCCCGGCAAACCTTCGGCTCCATGGTTACCTACAAGATAGGGAGGCTCAATCCCGAGATGATGGCGGGCGTCGCTTACCGAGCGGCCTGTCACAACAGCAACCCGCGCTATTTTCATCAGATTCAGCAGCGAGCGCCTTACAGTCTCCTCAACAATAATTAGTTGCGGATCATAAGCTATCGCAGACAGGGTGCCGTCAAGATCGAACGCATATAGCGTAGAGCAATCCACAAATGCCGCAAAATCCTTACGCCCTTTTGCGCCCAAAAGATATTCGCATCTGCCTTTCGGGGTCATGATGAATCCGAAATCCTGGCCATAAGTTTCTCGCGCTGTCTTATACGGGCGGCGTCAATCAACATCCTTCCGGCCCATCGGTAGATGTTAAAGCTTCTTACAAGAGACCGCATGCTGCGCATCCGCTCCATCTGTTCATACAAAGGCATATCAAGGGACCTGTGGAGCGCCTCTGCGGTCTGCTCTATGTGATAAGGGTTAACTATTACAGCCTCATGCAATTCATGGGCCGCTCCCGCAAACTGGCTTAATATGAGCACGCCCCGCTCATCGTCACGGGATATTACAAACTCTTTTGCTACCAGATTCATTCCGTCGTGCAGGCTTGTGACTAGACAGACATCCGCGGCCCTGAAATACTGGTTGATAATTTCAGGCTCGTGATGCTCGGCCTTTAGACATATGAAAGGAATACTTCCGGAAGAAAATCTCTTATTGATGCTGTCGGCCAGATCGCGAACCCGGCGTTCGAACATCTGATAATCATACAGGGCCGATCTGGACGGGGCCGCAATCTGGACAAATGTAAATTTTCCGATCAGCTCTGGATGCAGTTCCAACATCCTTTCTATTGCCATGAAACGCTCGGGGATACCCTTTGTGTAATCCATTCGATCCACGCCGATTCCAAGCATATGATCAGGCGGAAGTCCGAGAGATTGCCTCATAGAATCCCTGCATTCCTGCACGGTCGGCTGACTGTCCTGCCAGGGAGAAGGCCATTGTATGGATATCGGATAGTTCTCTACAAGTGTGAGCTTACCCTTTCGGGAAACCGTTGAAGACTCGTGTTCGATCCGGCTTTCCATATAACGGTCTACCGTTTCCAGAAAATTCTTGCAATGAAACGGCGTATGGAATCCGAGTATAGTGCTCCCGAGCATTCCCTTGAGGATTTCTTCTCTCCAGGGGCATATGCCGAAAGATTCGGAATTGGGCCAAGGTATATGCCAGAAAGTGATTATGGTCGCCTTGGGAAAAGTCTCTCTTATCATCGCCGGCAACAGGGCGAAATGGTAATCCTGTACAAGGACTATGGGATCGTCACTGTCAGCCTCTTTTATAACGGTATCGGCAAATCTGCGATTTATCGCCACGTAATACTCCCAGTCACTCGACCGGAACACAGGTCGTACATGGGCTATGTGACAAAGAGGCCACAGCCCTTCATTTGAAAAACCATAATAATAACCTTGTTCCTCTTCCTTTGTCAGCCAAATGCGTCGCAATGAATACTCGGGATGCTCCGGCGGAACCTGTATCCTGTCGTAGCGATCCACCATCTCACGGTCTGCCGTGCCACTGCCATGCGCTATCCATGTGCCTGAACAAGCCCTCATTACGGGTTCAACTGCGGTAACAAGACCACTGGCGGGTCTGCGAACATCAACTCCTTTTTCTGATTTCGAATGAATATAAGGCTCACGATTGGAGACGACCAGTATCTTTTCCCCTGTCAGCTGCTTATGGAGCAATTCTCGAAGCGACTGCGGAGACCAGAACATGGTAACGTCGTCCTCAAATCTTCGCTCCGCGTCCATACTGCGGAGCAGCGCCCGCAGATCTCCTGCAATCGGATGGAGTTCAGAGCTTGACGCGACACTGGTAAACGGCTTCACTATTCCCTCGCCCCTAAGCATTGCCCTGACACCCTGAACCCAGCCACGCCAACTGAGATGCGCTACAAGAACGGTTATCAACGAGATAACAACGCCAAGAACAAGAAAAAGAATAATCACATATTTTGTCGTGTCTGCGCTGCGATGCTGCACAAAACTCATGTCATGTATAAGTATCAGAGAGCCGACCTTGACACCATTTTGTTCGACAGGTTTTATGGCGATGTGGAGCACCCCATTTGGTTTATGTAGAAGGGATTTTTCATCTGCGCCGGTCTTGCTCCTATATGAGCAACCGATATCAGCTGGAAAGGTTGCAGTCTTATATAGCAACTCACCAGCTGAAGAGCAAAGTCCTAAGGCATAAAGACGCTCATCCTTTATGACTCCTTGAAGCATGGTGTTTATACGCTTTTTGTTGCCCTGCTCCAGCAATTCGGCAAGCTGCTCCTGAAGGGCTCCGGCTATCAATCCGGAGCGCATGTCTAGATCCCTTACAAACCACCGAAGCGTTAAGCTGTCTACCAGCGGCACCACAGCATAGGCCAGAAGCGCCAGGGCAATTGCGAGTGGAATGACAAATCTCAGCGAGAGCCTCAGTGAGCGGAATATAGCACCCAATATTGTTGTGAATGACACAGAACCTCCTAAAATGCGCTGTCCCAACGCCTGCTCAGCCTTATGGCCGAGTTGACCAACCCCACCATACTATAAGTCTGAACGAAGTTGCCCCACTGTTCCCCTGTATTGACATCAATATGCTCTGCGAGAAAACCGTGCCGGTTTCTTTTGGAAAGCATGTTTTCAAATATATTTCTCGCCTCTTCGGTCCTGCCCAGAGCCGAAAGGGCATACACATACCAGAAGGCGCATACTGTAAACGCGTTACTTGGGGCTCCAAAATCATCCGCCTCGGTATATCTAAAAATATAGTCTCCGTGTTTCAGTTCCCTTTCGATGGCCGCAACAGTAGATGCAAACCGGGGATCATCCGCGCTGAGAAACCCGATGTCATGCATCAGCAGAAGGGTTGCATCCAGTTCGCTGCCGCCGAAAGAACCTGCAAAGCTCTTCTTTTTATCGTTCCATGCCTGCTCCGATATGACCGAGCGAATCCGGTCGGCATAGCCTCTCCAGTATGCGCTACGGTCTACGAGACCGAGATAGGATGCTATTTTGGACAAACGGTCGCAAGACGCCCAGCACATGAGGCTTGAAAAAGTATGGACCCGTTTCCTGCCTCGATACTCCCACGGGCCGGCGTCAGGTTTATCGAATAAGCCAAAGGCCTTTTCGCCAAGCTGTTCCAGACGCCTGAAGACATCCTCACCGCCCTTCCTGATGAGACGGTGATCCACAAATACATGACTTACGGCAAGTATACCTGAGCCATAAACATCATTCTGGAGCTGCTGATACGCCTGATTACCTATCCTGACCGGTCCCATGCCCCGGTATCCGGGCAGAGAAGGTGTTTCGCATTCTTCAAGCATGGCCCGGCCGTCTATACCGTATACCGGCTGCAGATCTCCATTATTGGCTCCTGCCAAGATATTCAGAAGATAGCTTAAATAGTGCTCCATGGTTCTTGTGGCGCCGAGGCGGTTCAGAGCGTTTACTACAAAATAGGCGTCCCTCAGCCAACAGTATCTGTAATCCCAGTTTCTTGCCGTATCAGGGGCTTCAGGAACCGAAGTAGTCATGGCGGCAATCACAGCTCCGGTGTCATCAAAAGTGTTAAGTTTGAGCGAAATCGAAGCCCTGATCACTTCGTCTTGCCATTCAAAGGGGATGGCAAGATTCCTCACCCAATTCTGCCAGTAGCCTAGCGTTTCATTAAAAAACTGCTGCCCGAGTGAATCAATTGCTTCAGGAATCGTTTCATCCGGCCCGAAAATTAGGGTCACGCGATTATCAAGAAAAAAGGCGTTTTCACGCATCACAGCCGTAACAGACGCATCCGTAGTCAGACGTACTATCATGTCCGATGCAATATATCTGATATGATTGCTGCCAAAGGTCTTTTCGCACTCGCGCATGCCATAGCAGCTTGACGGTCTCACGCGAATGCGGATACGCGGAGCGCCTTTAACACGCTTAATCTGTCTTATCAGCATAGTCGGTGTAAACATCCTTCCATGAAGCCGGAATCTCGGCGCAAAGTCTGTAATTTCCACAATATTGCCGCCTGCATCAACAAGCCGCGTGACCAGTACTGGAGAGTTCGGCATGTAGTATTGCTCAGTTGAAACCTGGTCCATGATCTCGACAGAGCAGTATCCGAATCCTTCACTCTGCTGATGCTCCTTGAGAAGCGAACAGAAAAAAGGATCGCCATCAAAATGCGGAAGGCTCCACCAAACGATCTCGCTGGATGCGTCTATCAGGGCGCCTATCTGACAATTGCCGACAAGACCAAGATCAAGAGAACTCTTCATGCCATCTCCTTCCCGAAATAACAGCTTTATATTATAAAAAACATTAGTACCAGTATAACAACAGCGCTGACAGTTAATCCCAGCGAAACCGTTTAAAAAAATGATTAGCGCTGTTAACAGCACATGGATTGCGCCCGTTTGCATAACGACCATGCCGATTAGCTATCAAGCGAAAGGCTATATAATCTAACTATGTTATAGGAAATATCTATAATTGATTAATCGACTTCTTTTTGTGCCCGCGACGGCTAATCCACAGTATATGTCTTACCAGTATAAGCAGATAGACCCCGCATTGAGCGATTTTATCCTGTATTCAGCTCGCTCAAGACCGTTGGGAAACTGCCCGTATTTGGCCAGATCATCTCTTGAGGGAATAGTGTGGAGATCAACAGTTCTATTTTTACCCTACGACCTTTTCACCATATATATGATTGAGGAACTCGCGTATAATGGCTTTCACTAATTAGGGCCAAGTGTATTTCTTAAACTCTTATCAGAACTGGATACATTCCCCGCGCCCCTGGATGAAAGGCGTCTGACCTTGACATTCTTGCAGTTAAGACCTTTTATCGCTGTGGAACGTCCTTCCAGTGTGTCCGGATGTTTTATGCCGCGAATCATAAGCTTCCGTATTACGCAGATTTCAAAATTATCCATTCTTTTTTCTATCTGTTCCAGATTATGTCCGAAGCGGAGCTTTTTGCTTGAATACTCTTGGCGAATGACGGTAAGCAAAGCGGTTTTTCTTATTTTGAGCTTTGAGACAATAATATCAATATCCTCTTTTGTGTAGACCTTGCCCCATCTGCTTTCGGGATTAAAACCGTCCCAGCTAAAACCGGGGATGCTTTCCGCAGCCGAGTCATACAAAATAAAAAGATTATTAAGGGCATTATCTATATCCTCTTTTGAATCAAGAGTATAATTTTTAGCGTCATACACAGAAACCTGTTCGCTAAACCGTCTCACCGCAATCTTGCGCTTTGTAAACTGCATAATGGAGCTCAGCAGCATAAGAATAATAATAGCTCCGACAACAGCTCCTACACAGGACACCAGCGGATTTCTTTCCATAAACGATATTTGTCCACACCGCGTACTCGCTTCCTGAAAAACACGGGTCTCTTTTGTTTCCCTTTGCTGACGATATTTCGGAAAGACAATCCCACATTTCCCGCATTCCTCTCCGCCATCCTGTTCAAAACCGCATTTTGGGCATTTCTGCATGGTTATCTCCTTACAGTCTGGGATTTATGGTTGGGCTGCAAATACACAATATTTTCTCTTCATTGAAATATATTATAGCCGAAATCTATTGGGGATGTAACCTGAAAGAAGTAGTGTTGGGCGTTGTGTTGAAATACACGGTGGCTTTAGCGCTTTTATCTTAAGTGGCTGGAAAAATATTGTTGCATCTTACTAATATTGGGTCGGGCTATAGTGATTCCCCCCGAATTGAGGGATGGTGAAAAAATAAGATATGAGTCAGTAAGCCACAGGCTATGCCGATGGTCGCTGACTTCCTGATTACCCGGCGGGCCAGAGACTATCTCTCGTGCTGGTATTCACTGCAAAACAAGAGTAGGAACATTCTTGAACTCTGAATGATGACTAGTGGAGCAGTTCGTTACAGTAACGCTCCACTCCATAAGGGCAGTGGAGAATTCCTTTTGCTCTTGAATAGCAGCGTGGCTCCGCCATAAATCCTATCGAAGCCATTTCAGCCCTGTGACAATTCTGAAATGCGCGCCCTGCTAAGTTTGTCAGGCGAGTCCTTTATTTATGTTCGGTTGAATGATGCTTTCGATCCAGATGAATACCTGCCCGCGCAAGGCCAATCGTATAGACCGATTCATGCTCTATCTTCTGGGAGACCGCAAGGCTTACCGTCGTGGCAAAGATCAGGGGCAATATTATGTGGTAATCGCCGGTCATTTCAAACATCACGATGATCGCTGTTACCGGCGCATGGATTGCGCCTGCAAGCATCGCGGCCATGCCGACTAGCGAAAAGGCAGAGGGTTCGAGCTGAAGGGCCGGAAATAGTTCCTGGACCACCACGCCATATGCAGCCCCCAGCATTGCGCCGATGAAGAGCGCAGGGGCGAACACACCGCCGAAAAATCCGCCCCCGAGACAGATGGGGGTCAGGAAAAGTTTGGCCGCAAACAAGCCGATAAGTATGAGCAACGGAGGCATGGCCCCTTTAAGCACAGTCTCGATGGTGTCATATCCGAATCCCATAACCTGAGGAAGCCAGATAGCGACAATCCCAAGTATTAATCCTGCAGTGACGGGTTTCACCAGCTGCGGCACATTCCATTTTTCAAAACGATCATGCATTATATGAATAAGGCGCGCATAAAAAGCGGCAACGGGACCGGTGATCAGACCAAGCGCAAAATACAGCGGCAGCTCCCACATGGAGTGGTAGGTATACTGGGGCACATGGAATGCAGGCTCTCTCCCCAATACCGCTTGCGTGAATACTGTTGACGTGACTGCCGCCAGACCAATAAAGCCAAAAGATCTTCCGCTTAGGTTGCCAAGTATTACCTCCATGGCAAAGAATACTCCAGCGATTGGAGCATTGAAAGCTGCAGCTATTCCGCCAGCGGCCCCGGCAGCTGTCAATGCACGAATGCGTTCGGGAGTCAATTTAAAAACCTGCCCAACCAAAGAGCCCAGATTCGACCCTATCTGCACCGAGGGGTCTTCCGGGCCGACAGCGGCTCCCGAGCCGATAGACAGGATGGCTGCGATCACGCGGGCCGGGGCCTGCTTGTACTTAAGCCTGCCTCCATCCAAAGCCACTGATTTCTTTATGCCCGCCACCCCGGCAAATTTTTCTTTATGAACATATATAAAATAGCGAGCAACGAGACCGACTACGAGTCCCCCGACGCACGGGATCAACAATATCGTCCATGCCCCATATTGTAATATCCAGGGGCCTATCACGTCGAAATAGAAATAGTTGGTAACCTTGATAAGCCGGCCAAAAAGCCACACGCCGATCCCGCTCCCAAGCCCTACCATCGCAGCCGCAATGGCAAAAATGGCAGTTTCTGAAGGCTGTAAACGGGCAAATAGCCTTTGAGCGGCTTCTTTCATACGATCAGACAGAGCTATATCCTTCAATTGTTTTTTCCTCTAACACTTTGATAGAAATGAACGCATGGAATTATAACCTTTTTCGCTATAAGCTGAAAAGGATTGAAGGCTTATTGTGCAATGCAAACGAAAGATTACTATTGACGCTTCACAAGGTCGAAGCGAGTTATCTCCACACCGAAGAAAGTGGTGTTTACAGATGTTATCCAGTGGACATCTAGGAGCCTGTCCGACAGCATGAAAGCAATAGGATGGGAAATACATCGAAATAGAAGTTTTAATAACAAAATGGACTTGTTCGGTCTTAACGTACGATTTTTTACAAATCGTGAGGTGGCCCCTTTTTGCCCTCCATATCTTTTTTGTTTTGTCTCTTCTGCTATACCAGCCCCCCGGCAGCGGCCCCTTTCACTTGAATTCAAGGGGCCGATGGCGGGGGC
>JGI20214J51650_10002423_pt1 | contig 11753 bp, 13 predicted proteins | sample WetSurMetagenome_FD_51650 | JGI IMG/M metagenome (IMG submission 51650)
GAGGAAGTTGCTTCCTTTATAATTTCTCCAACCTGAAATGTTCCTACTTTTCCATCATAGGTGCAATTACCACAACCAAGATTTATGGTAGTCCAGTCACTNTTATCGATCCATCCTGTATCAGCAATNAAACTACCCTTTGTAATAATCCATTCAGTTCCAGTACAAATCAATTCAATTTTCTGATATTTTTCAATTAGAAATATTTGTGCGAGTCCATTGATAGTTTCAGCACCACTACCATCAATTGTTATTGCGCTATTCGTATCATCAAGTTTTATAAACTCAAGTTTTATATTTGTATATGCCATAGATACGGCAGGAAGAACTAATCGTATTCCATTAGTTCCAGCCGTACAACCATAAGAGGTGTACCCTGTTGGTGCAAGAGTAGCACTTGCATTTACAGCGCTATACTGCCAAGTAACACGCCCAACATCCTCTTTGTCAACGGCATCAGCAACATACTTTCCTGAAAAATAAAGTGTAGTCGCTTGGTACGCAACATTTATTATTGTCACCGTTGAATAACAATTTTTACCAGTTTCAGTTGTTAGATAAGTATCTTGATTTGTTATGGTATAATCTGTATCACGTGTTAAAAGAGTCCCGCCACCAGCGGCAGCGGTTCGGATTACAAGTACATCACCAGACGCATCGTCATCAAAGAAAAAATCATGATCTATATAAAATGCAGATGAGCCGACATTTATTTTTGTTTCGTCAACGAATGATTGCCCAGACAAATTTAAATTCATTTTCACATTATATTCTCGGCGAGCCATTTTTGTTTTCCTTATTTATTATATACTATTTAATTAAAATATTTCCAGTGATAACCACCTGATGTTTTTCTATTTCCCATACAACAACCAACAATATGAGAAGCATGATATTTTTTTTTAGCATCCGTAATCGTCATAAATATTTCATTAGTTTCTATACATTTTACTTTTCTTGCTTTCCAATTATCAGAACCAACACATTTACCTTTTCTTGATTCTGAAAAATGTTTTATATGCTCTGGCGATAAATGTTTTCCTTTATTCCATGATTTTTGACCAAGATGTGATTCACTTAATTTTTTACAATGTTCTTTTGATAATTTCTTACCAAACCAAGTAGCTTTTTCACCCATATGTGATTCACTTAATCTTTTTTTTGTTTCACTACTAACAATAACTCCATAGCGAGGATTATTTTTACCAATTCTTTTTAAACGCAATTCATTTTTTTCTATATTAGTCCATTTTCTTCCAGGTTTACCAATATGGGCATATGACATTTTACTTATTGTATCAGGATGCATATGTTTATTTTTATTTCCACCCGTTTCCAAATTGTATCCATTTGGAACTAATGAATTATGCGTCTTTATAAAACCTCTTTCAAAGTAATCCAAATCCTCTTCATCACATTCAAACTTATAAATATTAAAATTATCTAAACCGTATTTTCTAATAGCATTACCGATTGGAAGTTTGTCATTTTTATGTCTTGTTATTCTTTTATATATACTTTTTTGTACTGTTTGTCCGACATAAAACTTTTTATTCGGTGATTCTAAAATGTATATCCACGCCATGATTTAAATATATAATAAATATTATTTTATGTCAACTCTCATTGATTGTCATTCCATAATAAATATGTTGTTCTTGAGTATCTGTACAATAATAATTCACATAGCCATCAGGTGTATTATCTGTATACATCCATGATTTTGTATATGGAATATCATCAAGTCTTTGAACCATTCGCAAGGTAAGACCCGTTGTATGATCATTTAGATTTTTATCTACTCCAATAATCTCCGCCTTGATTCTTTTATACCAGTCAGAAGTTTTCCGGTTACAGTGTATTATAACCACATCGCCTATTTCACGTTCAACGCAAAGCCACCCAGGTATAGTAACTTGAATAATAGTTTCTATGTCACTTGACTTATCAAATATTATATCAGAATAATCAGAAGCATCAGTGCTTCCAACCATGAGAGTATCAAACTTCTTTTGATTATAAACAGGATACTTTTCAAATATGTCTGATTCATTAGCATCATCAAGAAATAATCTATATTCGTTATTTTTCCAATCTTTTGAATATCCGATTAAAGCCGAAGTAATAGTTTTTGTCGGATCATCAGAAATAGTAGGAGTTTTTAAAATAGCGTTTCTTTTAATCGTTTGAATCGATGCGCGGTTTGAATCCCATATCCTTAGTTTATATCGACCGTCACCACCGACAAAGAAATCACCTTGAATGCCGTCACTGCAAATCATTCCAATAATATCGATAATTGGTTTCTGGTCTTCACCAATCCATAACCCAATATCTTTTGCTTTTAGTTCATCCCATTTTGATAGGTCGAAAAAATCATTAGCATAAGTGAAACCATAATAATCATATAGAAGTTTTCGTATTACGTGAGCGCCGTTATCTATGACACCACCAGTACTTGTAACTTCACCGATTAAATCTACCGTAACTTCATCACCAGCCGTATACTGATTAGTTAGGGCGGACGTTGTATGCGCAAGCGTGAAAGTCCTTGTACCAAGATTTACACCACCAGGAACAACTTGATTCCCGTTTACATAAGCCGCCGCTAAAGCATTTATTGCGCTTGTATATTCTGTATCACTTATTTTTACATGATAGGTCGCCGTAGTATTTACACCGCCCATGTCTTGATCGATAACATAACATGGAGCATTTCTCACAGTTCCAAAAACTCTTGGAATAGGTTTACCAATATCATCAGCATTTAAAAGAGGATATACGGAAGTACTGAATACATTTTCAGGAATAGATTTTGAAAGAGCGCCCCGGAAATCTTTTACTTCTACAGTTATAAACTCTTCATCGGTTGTTATTTTCCCGATCGTGCCTTCAAAGACTTGTTGAAACTCTGTTAAGGCCCATCCGTCAAAACCGATTCTAACACGTCCCTTATTTCCAAATATATTTTCATTACGTGTTAAGAAATCAAGTTCACCGTCTGCGTTTGCTATTTTAAAAGTACATGAATCAAGAGTAAGCACTCCAAAAAAAGTTGGGTCTTTATTCAGAGAGATATTAGGAGATTCAAGTAATCGGTCCTCGTAGTTCACGCCACCATAACAAGCCGTAATTCCACCCTTACGGAATCCATAAATCGAACCAACAGAAACTTTGAAAAGAAAAGGTGAATCACCGTTAGGACAGTGGAGATATAGAACATGGGTTCCTGATTCATAATAGAAACTTGAATCTTGAATGATACATGCGGCAGGACTTAAAACCTTTGCCATCTGGACACCGTTTACGGATACACTACCGGCATTTGTAATATTCACAGTATCAGGAATATCTGTAAAAGTATCTTCACAGGAATAAGCATTTATAAATGAAACAATCCATACACCAGCATAAATAGGAATCCAAACAACATTCAGTTTCCCGATGTCGATTTCGGCAATACATATTTTCTGTTGTGTTATTGGTTTCTGTATTTCTGTTGCAAAAACATTGGGCATAAAATATTTTTATTTTCCTATTGACATTTTTATAAAAAGATATATATTTAAGTTATCAGGTATGGCAAGTGACCAGAGCCAATCTTGCCCGGCGATTATTCGACCGTATCTTGAAGGCCGGAGAAATGCACAATCTCCGGCCAACTTTAAACGGAGGATATTATGAATACTATTCTTGCAATTATTTTTACTTTACAATTGGGATATATTCCCGAAGGTATTACAAATCAATTTGATATTACAGGAATAGAAGAACAATGTTTTTATACAGATTTATCTGTTGAATTCAAAATTCTAAATATATTTTTTATTGGTGGATATTCAAGAATATATTTAACATTTACTGAAATGGATTTCTATCCATTTGAAATATATTTTGGTTTTTCCGCCAGAATAAAATTTACAGAAAATATTGAAATAGGTTTTAAACATACATATATTCATCCAATTATTTTTAGTAGACAATATTATAATAATATGGGTGATAATATGGATTCATATAATGAATTTTACTTTAAAGTAAAAGGAGAAATAAAATTATTTTAAGTTACCAATAAAATGTAAATGTATCAGCAATATTGGTAGCCAAACCATCTTGTCCGCGTAAAGTAGTCAAAGTACCATCTGAATAAGCCACATTAATATTAATTTCAGTAGAACTTATTCTTTTTAATGATAAAGCAGTATACGGGGCACCTGAATAATAAATAATACCATGAAATAATATCCAATCACCAGTGATTGGTACATATGGAGAAAGTGTATCAAAAAAATCATTCTGGGTTTTCATAATTCCGGCAACAGTCCATTGTCCTGTTATTTTTCTACCATATTTTGCTTTTAAATAATTAAAATCCTTATTTATAACAAAAGCATCTTCACTTTCATCCCACATAATCGAAGCATCGGAGGCGAATGTTAAAGTTCTATCGGCATTAGCACCGATGGTACATGATAAACCATCAACACGGATTCCATAACCTTGTGTTACAGGTATGGTTTTATTGGTATAGTTTCCAGCCCCCACCTTGTAAAAAATATAAATGCATCTATGAGTCGGAGACGCTGCAAGATACCAACCTATTTTAGAAGTGCTAAAAGCAGGCGCAGAGCCACTACAATAAAGTTGTGATGTTGCCGGGTTAAAATACACATATACCCAAGTTCCAGCACCAAGACCGGCAAGCGTAGCGGTCGAGTCTATAGACTCTAAGGCACTGGCATAATATACAGTACTCGCGCATTCAAACGCGCTTCCAGCCGTAAGTTGATCAACCCCGGTTCCTGAAAACGCATCAAAAGCTACTGCCATGTATCCAAGACGACCTTCAATTAATTGCGTCGACTGTAGAGCCGCTGTAGTCAAAGCCATTTATTTGCACTCCTCGATCTGTAAACTATATGTATTTTGTTTTCCACCCAGAATCGTTTCTTCAAGATTATTAACTATCCGTCCATAACAAATATCATGATGCGTGAAAGTCAAATCATAATTTAGTAAATATATTGGAGAATAGTTCCCAACCGTATCCAATACAGTTCTTAAACTTTCAATCATGGTATCGGAAGTATGCATAAAATCATATTGAAAAACTCGCCTACTGACACCTGGTGAACCGTATAAGGCCCCCTGATCAGTCACTTGTATTACATCGTTTCTTTGATTCAAAACTTTAAAAGGTAGATTAGAGGATGGAGACATCTGTAAAAATGAACCGGCATATATTTTCCCGATCTCTATATAATCAAGCGGATTAGTAGGATCATCAAAAATAAACTTTACGTATCTCTCACCACCTGTTATATATCCGATAATATGAGAATCACGCCATGTTAAAACTGTATTCACGGTAGGAGAACCAAATGCCACATCATCATCAGTTTGAACCGTGATAGTTGCGGCGCTCGTTAGATTATGTCCAGATATTAAAACCACATCAATATCAAATACGTTTCCAGCACCGGCGTCAAATATAACACTTTCCGAATCATGTGTTAGTGTCCGCCATGTCGTTGTTAAAATACTGGAGTCCAAGTTACTAACCGGGTAATTTGAGTTTTCCGATGATACGGATAATAGTAAATCGTTATTGATTAGATTATCGTATGCTATTCTCAATTAGTCTCTCCTCGATAATCCGCGTGTCTGTGAAACTGAAAACTTTCCATCCCTTGAGGCTTGTGTCAACATTCCATAAAACTCTCGATCACCTATTTTAACAGTGATACCATTGGGAAAGTTTACAGAGTTATTTATATTTCCACCAGATACTCTGTCCATGGCACTAATAATTCTATCTGCCATTGTATTCCATATCGGGCCTTTATCAGGAGTTACAAACTCTCCGACCGGGCCTTCACCGATTGTCGCTTGCATACCACCCGGCTGTGCGGGAACATACGCCCCGGAAGCGAATTGCGGCATGGGCGCGGCAGCAATTAAAGCGGTCTGAACAGCACCCATAGCACCCACAACCGCAGCCATTATAAAGTTAGCAGGAGGCGGTGAGTTTGCCAGCGCATTAGTAACGGCAAGAGCTGTATTGATTATGCTATTGATAACAGCAATAGCCTGATTCGCTATCCATGCTTCTTTTTTAAGTTGCTTCTGTCTTGCGGTATATTCTTTGTCAAGGTCTTCAAGTTGCCTCGCTCTTTCTGTTTCATCGGTGACATTAGCTTCTATATATGCTTTTCTATCAACATATTCATTCTCTGCACTCTGTAAAGCATTTTCAGATGCTTGAGAAACAATAGATGATATGCGCCCCGTTACATCAGTTGCAAAGTTACCCCAAAAATCCATGCGCTCTTTTACTTTGTCAATTCCTTCTTTCCATTTTTCAGCAAACGTCTTTGCCGCATCCGCAAGATGTTTCCCGATAGAAATAGCCCTAGCATCAATTTTATCAAGACCTGAATTAAATGTATCAAGCCATGCTTTTAAACCTTTTCCACCACCACCATTACCACCATCTCCGGTAGGATTATCAATCTTGTTTCTAAGTTTATCGAATCCAGTATTTAGAGTATTTATTGTATTATTTATTTTTTTACCTAAATCATCAGCATCCTTTTCTGTATTCTTTATTAAATCAATAATACCATCGGAACTATCTTTGACCATCTTGACGATTCCTTCGCCAATATGAACAAACATATTCTTCCAAGCATCACCAGCTTCTTTTCCAGCATCTGCAAATGTTTTCCATTTTTCCTTATTTGACGGGTCTGTTAATGCTTCAAAAAATCTACGTATTACATTAGCAGATTTCTCCATTACTATTATTGTATCAATAATATTTTGAATCAATAATCCAAATAAATTAGCAACCATTGTAATCACTATGGCGGTAACTTTTAAAATACCGGTTATGATTTGAAATAAAGCGGTTGCCTTTGTTCCCTCTGGAAATAGTTTTTTAAAAGCATCTATAATCGGTTGAATTGCAGTTCCAATAGCCTTGAATACTGTATCTGCTAATTGTTTTCCAACTTCCCAAATAATACTAAAAGCAGCACCGATACCAACAGCTATATTTTTTAATGTATTGAAACCCTTATCACTTTCAAGAAACTCGTTTATTTTTATAATAATATTATTAAGAGTTTCGACAAGTGGTTTCCCAATGGCAGTCATAAACATTCCGATATTTTCCTGTAAATCGGAAAAGTTATTTTTAAGAGCAGCGACAGCACCCCCGAAAGTATTACGCATAGTAGCGGCCATGCCGCCATAAGTTGCATTAAGTTTATCAAGTATTATTTTTTGAGCGCCAGCAATATTCCCAGTTTTTTCAAGGTCTGTTATTACCTTCTGTTGTGATGCACTAAATATGATCCCAAGTTGCCGAAGTTGACGCATTCCAAGAGACGGTCTTTCAAGAGCGCGGCCCACTATTTCAGACGCGGCACCAAGGTCTCCCATCTTTGAACCAATATCAATAATCAACTTTGTGGCAATTGGGAAAACTTCTTTTGTAATATTACCATATTTAATTAAAGAAGTTTGAGCCGTGGTGATAGCTTCATCACCAAATATTGACATTCTCTGATATGCTTTGGAGGTTGCTTCTATTTGTTTTGCGGTAAGTCCTAACTGTCCGCCTGAGTTTTTAAGAGTTTGTACAAGTACCGCATGTACTCTTTCCGCTTCTTCATATTCCTTGACAGCACCTTTTAAAAATCCGGTTATCAATTGAACGGCTTTTTGATATATGGCAAAAACAGTTATTCCCTTTGTAACTTCTTGCCATAAACCCTTATGGGCATTTTGAGTTTTTTTAATTCCGTTTATGGCATCAGTTGAGTCTGTTCTTATTTTATAAAATATTTCCCCAAGGACGTTCGAGGCCATTGATATTCCTTATTTAAATTGCTTTTTTGCTTCTTCTATTTTTTTAATTTCAGATTCGGTGTAATATTCTTTTTGTAAATCCTGATAATCTTCTCTTGTGGTTTCATCCCGTTTAATATCCCATCCCCTACGCCAAAGATCAGTCTTAATTCCCTCTTGGTAAAATATCCCTATTTCTTCACAAGATAGATTTTCAAGTATATAATCGCGTGACCAAGAATAAAGAAGGCAGACAGTTGCTATTGTTTCATTCCAAGAAAGTTTCCGGCCACCTACGCTTTTTTTCCGTCGCCACCGCCGGCAATAGGTTCAATAACCATTTCAATAAACTGTTGAAGTCCGTCCATGTCGAAATTATCCATGAGCCATTTCTTTGAAATATAGTTTTTTGAAAATCTATTCTTGATTCTATCTTTCAAAGTAAGCGGCCTGACAATATCAAAACAAATATCAAGCACCTTTGAAAACATCTTTTTTGTTTTCTTAAAGTTCTTTTCATCGTCCTTTAGTTCTTGGCTTTCGGTCATTACACTATTATACTTTTCACCGATCTCAAAAGTTCTACCGGCAGATAGTTTTCGGAAAGTAATCTCCTTGGCTATTCCGCCGTCAGCATCTTTAATCTTGATTACCTGATTATTAAACAGAAGCGAATTAACATTATACTCTTTCATTTTGGTTCCTTTTTAGTAGACTGCCTAAAAGTAACATACTTTTTTACATGTAACTATATTATTATAAAGCCGGTTTCCCGGCATTATCTATGCATGAGTCACTTCATCTTCAATGACAAACAATTGATCACCCGCGCTTCTGTCTCCGTCAACACGTCCAGTGATAGTCATCGGGCACTCAAGAATCGGATCAGCTTCATTAGATGATTTAAACGCAAGATTCAAACCCTCTTCGATGCTACCAGAATAAATAGTAAAGTAACGATATTTTGCAACACCGCCGATATATTCTTTATTGGTAAGCCGATACCATTTCGTATTAAGGGTAGTAAGTCCACCACTCTTTAACTTGTATGAAGTAATCGGTGTATACTGATATTTAATACGCAGTGAATCGGTGCTTTTAAACATCGCGGTAGAAGCACCGGCAGCACTTGTCATAAGACAAACACCGCGACGATTATGATTATCCGTATCGGTAATCTGTACAAATTTAGTAGCAGCGTAGGTAGAGGTAACACCAGCTGTTGACTTTGATTTCACCCAAGTAATAACGGGCATAACAGCAGTAGTCCCCTGGTGCTGTAACCAGATCACATCACCGCGTCCATACTGACCAGTTGTATATACGTCACTATCCGTAGTACGCGCACCAGAAGTTATTGCATACGTATCAATACCGCGCAAGGTATAAAGCGTAGGCAAGTAAAGTTCAAGACCATTAAAGCTAATAGTAATAGTTTGTTCACCAACGGCATCTTTAATATTTTCCCCGTTGTCACATTGGATAACTTGTTTAGTCCAGTTTTCTTTCCATGCAACATTACGAGCAAGTCCGAGATTTTCCCAAGTAGTTCCAGAATTACTGGAAAACTCTATTTTGCACGAACCAAGAACATGGGTCTGGGTATGTGCAGCAGCAGATTGAACAGTCATATTTTAAGCTCCTTATTTTGTTATATAAATATCTATTGGTACGATATAGTTATTAGGTTCCGCCATCATTCGCGCATCATCAAAATACCCGCATTGCACGGAATACCCATCAGCGACATCTTGATATTCATCGAAAAGATTTATTATTAAATTAGCAATAGTCCATATTTGTTCAGGATTTGTATCCCTGACATTTATTTGGAAATGAGTCCTATAAATCCCATGAACCGAAAGACGTGGTTTGCCGACTATCATATAATTTATTACAGGTTTTGTTGTCACGGTTTCGGGAATATTCCCAAAGAAAATACGTGTACTGACATAAGCAACAAGGGGGACGCTATGAGACATGATATAACCAACAAACTGTGACGGGGTTAAAACTGCCATTTATTTTTCTGCCTTGTCTCCGGGTTTATAATCGAAATACTTTTTAAACTCGACTCGTCCGTTCTTTTCAAATATTGTCAGAGATTCACCCGACAGTAAATCATACGATGGACGCAAGTATGGATGAAACTGATAGTTCGGTTTCCCAAACTCTTCAAGCCCAAACTCTTGGGCTGCGGCATATACGCACGCGCTACCCACATGCGCTGTTTCGTTTTCTTGCGGTTCGGTTAAATCGGAATCATCTGTCTTCCTTCCAACATCGGGAGAATCTATTTTCTGTATCCCGTCTTCCGTTTTAAGTTTTACCATAATCGAGCCGCGCAGATTACCAGAATCAACCTGACATAATGCAACCGCCTGAGCCTGTAACGCAAGAGCAGTTTGTAACAGACTTTTCTTGACAGTGTTCCTCATTTTTATTTGAACATCGTCACCGTTCCACATTATCTCGAGATTGGATTTAGCCATTAAAAACCTTTTTAATAAATATCAACCCTCTAAATACATATCTATTGTTTGTAAATCATTATACCCTAAAATATTATCACTTTTAGCAATGCGATATTCAACGCCATTTATTTTAACCAAATCACTTCCTAATGTACCAGAGACCGGTTTACACGCCATCTTGTGAGTTGTTGGATTCTTTATTCTATCGTTCGCCAACATCTCTGATGCACCAAGTTGCCAAAATGCACAAGGAACGGTGGCGTATAAAACTTTTGTTTCAGTGACGCCACCCATTCCGTCATTAGTGATTGTAACGTGGTATAATGAGGCTGTGAAATTTAGTGTGAAGTTACCAGTCCAGTCACTCATTACTTACAGGCATCCGCTCTCATTTTCATCCACTGCCCAGATACATAGGTGTTAGACAGATTATAATAACCCTGATATGTGTCACATTCAGTTTTACGATGTCCAGTAGTACCGGCACCATGAGTACCATAAATCCACATCATCTCACGTCGAACTCTTTGTTTCTTACTTGCCATATATTCTCCTATTTTACTTTTGCATTTTTGAATTTGTTAAGCGCATCATAGATTGTCGGGGGATAACCATTTTCACTAAGCGACATATATGTCACGCTCGAAGGACCCAACGACCTACTCTGTATATTCATATCTTTATTTCTTGAAATATTCTGCCAGATTATGTACGCAATTATTCTTTTTAACGCAGCTGGCCATTTGATTCTATTTAACTGAATCACACGACCACCATATTGATCAGTTGAACATTCCTCAAGAAGTGTGTCACCGCTTGAAAGTTTAATCTTGGAAGCGGCGGCGCTTGATATATGATAGATACCAGCGTTTCTTTTTGTACCAGTTAAAGTAATATCCATATCAGACTGAAAACCGTATGTTAAGAACTTTGCATTGACCGTATCAGTGATACACGGATTAGAACTACCCGCCCGCGCTATGAGTTTAAAATCACCGCTCGGGTATTCTGTTTGTTCATCCATAAACCAATTATTCAAATAATCACAAACATCATATTCAACTTGTGGAAGCAACATATTTATTCTATCATCATATTCATTATAAGAATAAGATGCATAAACAGTTTCAGTAGTTCCTATCGCCCCGGTACTGATACGCCTAAGCATGGTATACCCAGAATAATCTTTAGTGGTATAATAATCATGCGTATCATAAGCACTTCCCGTACTCCACTGAGTATCAGTATCAATACGATATATTGACTTCACTGGCTTGTGATCCAATCGATGAAAACGATTTGTGCTTATGGTGACAGATTCTTTGTCAATAACCGTATCTTCTAACTGTAGAATAGTTTTTATTTCTGCAAGTGTAATACTGCTCATGGATTCTCCAAGTCATCTAATCTTTTCTTAATATCATT
>JGI20214J51650_10002424_pt1 | contig 11746 bp, 13 predicted proteins | sample WetSurMetagenome_FD_51650 | JGI IMG/M metagenome (IMG submission 51650)
GCTACACTAACCCATGAGTTACGGTCCTCCGAATCCACATTTTGGGCAGGTATAAGCGATACTCTGTTCCCTGCACCGGTAACACCGGTTGATCTCAACGCCACATGCAGGGCACCCGAATTCCGTTGCGCCCTCTTCTGCAAGCGGGGCATTACAGGATGTACATTTTTTCTCCGACATTATTGCTCCTCCAGGGATTCCTATAGTATCTCTTTTAGAACCTTTAAAATGTTGTACCGATCACCGTACCTGGAATCAAATCACTCTCCAGGTATTTTGCTACGCGATCCGGTTTTGAACCATTGATAATGGTTGTTTCACTCTATTTTCTCTCACAAATGAAATAAGACCGTGATCAATACTATCTGTATCCATATGACGGGAACTCTTTCCTGAGGATACCCCTATATTATCAATGGATTTGAGAAGAAGAAGATCGAGATTTAGTGTTGCTGCCCCAATATAGCGATAGTATCAGAAGTCACATCCAAGATATGGAGCAGAACATTCTTTAATCGGAGACATCGATAAGGAAGAAAAATTCTGGTTGCCTTGGAAGCTGCTATCCTGTCTGAACATGGATTCCACTAAACGATATAAACCAGCCATACTGATCCATAACAGCGATTGCTATCCGGTGAGCTGTATCGTTATTTCCTGTGCCTGTCGCACAAGATCAGCAAATGGCCATCCGCCTGGACCGATTAATAACCGATGTCATGTTGGAGTAAAAATTTTCCCAATTTCCGTAAATATTATTATGGCTACCCCAGGTTTTGACTATTAATAATGGTATTGATTGGTTTTCGTGTGATTCCTGCCTGCTTCATATTCCTGAAGAGTTATATCGCCAGATTATAAAAGGAGCATGGCGAAGCTGAAGAGTGAATGCGATGTGCCTTCGTAGTTTTCCTCTCATTGTTGTATATCATGAACGCATGTGCTGCATTCCAGATTGTTGAGTTCTGTCCCGATCCTCACAGTTTTGAGGATGCGGATGAATATCTTGTCCTCTCAGGTACCGGCTCCCTTGATGGAGTCAGGATCTCCGATGGGGAAAGCGGGTTCCGGTTCCCTCCTGGAACAAAAACCAATGGTTTGCTTTCCGTTGCCCGCAGTGGACCTGCCTATAAACAAAGTCATGGAGTATACCCGGATTTTGAATGGCTGGATTATTCTGAGTTGGTTCCAAATGTTATCAATGGTGATCCACTCCGTTTAGCGAATTCAAAAGATGATCTCTTACTCTACGAAAATGGTATTCTTGTTCAGAAGGTTACCTGGCCTGAAGATGTGAAACCACGCGAAGGGCAGATTCACTATCTCGAAAATGGGGTTTGGGATCCCCGCCCGCTCATGATGGGGCAGTCACGTCTTTCTGAAGCAGTTTTCCGGAATGTGTCAATTATAACGTTTGTTTCGCCAGATTGTTCCAGTGACATTTTTTCTTATGCGGTGAATCAGACATCTGATGAACTGCTTCTGAATGTGTATGAATTTTCCAGTCCTCTCATTATCAACGACCTTGTTGCAGCACATGCACGGGGGGTAGATATTGAGATTATTCTGGAAGGAGGTCCTGTCGGAGGGATCAGTCCGGAGGGAAATGAGGCGATCCGGAAGTTGACCGAGAATGGAATTCCCGTTTCAATTATGGAATCTCGCAAAGGGGCGCCTGCTCCATACCGGTATGATCATGCAAAGTATATGGTGATCGATAATCGGGCAGTTATGCTAACCAGCGAGAACTTTAAATATAGTGGTTTTCCTCCTGCCGGAATGGCCGGTAATCGCGGCTGGGGAGTGTATCTTGAAGATCCTGATCTTGCTGAGTATTTTTCAACGGTTTTTATAACTGACTTTAGAGGAAAATCTATAATCTCCTATAACGGATCAGCGGGAAATCCTGAACCTGAACCGTCAAAAAAATATAATGTGGAGTTCTCACCCGGATATTTTACCGGAGCTACGGTCCGACCTGTTATCGCTCCAGACACCTCTAGCCAGATCATCGGGCTGATAAACTCTGCTGAACAGAGCATCGAAATCGAGCAGGCATACATCACCAATGAAACACCGTATTCTCTGAATCCATATCTTTCAGCCGCAATTAATGCCTCGCGCCGTGGAGTTCATGTGAAGGTACTTCTTGATTCTTACTGGTACAACATTGAGGATGAGAAGGACAATGACGAGATGGTTGCCCTGATAAATCGAATCGGAACTTCCGAACATATCCCCCTGGAGGCCCGATGTGCTGATCTCTCCACAAATGAGATCGATAAAATCCACAATAAAGGTGTGATAGTTGACGATGAGCATGTGTTGGTGAGCAGTATCAACTGGAACAGCAACTCCCCCAACTTCAACCGGGAAGCAGGTGTCATTATTGATCATCCAGGTGTGGCTCGTTACTTTCTTGAAGTATTTGATGACGACTGGAATACCATGGTTAAATCACCGGGAATTAAACCAGATACCGCGAAAATTGTCGCCGCTGCAGGCGTATTAGTCATCCTCATCCTTCTGTATTGGTACCGTCGGAGGCATGATTAAAAATCAACTATCAGATAAATAGTAAAGAAGAAAACCAGATGTTAAAAAGATCCAAATCAGAACTTTTTTAATGCACACTGGCAAACATCGCACAAATTGATATCACTTTCGCCCGTAATAACCGCGAGAGCCCATCGGTCAATGAGAGAATCAAGTTCGTTTGAGATCTGAACTTCGCACACCCCTCTTTTTTTGTTCATATACTGCGATACTGCCGCTCTTGTGACTCCAAGACGTTTTGCAGCATCACTTTGACTAAGCCCCTGTTTTTGCACCAACCGGGAAATCATCTCGGCTCTCATTGGTGGCAGAAGGTTTCTGACCATAGTATCACAATGCATCAAGGTGCAGGTATGTTTCGTCATACACACACAGATTGCGGTTTTATCGGTAGTCCATTCCGGTTCTGGTAAATAATCTGACGGGCATCGCGGAAGTTGAACTTCTCAATGATAAGATGCCTTTCTTTGAGTTTTTTCAATGCATAACGAACTGTTCGTGGGGCAAGATGTGTTTTTTGGACAAGATCTTTGTGTGTCATCGCTCCACCCGAATCCAGTATTGCCATCACTGTTTTTGATGAAGGCGGCAAAGTTGTTGAATACATGATGGTAATGTTAACACTGTTAACATATGAATGTATCGGTAATTTAAACGTGCATCAGGAATACTCAAGTATGTTCGGGCGTCAGGAACGTATTGCAGTGTTGCTTTTAGTGGGTGTTGCATGCGCAGTACTTATGACACACCTGGTTCTTGGGACGCTCGGAAAACAATCATTTGCGCGACCGTTCACCAATGCTTCAGCTGATGGCGAACTGGTAATTACGCGTGGTACAATCGATCATATCTCCATTACTAAAAATGGAGGACATATGAATGTATATTTGTCAAATGTCACTATCTTTATCCCGGCACAGATTGCACAGGAATTAACCCTTCGTAAGGGTGATTCCATTTCCGTATATGGAGTTGTTCAAACATATCGTGGGGAAAAAGAGATTATAATCCAATCGGGAAAAGATATCACTGTATCTCTTCCCTCTGCAGGAACTATTTCTTAAAAAATTCTTACTGATACTATACTTTTACTGCGGAATTAGCACTTTTTCTAGTCTTCTCTTTTGAATCGAATCTAGAGCTTTTTGTGCTGCGTCCCGTACTTCTGCATCCTCATCAGAGAGTGTCTTGGTCAAACCTTCAATCGCCCGTTCATCCGCAATATTCCCAAGTGCCCATGCGGCAGTTTTCCGGACAATTTTCTTCTTATCCCCGAGTAGCAAGAGAAGAGGATCCACTGCACGTAAATCGTTGAGCTTCCCTAGTCCCCACGCTGCACCGGTTCGAAGCCATTTTTCTTCAGATTTCAGAGATTCGATCAGAGGTTCAACAGCTCGGCGATCCCCTAACTTCCCGAGGGATTTTGCGGCAAGCCACTGAACATCCACGAATTGATCTTTAAGTGCAGTTATCAGAGGTCCGACTGCTGTTGAATCCCCTTCGGTTCCTAATGCCTCTGCCGCTTTCCAGCGGAGGGTGAGATTCGGATCTTTCAAGAGAATAATGTATCCGTTGATCCGCAATTTCCGACGATCATCATTTGTTATCGACTCCGAGGTCGCAGGTCCAGTGGAGGATTCGGTAACATCTGTTAGTGTTTCAGGTTTACCCATTCCTGTACTCACAAGCCACCCATATGTGGGAACGGCTATTAAAGTTTTCATGAAGTTCTCCAGTAAAAAAACAGATGAGCATTAAGATATTATGATGAAATTAATGGAATAATCTCAAGATTAACAGAAAAATTCCTGATCGAATGAGTGAGTATCCCAAGACTGATCACATCCACATCGAGTACTGCATACTGTGAAAGGCAGCTTTCGTCGATATTTCCAGAAAGTTCGATAACAACATGATCCCGAAGATGTTCCTTATGCAGTCGGAGGAGAGTCGTGGAAATCTGATCCGGACTCATATTGTCAAGCATAATGATATCCGCACCTGATATTGCTGCAATCAGAGCATCGTCAGGGGTTTCCACTTCAACTTCGATTTTTTTATATACGGAACTTTTTTTTGCAGACAGAATGGCGTTACGGAGGGAAACCAGTGCGAGATGATTGTCTTTGATAAGAATCCCATCGCTCAGGTTCACACGATGAGGATCGCCGCCGCCAATCATAACTGCTTTTTTGTCGAGTATCCGGAATCCCGGACATGTCTTTCGTGTAGCTGCAACCCGGCAATGGGGATTAGATGCGAATACAATATCTGCCATTTTTCGCGTCTGTGTTGCTATTCCACTCATTCTTCCGATGATGTTGAGGGCAGTCCTTTCGACGAGCAGAATTTTTTTTGCATCCCCTTTAAGTGAAAGGAGGGAACTATTCTTACAAACGATATCCCCATCTTTCGCGATGTGCGTTACGGATACGCCAAAATAGGCAAAAAGTGCAGATGCCTCATCGAGGCCAGCGATTATCCCTTCCTGCTCTGCGCGAATGATAGCATTACAGGTGATTTCCGGTATAACTGAAGCAGATGTTATATCCCCGTAGGGGGCATCCTCCATAATGAACTGCAGAAGATAATCGAGCATTACCATCCGGTTATCACCATTTTTTTGATCAGGTACCGACAATTATAGGGTCACTGAGATTTTCAAGGAGCGAGAGAATGGATAGGGCGGCAAGATAGCTGGTGGCAGGATTGTCAGGACTCGGAACATTCGTCACTTTGATATAGGTTTCACCAAAGCTCCCTTCAATGAACACTTCGTGAATATTGCGGTCGACAGATGGATCAACCCAGAGCTCTACATCTGTATCATGACCCGCTGCAAGACTCATAGCAACTGACACATTGACATTTTTCGGAAATGCCTTAATACATTCGTTGGCTTTCCCGGAAAAAATCACCCTCCGCCGATCAGCAGTAATTCCCAGAGATGCAGGACTTTTTGTCGTTCTCAAAAGCAACCTTTTTATCTCAGAAATTTTTCCTATCTTGAGGTTATCAAGGCCAAATATCGCTCCGCTTGGGATATGTATTTTCTTTCCATTTTTCAATGCCAGTACCCGGATCTCGTCTCGGAATACCGCGTCAGAAAGCGCACCAACACTCATGATTACCAGATCTTTTTTATGGGATAATACCTGTCCCGCATAAATTTTGACGGCATTAACCGACGCAGCTTCCACAACAATGTCGATATCTGCTGTGATAAAGGATTCAAAATTTTCATATGCGTGTGCCCCGGAAATCTTTGCGATCTCTGATGCACGCTCTGATACTTTATCGTAGACCGCTGAGATTTCGAAACCGCCCCCGTGCTGTGCAATGATATGTCCAATATTGCCACAGCCAAGAAGCCCGATTCTCATCATGGTAAACAGATTATTGGTGTCATTGGTTAAGTGTTGTGCTCACCGGGTGGATATTTTTGTTGATTTACGGATAAAGAGCAATGTCTGATAATAAGAACCTGTTATTTTTTCCTTCCGTTTCTTTTGTTTAATACTATTTATTGAAGAACATTCAATAATCCGGTGGTGCTGGAACAGTGGCAGAACCCTCAGAAACCGGATTCGAAAATTGTGCAGGTATTCATCTGCTGGAAAAGTTTCGCAACCGGAGCGTTTATATCGAAACATATGGGTGCCGCTATAATTTTGGTGACACAGCAAAACTTATCGAGATCTTAAAAAGCATGGGAAGTACCCTTGTTGATTCAGCAGAATCTGCGGATGCAATAATTATTAACACCTGCACTGTTGTCGGATCAACAGAGAGGCGCATGCTCAGGCGGCTTTCAAGGTTCCGAGATTATGACCTCTATGTGACGGGTTGCATGCCGGAAGTGCAGCTCGATGCAATTTTTGCGGTTTGCACCCCCACAGTCCTCCCATCGGAAACTATCCATCAAGCATATCAGAGTGTCAGATCAGTTATGGGCGGGGGTGTGGCAATTGTTCAGGTGGCTCAGGGATGCATGGGCAGGTGTACTTATTGTCTTACCCGTTTAGCCAGAGGACCTCTGAAAAGTTTTACAAAAGAAAATCTTCTTGCAGAAATACTGATGTATACACATACCGGGACCCCGGAGATACAGATTACTGCACAGGACACAGGTTGCTGGGGACAGGATATAGGGAAATCACTGCCTGACCTTTTGAATGGTATCAACGATCTGCCGGGACGGTTTATGATACGGGTAGGAATGATGAATCCTGTCACAGTGAAAGGAATTCTTTATGATCTGGTTGATGCTTTTTCAAGTGACCGGATCTTCAAATTCATTCACCTCCCGGTTCAGTCCGGATCGGACACCATACTTGACCGGATGGGGAGAGGATATACCGTAGCCGAATTTGAAGAGATTATTGCCGCGTTTAGGAATCGGTATCCAAAAATTACATTAGCCACTGATATGATTGTCGGGTTTCCTGGAGAAACAAAGCATGACTTCTCTGCATCACTTGAGCTGATAAAAAGGGTCCGCCCTAACAAAGTAAATATCACCCGGTATTCGAAGCGTCCGTTAACACCGATGTCTTCACAGAAGGATTGTCCAGATTCGATTAAGAAGGATCGTTCACGGGTCATGAATTTTTGTGCAGAACAGATCTACGTTTCAATCAACAGCGGCTACCTTGAAAAACAGATGTCTTTTCTTGTGACAGAAAAAATTAAAAAAGGTTCTGTAATGACCCGGACCCCAAATTATCTGGGAATTGTGATTAATGAAGATCTTCCCATTGGATACAAGGGCAAGGTAATCCTGAAAAAAGATCGCAAATATTTTTTTATCGGTCAACGAGTCGGCAACTCTTCAGAACCCTGATCTTTTAATATGAGGGATTGTTCGGGGTGGCGCAATCCTCCTATTTTGCCCTAAAATAACTCTTTCCGGGAACCTTCTGATTGTAATGGTTCCGGCTTTCCTGGAAATCTGAACTTAAAAACCAAAGATTGGATCTCGTCATGTTTTCCCAAAAAGAGCGAATTTATACTCCTCCTAAACGAACATTCCCTATCATACAAAATTTTTGTGTAATGGTGAAATAATGGACGAAATTGAAGCTGGGCTAAATAAACTTGAGGAGAAAATACATGAATTGCAGGAAAAAGCCGATTCTCTGTCACAGGAGGTCCGGGATCATGACAAAGATCTCCTTATGCGGATGGCAAAATCCGCAGTTCCGGTTGTCAAAGTTGTTGGTCTGAATATGTTGAGAAAGGGTAAACAGGATACCAAGGGAGAACTCTACGATCCTGCATATTTTCCGGGCAAGATGATCATTTTGGGGAAGGCCGCAAAGCCGGCTTCGTTCCGTCCGGACAACCCCCAAATGCCGGTAACCGACCAGTTCTGTGTATTGTCTGAAGAAGGACAAATTTTCGAACTTATGTATAGTTTCGACGGATTCCTCACCGATTCTTACCTAAATCCTGTTGACGCAAAAACTGCAATAGATCGTTATGGCTATGATATCATGTTCATGTTATACCGCGCGATGCACGATTACCTGAAAGGGGAAGAAGCGCTTGTCGAAGCCCTTGAAAAAGTAATCGGGTATATTTTTGCAAAAAACACTACCAGATGAAATTTTATTATTATTTTTTTAATGTCATTGGAGGATGTGGATTGCTATTACAGATTGTCGGTTTCCTTTACAAAACAACACCTTCACCCGCCAACAATCAATCACATACTATTTACGGATCCGCGATCCCTAAAAACACACACTCTACAAACGAAGAAAAAACCCTTGCGGAATGTGATGATGGGCCCGATGTGATTCGAACACATGACCTCCCGGTTATCAGCCGGGCGCACCACCGGGCTATGCTACGGGCCCAAAAGTTTGCCGGAAATTTACCTTATTTACTACTCCACCAGAGTTTTTATAGGTTGTGAATCGCAGAGTGAGATGGAAACACAGTTCAGATAGGGATATGTGTAAAAAAGCCACGGTATAAGTACGGATATGTGATCATGGGACGAAAATATCTCCTCGGGAATGAAGCAATCGCCCACGCATGTGTTGAGTCAGGTGTGGATTTCGTAAGCGGGTACCCTGGCACACCCTCATCTGAAGTGATCGATGTACTGCGTGCACAACAAGATCCCTCATACCATGTTGAATGGTCGGTCAATGAAAAGGTGGCATTGGAAAATGCTCTTGCTGCTGCATGGTGCGGTGTCCGATCGCTCTGTACCATGAAACACGTGGGACTCAATGTTGCTGCGGACCCGTTAATGACAAGTGCCTATACGGGTATAACCGGAGGACTTGTAATAATGAGTGCGGATGATCCATTCGCCCATAGTTCGCAGAACGAGCAGGATACACGGTGCTATGCACATTTCGCCCGGATTCCGTGTCTTGATCCCGCAAACATACAAGAAGCACATGACATGATCCCTGAAGCATTCGCGCTATCAGAGGAAATAGGGCTGCCTGTGATCTTCCGTCCAACGACACGAATCTGCCACTCGAAAGGTGATGTGGAGCTTGGTGAGCCTTTTGTGAGTTCTAGGAAGGGTGAGTTTAGAAAAAATCCACAGCAATATGTCGTAATCCCGGCGCATACCCGGGTCCTTCATAAAAAACTCAATGAGAAACAGCCTTCAATCAGGAAACGGCTGGTAGAACGCGGATTCAACCACTTCAAAATTCATGGAAAAACTGCCATCATCGCCAGCGGGATTGGAGCAATCTACGTCAAGGAGATTTTACCGGAAGGGGTATCCTTCATGAAAATTGGAGCTTACCCGATAGATGAAGAATGGCTGGGCAATTTTGTAATAAAACATGAAAAAGTGCTCGTAATAGAAGAGCTCGCACCAGAAGTGGAGGAGGCAGTTCGGCAAGTCTCCGGGTGTGTCCCCGTCTTTGGGAAAAAGAACGGATATGCACCGTACGAAGGCGAATTATCTCCTACGGCAGTCGCGATGATCATGGAAAAAGCGGGGTTTTTACAAAAAACCCCATTTCCGCCAGTTGATCCAGTCCCAAACCTTCCACCCCGCCCCCCGATTCTTTGTGCCGGATGCCTGCACCGCGGTGCATTCTATGCAATAAAAAAAGTATTCAAGGATGCAATTTACCCGAGTGATATCGGGTGCTATACGCTCGGGCTCCAGCTAGGCGTTGTTGACACAACGATCTGTATGGGCGCATCGATTACTGTGGCGAGCGGTATTTTTCATGCCGGTGATCCGCACGACATTGTCTGTACAATCGGAGACTCTACGTTCCTTCATACGGGAATTCAGGGTTTGATTAATGCGGTTTATAACGGAGCAAACATAACCGTTGTGATTCTTGACAACCGGATTACTGCTATGACCGGGCACCAGCCGAATCCTAACACTGGTGTAAACGCGTGTGGTGTTGAGAGTCCTCCGGTATCGCTTGATGCATTGTGCCGGGCCTGCGGTGTCAGTTTTGTCGAAAGCGTTGACCCGTACGATATTACCGGCATGGTTAGTATCTTACAGGAGGCAAAGAAACGGAAGGGCGTGAAGGTCATCATTGCGAAACAGATGTGTGTGATATCAGCGCGTCGTGCCGGGGTGAAACGAGGGAGGTACACGATCAATTCTGAGATATGTACGGGTTGTGGGACCTGTGTACGATTTGGTTGTCCTGCCATTGAATTTGGAGATGAAAAAGCCTCGATTAATGAATTATGCAGCGGTTGTGCTGTATGCACAGAACTATGTCCGGTTGGGGCAATAGTTCGGGAGGGAAAAAATGAGCGGAAGTTTTGATATCCTCATTGTCGGAATAGGTGGCCAGGGTACAATTCTTGCCTCGAATGTTCTTGGCGAAGCATGCCTTAGTGAAGGGAGACCTGTTAAGGGGGCGGAGACCCATGGCATGGCACAACGCGGAGGGTCAGTTGAGAGTCATATACGGATCGATGGGTTATTTGGACCATTGATACCCCCCGGGCACGCGGATCTCCTGATCTCGTTTGATCTTCTCGAAGCACTTCGCTACTCCCACTACCTGAAAAAAGACGGGAAGATGGTGGTGAACCGCCATCTGGTTCTCCCGACATCAGTATATACTCAAAAACTTGCAGCGCCAACTGAAGGTGAGATTATTACAGTGTTGAAAAAAAATGTACTTTGCCTGATTGATGCCGATAGACTGGCAGAGGAAGCAGGAAGTCCTCTTTCGCAAAACGTGGTTATGCTTGGAGCGGCTTCAAAATCCATCCCACTCAAACCCGAATCGCTTCTTTCTGCGGTCAGGAGTCTTGTTCCGAAAAAGACTGTTGAAATAAATGCAAAAGCCTTTGAGAATGGCAGGGAATTTGGCGGAAAGTGCTGATGAAACGGTCATTAGGCGCGTTCGATCCTGATACCATTTACAATGGTAATGCACTCGACCTTATGCCAAAGATATCTGATGGAGCGATAGATCTTATCATTACAGATCCCCCCTTTGCTATTGACTTCAAAGCTCAGAGAGAAAATTACAACCGCTCCAGATCTCACGTTTTAGAAGGGTATCAGGATATCCCGAAAGAAGAATACCATGAGTTTACTCAGCAATGGATAGCAGAAGCTGCAAGGGTACTTGGTTCTGACGGGAGTATGTATGTTTTTTCCGGTTGGAACCGGCTCCGGGATATTCTTGAAGGACTTGATGCAGCAGGATTCACAACAATCAACCACCTTATATGGAAGTATCAGTTCGGTGTCTTCACGAAGAAAAAATTCGTGACCAGTCACTATCATATCCTCTTTGTTGTGAAAGATCCGGACTGTTATACCTTCAATAAAATTGATCATTATCCCGAAGATGTGTGGATCATCAACCGCGAATACTGGAAAGGTAAAAAGAAAACCCCTACCAAACTCCCTCCAGAAATTGTAAAAAAGATACTGATGTATTCAAGTAATGCCGGCGATCTGGTTTTTGACCCGTTCCTTGGTTCAGGAACGGTAGCAATCGTTTCACAGCGGGAGGGACGCCATTTCCTTGGGTTTGAAGTCGTACCTGAATATTTTACCTTTGCAAACCAATCGCTCTTCCCCCTTGAAAAGACATGTGAATAATAAGAACTACAATCAGACGCTGAGGGGGGGAATTGAACCCCCGAGGCACTTTCGCACCACAGGCTTTCCAGGCCTGCGCCCTACCGCTAGACTACCTCAGCAAAAAGTGTA
>JGI20214J51650_10002425_pt1 | contig 11745 bp, 10 predicted proteins | sample WetSurMetagenome_FD_51650 | JGI IMG/M metagenome (IMG submission 51650)
TCGGCCGGCGCAATCGTCGGGCACAGCATCACCGCGGCGCCGGGCGGCAGCGCGGCGGCGAGGCCGTCGGCGCCGAACAGCACCGCGCGCGACTGTGCGCCGTCGACGACAGCGACGATGACGAGCGCGCAGTCGCCGAGCGCGGCCGGCGTCGACGCTGCACTTGCGCCTGCGGCGACAGCGCGCGCGACGCGCCCGGCCTCGAGGTCGCAGACCGCTACCGCATGCCCAGCGCCGAGCAGCCGCAGCGCCATCGGCAGGCCCATGTTGCCGATGCCCACAACGCCGACCTTCATCGCCATCGCGCGGTCGCTCCCGCCAGCCGCCGCAGCGCCGGCTTCGCGGCTGTGCCGGCGCAGTGCCCTTGAGGGGGCTCAGGCCAGACAAGAACGGCGTGCCGTCTATGCCTGCCGACGGGCAGGGCCTCGGGCCCAGCGCGGCCTGCCGAGCTGCTGATGACGCTTCGGGTGTGGTTCAACTCTGCATCAGCCGGCGGCTGCGCGCCACCGACATCAGGATGCCCAAGCCGAGGCCGAGCGTGACCATCGCAGTGCCGCCGTAGCTGATGAACGGCAGCGGCACGCCGACCACCGGCAGGATGCCGCTGACCATGCCCATGTTGACGAAGGCGTAGGTGAAGAAGCTGAGCGAGATCGCGCCTGCGAGCAGACGCGTGAAGGTGGTCGGCGCCTCGGCGGCGATCATCAAGCCGCGGAAGATCAGGAACACGAAGGCCAGCACGAGCACGAGCGCGCCGACGAGGCCGAACTCCTCGCCCAGCGCTGAGAAGATGAAGTCGGTGGTGCGCTCGGGGACGAACTCGAGGTGCGTCTGCGTGCCGTGCATGAAGCCCTTGCCGGTGATGCCGCCGGAGCCGATCGCGATCATTCCCTGGATGATGTGGAAGCCCTTGCCGAGCGGGTCCTTGGTCGGGTCGAGCAGCGTGCAGATGCGGTGCTGCTGGTAGTCGCGCAGCAGCGGCCAGTTGACACCCGGCTGGCAGATGTGCGGCTCGGCGACGATCACCGCGACCACCGCCACCGCGCCGAGCACGAAGGCCGGGATCACGAGCTTCCACGACAGCCCGGCGAAGAAGATCACGTACAGCCCGGCGGCCAGGATCAGCATCGCGGTGCCGAGGTCGGGCTGCTTGACGACCAGTCCCACCGGCAGCAACAGCAGCAGCGCGGCGATCATGAAGTCGGCGACCCGGCGCTGGCCTTCGCGCTTCTGGAACCACCAGGCCAGCATCAGCGGCATCGCGATCTTCAGGATCTCGCTCGGCTGGATCACGACGCCGACGTTGAGCCAGCGCGTCGCACCCTTCTTCGTCACGCCCAGCCCAGGCAGCAGCATCGCCAGCAGCAGCAGCACGCCAAGCAGATACAGCGGCACCGCGAGCTGCTGCAGTTTCTGCGGCGGCACCTGCGCGGTGACGAAGAGCACGGCGAGCGCAATCAACATGTTGCGGCCGTGGTCGGCGAATCTCGAGCCCTGGTCGAAGCCGGCCGAGTACATCACCACGAGCCCGATCATCGACAGGATCAGGATCGCCAGCGCGAGCGGGCCGTCGAAGCCAGCGAACACCGGCCGCAGCCGGCGCCACAGCGAAGGCTGGCCGAAGGTCGAGCTCATCGCGCCGCCACCGTCGCGGCCGGGGCCGACGCTGCCGCCGCCGCCGCCGCCTCCTGGCCCGGCAACGGCACGTCCGCCGCACGGCGCGGGGTGCCGATCGGCGTCACTCCCTTGCCGGCGCGCACCGCGGCAATGTCCTCCTCGCTCGGGTACTGGCCGAGCAGCAGGTAGTCGAACACGCGGCGCGCGATCGGCGCCGCCGCACCGGCGCCGAAGCCCGCGTTCTCGACCACCAGAGCCAGCGCCACTGTCGGCTGGTCGGCCGGCGCGTAGGCGATGTACAGCGCATGATCGCGCAGATGCTCGGCCAGGCTGGCGGCGTTGTACTTCTCGTTCGCCTTGATGCCCACCACCTGCGCGGTGCCGGTCTTGCCGGCCGAGACATAGGGCGCGCCCTTGAACGCCGCGACCGCAGTGCCCTCGGGGTCCGCGTTGACTCCGATCATCCCCTTGCGCACGACGTCCCAGTATTCGGGTTTGATGACCACCGGCGGCAGCGGGTCGACGGCGATCAGGTGCTTGCGGCCGCCGACCGCGTCGATCTCCTCGTGCACCAGGTGCGGCTCGTGGCGCTGGCCGTCGGCGGCCAGCGTCGCAGCCGCGTTCGCCATCTGGAGGATCGTGTAGTTGTTGTAGCCCTGGCCGATGCCCAGCGAGATCGTCTCGCCGGCGTACCAGCGCTGCTGGTCGGGCTTGCGGTAGGCGGCGCGCTTCCACGCGGTCGACGGCAGCACGCCGCGCGCCTCGCCCTGCAGGTCGATGCCGGTCAGGTGGCCGAAGCCGAAGCGCGCGGTGTGCTCGGCGATCTCGTCGACGCCGAGATCGGCGGCCAGCATGTAGAAGTAGGTGTCGCAGCTCTCGACGAGCGCGCGGTACATGTTGACCGTGCCATGCCCGCCTTCCTTGTCGTCGCGGAAGCGGTGGTTGCCGAACATGAAGTAGCCGGGGTCGAATATCGTCTGCTGCGCCGTGCGCTTGCCCATCTCGAGCGCGGCCAGCGCGAGGTAGGGCTTGTAGGTCGAGCCCGGCGGATAGGTGCCGCGCAAGGCCCGGTTCAGCAACGGCTTGTCGATGCTTTCGTTGAGCGCGCGCCAGTTCTCGCTGTCAATGCCGTCGACGAACTGGTTCGGGTCGAAGTTGGGCATGCTGACGAAGGCAAGCACATCGCCGTTGCGCGGGTCGATCGCGACCAGCGCGCCGCGCCGGTCGCCGTAGAGCTGCTCGATCAGCGCCTGCAGCTTGATGTCCACCGACAGCACGAGCTTGTTGCCCGGCGTCGGCGGGTGCACCTTGAGCCGGCGTACCGCGCGCCCGCTGGCGCTGGTCTCGACCTCCTCGAAACCGGTCACGCCGTGCAGCTCGGTCTCGTAGCTCTGCTCGAGGCCGAGCTTGCCGATGTACTCGGTGCCCTTGTAGTTGGCCTGCTGCTCCTCGGGCCAGTCCTCCATCGCCTTCTTCTCGGCCGGATTGACGCGGCCGATGTAGCCCAGCAGATGGCTGCCCACCGAACCGAGCGGGTAGCTGCGGAACAGCCGCGCCTTGACGTCGACGCCGGGGAAGCGGAAACGCTGCGCGACGAAGCGCGCGACCTCCGTGTCGCTGAGCTTGGTGCGGATCGGCAGCGAGTCGATGCCCTTGCTCTCCTCGAGCAGCTGCTTGAAGCGGCGCCGGTCGCGCGGGCCGATCTCGACCAGCGNCGCGAGCTGGTCGATCAGCGCGTCGAGACCGGCCTCGCCGCCGGTGATGCGCGCCGGCGTGATCTCCAGCGTGTAGGCCGAGTAGTTGCTGGCGAGCACGACGCCGTTGCGGTCGACGATCAGCCCGCGCGTGGGCTGAATCGGCACGACCGCGATCCGGTTCGCCTCGGCCTGCGTCGCGAGCTCGGCGTGGCGCACGATCTGCAGGTAGACNAGGCGCGCGACGAGCAGCCCGAACGCGAGCAGCACAAAGGCCGCCGCCGCCACCAGCCGGCCGCGGAAGCGGCTCAACTCGCGCTCGAGGTCCTTCAGCTCGGTCACAACGGACGGTTCTGGTCTGGGTCGGGGGGCCGGCGCTGCGGCGCCAGCAGCGCCAGCGTGACCAGCGGCCAGAGTGTGGCCTCGAACACCGGCGCAAGCAGCAGGCTCCAGCCCGGGAACATGCCGCCGGCGAACATCCGCACCAGCAGCGACACCAGGTGCGCAGCAAAGAACACCGGCATCACCTGCAGCGCCTGCTCAAGCAGCCCGAACCAGAGCAGCCGGCGGTGGATCGTGATCGCCGCGAAGCTGAGCAGCGTGTAGGCCAGCGCATGCTGGCCGAGCAGCGCGCCCTCGTGGACGTCAATCAGCAGTCCGAACAGGAAGGCCACGCCGACCCCGACCCGGCGCGGCTGGTGCACGTTCCAGAACACCAGCACGACCGCGAGCAGGTCGGGCAGCGCCGGGTGGCGGCCAAAGGGCAGCAGCGTCGCGACGAATGCCAGCAACAGCGTGAAGCCGATGAAGACCGGGTTCACCGGCAGCAGCAGCTGGTCGCCCGAGCGCATGATCATGGCCGCTTGCCCTTCGCCCGCGGCGCCGCGGCGTGGTCGGCAGGCACGGCCTGGGACGCGCGCCCTTCGGCCGCCGGCGCCGAGGCGGCGGCAGCGGGCCGCGGCGGCAGCTGCGCCGACACCGGCTCGAGCACCAGCACATGGCGCACGCCGTCGGGCAGCGCCGCAGGCACGAGCGCGATGTGCGCGAAGCCCGTCTCGGCGCGCCGCTCGACGCGCAGCACCTTGGCCACCGCGAGCCCAGGCGGGTAGACGCCGTCCAGCCCGCTGGTCTGGAGCACGTCGCCGGGCTGCACGTCGGCATCGGCCGAGGTGAAGCGCAGTTCCATCCCGCCACTGCCGCCGAAGGCCACGCTGCGGTGGCCGGTNCGCGTATCGAGCACAGGCACCGCNGCGTCCTTGTCGACGAGCAGCGTGACCTCGGCACTGAACGGGTAGACGCGGGTGACCTGACCGAGCACGCCATGTTCGTTCACCACCGGCGAGCCGAGCGCGATGCCCTGGGCGCTGCCGAGGTCGATGAAGACCTTGCGCGAGTACGGATCGGCGGCCTCGTACATCACCTCGGCGGCCTGCGAGTGCACGGCGAGCGCGGCCTTCAGGCCTAGCAGCGCGCGCAGGTGCTGGTTCTCGACGGCCAGCTGCTCGGCGCGTGCCATGCCTTCGGCCTGCTGCGCGAGCCGCGCGCGAGCCTGGGCCTCGCCCTGCAACGCGCTGCCCAGGCCTTGCAGGTAGGCGCTGCCGCCGCGCCAGGCGTCGACCGGCACGGCCAGCGTGCGCTGCACCGGCAGCAGCACGACGGCGAGCCCGGCGCGCAGCGGCTCGACAACGCGAAAGCGCGTGTCCGCCACCATCAGGAACACCGCGAGCGCGGAGAAGAAGCCGAGCTTGGTCAGCGCCGACGGCCCCTGGCGGAAGAAGGGCGGTGGCGTTCGGTCGAGCGTTCCCAACGGCATTGGGGCAGCCCTCGCGGGGTCAGCGGACCGTCGTCACTCGGAGGTGAAGATCGAGCCCAGGCGCTCCATGCGTTCGAGCGCCATGCCGCAACCGCGCACGACGCAAGTCAGCGGGTCCTCGGCGACGAGCACCGGCAGGCCGGTTTCCTCGGCAAGCAGGCGGTCGAGGTCGCGCAGCAGCGCGCCGCCGCCGGTGAGCATCATGCCGCGCTCGGCGATGTCGGCGCCGAGTTCGGGCGGGGTCTGCTCGAGTGCGTTCTTGACCGCGCTCACCATCTGGTTCAGCGGGTCGGTGAGCGCTTCCAGGATCTCATTGGAGCTGATCGTGAAGCTGCGGGGCACGCCTTCGCTGAGGTTGCGGCCCTTGACTTCCATCTCCTTGACCTCGGAGCCGGGGAAGGCCGAGCCGATGTTCTTCTTGATCGCCTCGGCGGTGGGCTCGCCGATCAGCATGCCGTAGTTGCGGCGGATGTAGTTGATGATCGACTCGTCGAACTTGTCGCCGCCGACGCGGATGCTGCCCTTGTAGACCATGCCGCCGAGGCTGATGACGCCGACCTCGGTGGTGCCGCCGCCGATGTCGACGACCATCGAACCCGAGGCCTCGCTCACCGGCAGCCCGGCGCCGATCGCGGCAGCCATCGGCTCCTCGATCAGGTAGACGTCGGAGGCACCGGCGCCGAGCGCCGACTCGCGGATCGCGCGCCGCTCGACCTGCGTCGAACCGCAGGGCACGCAGATGATGATGCGCGGGCTCGGGCGCAGGACGGACCGCGGGTGGACCATCTTGATGAACTGCTTGAGCATCTGCTCGGTGACGGTGAAGTCGGCGATCACGCCGTCCTTCATCGGCCGGATGGCCTCGATGTTGCCGGGCACCTTGCCGAGCATGGCCTTGGCTTCCTTGCCGACGGCCTGGATGGTCTTCTTGCCTTGCGGGCCGCCTTCNTGGCGGATCGCGACGACCGAAGGCTCGTCGAGGACGATGCCCTTGCCGCGCACGTAGATCAGCGTGTTGGCGGTGCCGAGGTCGATGGCGAGGTCGGTCGAGAAATAGCGACGCAGGGATGCGAACATGTCGGGGCGGAAGGGGTCGGGCGGCGGGCGGATTCGGGGCCGGTCATGCCGGGCAGCGGCATCTCATTCGCGGGCATCCGACAGGGCGTTGAGCTAACCGGGGATAATACTGCAACNCCCCCTCGGCACCGCCTGTCCGGCGGCCGTTCGAGTCACAGAATTTCAGCCCCGACGATGGCCCTCAGCCCCCAGGACGTGAGCCGGATCGCCCAGCTGGCGCGCCTCGAACTGCGCCCCGACGAAGCGGCCGCGATGCTCGCCGAGATGAACGATTTCTTCCGCATCGTCGAACAGATGAGCGCGGTAGACACGAGTGGCGTCGAGCCGCTCTACACCCCGCTGTCCGCGGTGCAGAGCGCGGCGCTGCGCCTGCGCGAGGACCGCGTCACCGAGGTCGATGAGCGCGCGGCCAACCAGGCCAGCGCGCCGGCCGTCGAGGACGGCCTGTACCTGGTGCCCAAGGTCATCGAATGAGAGATCCATTGCACGCCGCCGGCGTGGCCGCGCTCGGCCGCGCGCTGCGCGCGAAGGCCGTTTCGAGCGCCGAACTGACGCAACATCTGCTTGCACGCGTTGCCGAACATCGACAACTCGGCGCCTTCCTCGCCGTCGACGAGCAAGCCGCGAGCGCGAGCGCGAGCGCGGCCGACGCCGCGATCGCGCGCGGCGAGGGCGGGCCGCTGACCGGCGTGCCGGTCGCGCACAAGGACATCTTCGTCACCCGCCACGCCGGCTCGGGCCTGGCCTCGACCGCGGGCTCGAAGATGCTCGCTGGCTACGCGAGCCCGTTCGATGCCACCGTCGTCGCGCGCCTGGGCGCGGGCGAACCCGGCGGCGCGCCCGGCGCCGGCATGGTGACGCTGGGCAAACTCAACTGCGACGAGTTCGCGATGGGCTCGGCGAACGAGAACTCGGCCTTCGGCCCGGTCGCAAACCCCTGGGACCGCGCGCGCGTGCCGGGCGGCTCGTCGGGCGGTTCGGCGGCGGCGGTGGCGGCGCGCCTCGTGCCCGCCGCCACCGGCACCGACACCGGCGGCTCGATCCGCCAGCCGGCGAGCTTCTGCGGCGTCACCGGCATCAAGCCGACCTACGGCGTGTGTTCGCGCTACGGCATGATCGCCTTCGCCAGCAGCCTGGACCAGGCNGGGCCGATGGCGCGCTCGGCCGAAGACTGCGCGCTGCTGCTGTCGGCGATGAGCGGCTTCGACGCGCGCGACTCGACNAGCGCCGAGCGCGCGCCGCAGGACTTCCACGCACAGATGCTGCAGCCGCGCGAAGGCGCTTCGGCGGCGCGCCCGCTGCAGGGGCTGCGCATCGGGTTGCCCAGGGAGTTCTTCCCGACCGCGCTGTCNGCCGACGTCGAGGCCGCGGTGCGCGCCGCGCTCGCCGAGCTCGAGCGCCTGGGCGCGACGCTGGTCGACGTGAGCCTGCCGCGCACCGAGCTGTCGATTCCCGTTTACTACATCATCGCGCCGGCCGAGGCGAGCTCGAACCTGTCGCGCTTCGACGGCGTCAAGTTCGGCCACCGCGCGGCGCAGTACGCCGACCTGAACGACATGTACCGCAAGACGCGCGCCGAGGGTTTCGGGCCCGAGGTCAAGCGCCGCATCATGATCGGCACCTACGTGCTCAGCCACGGCTACTACGACGCCTACTACCTGCAGGCACAGAAGCTGCGCCGCATGATCGCCGACGACTTCCAGGCCTGCTTCGAGCAGTGCGACTTGATCGCCGGCCCGGTGGCACCCACCGTCGCGTGGAAGCTGGGCGAGCAAAGCGGCGACCCGCTGCAGGCCTACCTGGCCGACATCTTCACCCTGCCCGCGAGCCTGGCCGGGCTGCCCGGCATGAGCGTGCCGGCGGGCTTCGCCAACGCCGAGGGTTCGGGCGGCCTGCCGGTCGGGCTGCAGCTCATCGGCAACTACTTCCAGGAAGGCCGGCTGCTGCACGCCGCGCACGCGCTGCAGCAGGCGAGCGACTTCCACACCCGCGTTCCGCTGGGGTTCTGACGATGGCCGGCGCCACCCTCATCCGCGGCCACGAGGTCGTGATCGGCCTGGAGACGCACACCCAGCTCTCGACCGCGAGCAAGATCTTCAGCGGCGCCAGCACGCGCTTCGGCGCCGCGCCCAACACCCAGGCCTGCGCCGTCGACCTGGCGCTGCCGGGCACACTGCCGGTGCTCAACCGCGGCGCGGTCGAGCGCGCGATCCGCTTCGGGTTGGCGGTCGGCGCGAAGGTCGCGCCGCTGTCGATCTTCGCGCGCAAGAACTATTTCTACCCCGACCTGCCCAAGGGCTACCAGATCAGCCAGTACGAGATCCCGGTCGTCCAGGGCGGGCAGCTCGAGTTCGTGTTCGGCGGCCACAAGCGCAGCGTGCGGCTGACGCGCGCGCACCTCGAAGAGGACGCAGGCAAGAGCCTGCACGAGGACTATGCCGGCCAGACCGGCATCGACCTGAACCGCGCCGGCACGCCGCTGCTCGAGATCGTCTCCGAGCCCGACATGCGCAGCTCGGGCGAGGCGGTGGAGTATGCAAAGGCGCTGCACGCGCTCGTCGTCTGGCTCGACATCTGCGACGGCAACATGCAGGAGGGCAGTTTCCGCTGCGACGCCAACGTCTCGGTGCGCAAGCCCGGCATGCCCTACGGCACGCGGCGCGAGATCAAGAACCTGAACAGCTTCCGCTTCCTGCAGCAGGCGATCGACTTCGAGGTCCAGTGGCAGATCGACCGCCTCGAGGACGGCCTTGCGATCGAGCAGGCGACCGTGCTGTTCGACCCGGCGAGCGGCGAGACGCGCGCGATGCGCAGCAAGGAAGACGCGCACGACTACCGCTACTTCCCCGACCCGGACCTGCCACCGCTGGTGATCGAGCCGGCCTGGGTCGAGCGCGTGCGCGCGGCGATGCCCGAACTGCCGGCGAACATGGCCGAGCGCCTGCAGCGCGACGACGGCCTGGCCGCCGCAGACGCGGCGACGATGACCCAGAGCCCGACCTTCGCGCGCTATTACGAGGCGCTGCGCGACGCCTGCGACAACGCGCGGCTGGCCGCCAACTGGATGATGGGCGAGGTTTCCAAGCGGCTGAATGCCGACGCACGCACGATCGACGCGATGCCCATAGCGCCGGCGACGCTGGCCGCGCTGATCCGCCGCATCGCCGACGGCACGGTGTCGAACAACGGCGCGCGCCAGATCTTCGAGGCGCTCTGGGGCGGCACGGACGCCGACGTCGACGCGCTGATCGACGCCAAGGGCCTGAAGCAGATGAACGACGCCGGCGCACTCGAGGCGATCGTCGAACAGGTGATCGCGGCAAACGCCAAGTCGGTCGACGAATACAAGGCCGGCAAGGACAAGGCCTTCAACGCCCTCGTCGGCCAGGTGATGAAGGCGAGCCAGGGCAAGGCGAATCCGGCGCAGGCCGGCGAGCTGCTGAAGAAGCGCCTGGGCTGAGCCTGAGCGCGGTCAGCGCCGCGGCGTGGTCGGGGCCGGCGGCAGCGGGCCCAGCGAGCCCGGCCTCGCGCCGGCCCACAGGCGGCGCAGACGCTCGAGTTCGGCGTCGTAGATGCCGTTGATGCGCCGCAGCTCTGCTTCCTGGTTCGCGACCGCGTTGCGCTGCGCGTCGGCGGCGGCATCGTTCGCATCGAGCGCCTGGCGCAGCTTCACCGGCAGCGCCTTGCCGACGTAGAACTGGGCGTCGTCGAGCAAGGGCTTGCGCTCAGTGGCGAGGTCGTGCAGCCGCTGCTCGGAGGCGCGCATCGCGATGCGCACCGTTTCGAGCGCGGCCTCGCGCGCGCGCTGATGCGAAGCCTCGTCCGGGTAGCGCAGCATCAGGTTGCGGTCGCGGCGCACGGCGTCGGCTTGCGCCGCGCGCGCCTCGGCCGCCTTGCGTTCGCGCGCCTCCTTCTCGGCGCGCTCGTCGGCCGTCAGCGTCGGCGGCAGCACCGCGCGCAGCGAGCCATCACTGTTGAGGATGCGCTGCTCCTTGGAGGTGCATGCCGGGATCGGCCGGTCGGCCGTCAGGCGCCGGCCCTGGTCATCGATGCAGGTGAAGATGCCGCCGGCGTCCGACGCCTTGGGCTGTGCCGCGAACGTCGGCGCGCCCGGAGCGGTGCACAGCAGCGGCAGGACGAGCGTCCAGGCCTTGGCTATCCTCCACACCCCGCGCTTGCGCATTCAGACTCCGTAGCGATCCCGGTACGCCTGCACCGGCGCCGCATGGGCACGCAGGGTGGGGTCGTCGCCGGATCGAAGGTACTTTAGCAAGTCGTCGAGCGTAGCCAGCGCGACGACGTCCAGATTCAGCTGCGTCGAGACGTATTGCACGGCCGACCAGGCCACGTCGCGGCCGTCCTCGACGGCCTTCTCCTGGCGGTCGAGCGCGATCGCGACGCCGCAAGGCGCGGCACCGGCGGCCGTGATCATCGCGATCGATTCGCGCACCGAGGTTCCTGCGGAGATGACGTCGTCGACGATGAGAACGCGCCCGGCCACCGGCGCGCCGACCAATGAGCCGCCTTCGCCGTGGTCCTTTGCCTCCTTGCGGTTGTAGGCGAAGGGCACGTTGCGGCCCAGTCGGGCGAGCTCGATCGCCACCGCGGCGGCGAGCGTGATGCCCTTGTAGGCCGGGCCGAAGATCATGTCGAACGCGAGGCCGCTGGCGAGCAGACGGCGTGCATAGAATGACGCCAGCCGTCCGAGCTTGGCGCCGTCGTTGAACAGGCCGGCGTTGAAGAAGTACGGCGACATGCGGCCGGCCTTCGTGCGGAACTCGCCGAAGCGCAGCACACCGGCCTCGACCGAGAACTTCACGAAGTCGCGCGCCAGGCCGTCGTCAGCGATGTCGTTCATGGAGGTCATCCTTTGGGTTTTCGACTCGTCACGCTGAATCTGAACGGCATCCGCTCGGCCGCCAGCAAGGGCTTCGTCGCCTGGGCCGAGAGCGCGGGCGCCGATTGTATGGGGGTGCAGGAGGTCAAGGCCCAGGCNGCCGACGTNGCCAACCGCTTCGAGCGCGTGGCCGGGATGGACGGCCATTTCCACTTCGCTCAGAAGAAGGGCTACTCGGGCGTTGGCCTATACACCGCAAGGGCCCCAAGCGAAGTGATCACCGGCTTTGACAAGAAGGAATTCGACGCCGAGGGGCGCTGGGTGGAGACCCGCTACGACACCGCGAAGCGCAAGTTCAGCGTCATCAGCTGCTACTTCCCCAGCGGCTCGAGCGGCGAGGAGCGGCAGGCCGCGAAGTACCGCTTCCTGGCCAGGATCTTCCCGCACCTGCTGAAGCTCAAGACCGAGCGTGAATTCGTGCTCGTGGGCGACATCAACATCGCGCACCAGGAAATCGACCTGAAGAACTGGAAGAGCAACCAGAAGAACAGCGGCTTCCTGCCCGACGAACGCGCCTGGCTGACCAAGCTGCTCGGCGCCGGCCTGGTGGACGTGTTCCGCCAGCTCAACCGGGAACCCGAGCAGTACACGTGGTGGAGCAACCGCGGTCAGGCCTGGGCGAAGAACGTTGGCTGGCGGCTCGACTA
>JGI20214J51650_10002426_pt1 | contig 11737 bp, 8 predicted proteins | sample WetSurMetagenome_FD_51650 | JGI IMG/M metagenome (IMG submission 51650)
CGTTCTGCGACCTGGTCCGGCGCCCGGACGACGAGGCGCGCGGAATGGACATCTCGGCGAACTACGTCGACCCTGTCGCCTTCGCGGACATCAGCAGCCGGCTGCGCCGCGGCGAGGCCGTGCTCAACCGCCTCGTCCAGCTGCACCTGCCCGAGAGGCCTGAGGTGGCGCCGGTCTGGGCGTTGGCGTCCTACACGACGATGGAGTACGACGGCCGGCCCGCCGTGCTGGCATGGCTGTTCGACGTGACCGAACTGCAGGAAGCGCGCGCGAGCGCCGAAGCTGCGAGCCGCGCCAAGAGCTCGTTCCTGGCGAACATGAGCCACGAGATCCGCACGCCGATGAATGCGATCATGGGGCTGACCCACCTGCTGCTGCGCGACGAGAAGGACGAGCTGCAGCGCGACCGCCTCGGCAAGGTGCAGACGGCATCGCGCCACTTGCTGCAGGTAATCAACGACATCCTCGACCTCTCGAAAATCGAGGCCGGCCGGATGNCGCTGGAAAGGCGCGAGTTCGCGCTCGACGAGGTGGTGCAACGCTCGGTGGAGCTGATCCGCCCCCGGGCCGACGAGAAGCAGCTCGAGCTCGTGGTTGACACCGATCACCTGCCGCCGCGCCTGCTGGGCGACCCGACCCGCCTGGCGCAGATGTTGATCAACTTGCTGGGCAACGCGGTGAAGTTCACCTCGACGGGCTGGGTGCGGCTGCGCGGCAGACGAATCGCGGAGGACGATAGCTCTCTGCTGCTCCGCTTCGAGGTGCAAGACACCGGGCCTGGCATTCCCGAGGAACAGCAGGCGCACCTGTTCGAGGCCTTCGAGCAGGGCGACACGTCCACCACGCGCCTGCACGGTGGCACCGGCCTGGGCCTGGCACTGACTGGCCACTTTGCCCAACTGATGGGCGGCAGCTGCGGGCTTACTAGCTTGCCGGGTGATGGCAGCACATTCTGGTTCACGGCGAACCTGGCCAAGGTCGCGGGCGCGACGCTCCCGAGCCGCGAGGCCCGACTGGACGGGCTGCGCGCCCTGCTCGTCGACGACCTGGCCGAGGCGCGCGAGGCCATCGGCGAACACCTCTCCGTGCTGGGCTTGCGTGTGCAACAGTGTGCGAGCGGTGGGGAGGCGCTCGCGCTGCTCGAACTCGCCGCTCGCCAGGGGCAGTACTTCGACGTGATGCTGGTCGACTGGCGCATGGACGGCATGGACGGCCTGGAAACACTGCGCCGCGCCGCCGCGCTGCTCGGCGCGGGCATGCCGCCGAGCATCCTGGTCACCGCCTACGACGAGCCCGAACTGTGGCGCCGCGGCCGCGACCTGCCCATCGGCGGCGTGCTNCTCAAGCCNGTCACTCATTCGGCGCTGCACGACGCACTGGCCGGACTGCTGCAGCGCGAAGGACCTCTGACCGCCCACGTGCCGGCCGGGGCTGCCGAGTTGCAGCTGCGCGAACGGCACGCCGGCGTGGAGGTCCTGCTGGCGGAGGACAACGTGATCAACCAGGAGGTGGCCGTCTCGCTGCTGCAGGCCGTCGGACTGTCCGTCGACTGCGCCTCGGACGGCACCGCCGCCGTCGAGATGGCAAGGCGCAAGGCCTACGCGCTGATACTGATGGACATGCAGATGCCGAACATGGATGGCCTGGAAGCTACGCGCCAGATCCGGCAGTTCGACCGGCGCGCCACGCCCATCGTCGCCATGACTGCGAATGCGTTTGGCGAAGACCAGGCGGCCTGCCGGTTGGCTGGCATGAACGATCACCTGGCAAAGCCGGTGGATCCGGACGGCCTGTACGCGACGCTGTTGCGCTGGCTGGAGCCAGGATCGGCCATGGCCGAACTGCCGCCAGCCGCGCCGGCCGCACTGCCGGCGCCGCGTGTCGCGGCGCGCCCACTGGATGAACGCCTCGCCGAGATCGCCGGCTACAGCCTCGAACGCGGCCTGACCACGACGCGTGGTCAGCTCAAGCTGCTCAGGAGGCTGCTGCGCGTCTTCGTCACCAATTACGGCGACGGTGACCTCGGCCTACGCAAGGCAGTGGAGGCTGGCGACCGGATTGCCCTGGCCAGCGCCGCGCACTCGGTGCGCGGGGCCTGTGCCAGCGTCGGTGCTCAGAACGCCGCGGACTTGGCGACATCTCTCGAAGCCGCAATGGCTGGCCACGAGCCGATGGCGGCGCCGGGCGATGTCGGCGCGAGCGTCGCGCATCTGAACGACGAACTCACCCGGCTTGTCGCCCTGGTCAAGCAAGAGCTCGACCGCTAAGCGCTGATTCACGCCGCTACTACCGCGCCGGCCGTCCGTGGCCGTCAAGCCGGGATCGCACCGACCTTGGCAAAGGACGTACTCGATGCGCTCAGGCAAACACGCCGGCGGTGTCCTGCATGCGCGTGCTGACCTCGCCCAAGTGGTGCAAGGTGTCGCCGAATCCCATTTCGAGCACGGTGAGGCGCTTGAAGTAGTGGCTGGAGATGTACTCGTCGGTGACGCCGATGCCGCCGTGCAGCTGGATGCACTGCTGGCCGACGAAGCGCATCGACTGGCCCAGCTGCACGCGTGCCTGGCTCACGGCGCGGCGGCGCTGCGCGGCCGGCTCGCCAAGCTTGAGGCTGGCGTAGTAGCTCATCGAGCGCCCCAGTTCGAGCTGCATCTTGACGTCGGCGATGCGGTGGCGCAGCGCCTGGAAGCTGGCGAGCGTGACGCCGAACTGCTTGCGCGTGTTCATGTAGTCGACGGTGATCGCGACCAGCTTGTCCATCACGCCGACGGCCTCGGCGCATTGCGCGGCAATGCCGGCGTCGACCGCGGCCCCGAGCCCGGCGAGACCGTCTTCGGCGATCAGCGTCGCGGCGGCCTGGTCGAGCACGAGCTCGGCGGCACGCGCGCCGTCCTGCGTCGGGTAACCGCGCACCCNGGTGGCCGCGCGTTCGACGAGGAACAGACCGATGCCGGCGCTGTCGCCGTCGGCGCCGCCAATGCGAGCCGGCACGATGAACGCATCGGCCTCGTCACCGGCCGGCACGACGCTCTTGGCGCCGCCGATCGTCCAGCCTGCGCCTTGCCTCTGCGCCCGCGTCGTCACATGGTTCAGCCGGTAGCGCGCGGCGCGCTCCTGATGCGCGAGCACGACCAGGGCCGATGCGTCGGCGATCTTCGGCAGCCAGGCCTCCTGCATTTCCGCAGGTGCCGCGGCGAGCAGCGCTGGGGCGACGACGGCGCCGTGCGCCCAAGGTGCATTGACGAGGCCGCGGCCCAGCTCCTCGGCGACGACCATCGCCTCGATCGCGCCGAAGCCCATGCCGCCCTGCGCCTCGGGCACGGCGAGCGCGGTCAGGCCCAGGCCCGCGAGTTCGGCGTAGACCGCGCGCGTCGCGCCGCCCGCCTTCGCGATCGCGTGCCGGCGCTCGAACGCGAAGCCCTTGTCGACCCAGCGCCGCACCGCGTCGCGCAGCGATTCCTGGTCGTCGGTGAAATCGAAGTCCATGTCAGTGTCCTTGCGTCATTCTGCATAGAGCCCATCCCTCCTCGGGGAAAGGGGCTGGGGAAGGGCGATCAGGTGCGGTCTGCGCCTGCCCGGACAGTGCTCAGATCGCTCACGATCCGAGCACTGTCTGGGCCACTATATTGCGCTGCACTTCATTCGAGCCGCCGTAGATCGTCGTCTTGCGCAGGTTGAAGTAGGTTGCGGTCAGCGGCGCGCAGTGTGCGGCGCCGACGTGGTCGCCCTGCCAGCCGGCTTCCATCGCCTCGCTCACGAAGGGCACGCTGTAGGGGCCGCCGGCAAGCATCATCAGCTCGCTGTAGCGCTGCTGGATCTCGCTGCCGCGGATCTTCAGCAGTCCGGCGACGTCCAGGCTNTGCTTGCCGCTCTTCTCGGCCGACAGNACGCGAAGCACCATCATCTCGAGCGCGACGATGTCGACCTCGAGTAGCGCGATCTGGTCGCGAAAGCGCGCTTCTTCCCACAGGCCCTCGGCCTTCGCGATGCGCTTGAGCCGCTCGAGCTCACGCTTGGCGCGGTTGACGTCTGCGATGTTGGTGCGCTCGTGGGCGAGCAGATGCTTGGCGTAGGTCCAGCCCTTGTTCTCCTCGCCGATCAGGTTCTCCGCCGGGACCTCGACGTTGTCGAAGAAGACCTCATTGACCTCGGGCTCGCCGTCGAGCAGCACGATCGGCCGCACCGTGATGCCTGGGCTCTTCATGTCGACGAGCAGGAAACTGATGCCGGTCTGCGGCTTGCCCTCGTTGCTGGTGCGCACGAGGCAGAAGATCCATTCGCCGTACTGGCCGAGCGTGGTCCAGGTCTTTTGGCCGTTGACGATGTACATGTCACCCTTGCGCTCCGCGCGCGTCTTGACGCTCGCCAGGTCCGAGCCCGAGCCTGGCTCGCTGTAGCCCTGGCTCCACCAGACCTCGCCGCTGGCGATGCCGGGCAGGAAGCGGCGCTGCTGCTCGGGGCTGCCGAAGGCCATGATCACCGGTGCCACCATTACCGGGCCGAAGGGGATCACGCGCGGCGCGCCGGCGAGCGCGCATTCCTCTTCGAACAAGTGCTTCTGGATCGCGTTCCAGCCCGGGCCGCCGAAGGCCTTGGGCCAGCCCCAACCCAGCCAGCCCTGCTTGCCCAGGATCTTCGCCCAGCGCTGCAGGTCGTCACGGCTCAGGCGCAGCGCGTTGTGCACCTTGTGGCTGATGTCCTGGGGCAGGTTGGCGGCCACCCACTGGCGGATCTCGTGGCGGAACGCCTGTTCTTCCGCGGTGAAGTTGAGGTCCATCGTCGCTGTCTCCTTGGTCCGAGCCGAGCGGGAACCGTCCCCGGCGGCGCCGTGCAACCCCGCTTTTTAGCACGCTCGTTCGATTCGATCCTGTCCCTGCGGCGACAAGGCGTTGCGTCGCACCGGGGACACTACCTCAGTTCGAGTCGCATCAGGTCGTTCTCGCGCCGCATCTGCAGGCGCGACAGGAAGCTGTTGCCGAGCAGCACGTTGGGCATGTTCGCGGGCACAACGATCGCCGCCACGTTGGTCAGCTCGATGTCGCCGACGCGCAGGGTGTTCAGCGTCACGAGCGCTGCCGGCGTGGCGCCGTTGGCGGTCTGTGTCGCGACGCTGCGGCCGTGGCGCCAGTCGATGCCGATGCGCTCGGCCTCGGCGCGGCTGAGCGCAACCAGCGTCGCGCCTGTGTCGACCATCAATCGCACTGCGTGGCCGTCGATCAGGCCGCCGGTGACGAAGTGGCCGCCGGGGCCGGCGGCGATGACGACCTCGTGCCCCCGACTGTCGGGCACGCCGCCGCCGACGACCGCCGGGGCCGCCCCGGCGCGAAGCCGGCTTGCCACGCCGCCTTGCTCGACGAGCGCATCGTCGCCGTCCCAGCGCAGCAGCTTGACGCCCTGCGCCGTCTGCCCGAGGCTCAGCATGCGGGGCTGGCCGTCGATCACGATCAGCGCCTTGTCGCCCATGCGGCCGGCCAGCGCCGGGCCCTGGGCGGCGGCCCAGAGTGGCGTCAGCGCGGCAAGGAGGGCGAGGCCGCGCTTGATCAAGACGTCAGTCGCGGAAATTGTCGAAGGACAGCGGCAGCTCGGCCATTTCCTTGCGCAGCAAGGCCATCGCGGCCTGTAGGTCGTCGCGCTTGTTACCCGATACGCGCACCGCGTCGCCCTGGATCGCACCCTGAACCTTGAGCTTGCTGGCCTTGAGCGCGGCCTGAATCTTCTTCGCGCTCTCCGCGTCTATGCCGCTCTTCACCGCGACCGACTGCTTGAGCTTGTCGCCGCCGAGCTTCACCGGCTTGGCCGAAAGATCGAGGAAGCGTACGTCGACACCGCGCTTGCTGAGCCGGCCGAGCAGCACGTCGCGCACCTGGCCGAGCTGGAAGTCGCTATCGGCGAAGAGCGTGATCTCGCGTTCCTTCGCGCTCTTGTCGGCGAGCTCGAGCTTCGCGCTCGAACCCTTGAAGTCGAAGCGGGTGCCGATTTCCTTGTTTGCCTGTTCGACTGCGTTGCGCAGTTCGACCAGATTGGGCTCGAGGACGGTGTCGAAGCTGGGCATGGGAAAATTCTGCCATGTCCTCGACCCTCGCGCCCATGCAGATCGAACAGCGGGCCTCGCTGCGCGACTTCAACAGCTTCGGTCTGCCCGCGATCGCACAGACGCTGGTGCACGTGACGAGCGACGCCGACGTCCGCCGCGTAGTCGACCACCCCAACTACGGACGGGCGCCGAAGTTCATTCTCGGCGGCGGCAGCAACGTCGTGCTCACGCGCGACGTGGCCGCGGTGGTGCTGAAGATCGAGATCCAGGGCCGGCGCGTCGTGCGCGAAACCGCCGACGCCTGGATCGTCGAGGCCGGCGCGGGCGAGAACTGGCACGGCTTCGTCGCCTGGACGCTGGCGCAGGGGATGCCGGGGCTGGAGAATCTGGCGCTGATCCCGGGATCGGTGGGCGCGGCGCCGGTGCAGAACATCGGCGCCTACGGCGTGGAGCAGAAGGACCGCTTCGACTCGCTCGACGCAGTCGACCTCGTCACCGGGCGCAGCGTCACGCTCGACGCCGCGGCATGCCGCTTCGGCTACCGCGACAGCGTGTTCAAGCACGCCGATTTCGGCGGCCTCGCGGGCAAGAGCGTGATCACGCGCGTGCGTTACGCGCTGCCCAAGGTCTGGCAGTCGATGCTCGGCTACCTCGACCTCGAGCGCAAGGTCGCCGAGACCGGCAACGCCCGGCCCGACGCGAAGACTGTGTTCGACTGGGTGTGCGCGATCCGCCGCGCCAAGCTGCCCGACCCGGCCGTGATCGGCAATGCCGGCAGCTTCTTCAAGAACCCGGTCGTGAGCGAGGAGCAGTGCCGCGACATCATCGGCCGCGACCCCGAGATCGTGCACTACCCGCTGGCAGACGGCCGCGTCAAGCTCGCGGCCGGCTGGCTCATCGACGCCTGCGGATGGAAGGGCAAGTCGGTCGGTCGTGCCGGGGTCTACGAGTGGCAGGCGCTGGTCCTGGTGAACCGCGGCGGCGCCAGCGGTGCCGAGGTGCTGACCCTCGCGCGCGCGATCCAGGAGAGTGTCTACGGACGCTTCGGCATCCGGCTCGAACCGGAGCCGGTCATCGTCTGAGCATCGANTTCGCGTCGCCCGATCTGCGGCTCGACCCAGAAGGGCTCATCCCGTCGCGGCGATGGCCGTGTTCAGCCCCGCGGCGATGGCGGCGTCGCGCGTCTGCGGAAGCAGGTCCTCGAAGCGCTGCACGAGGCGCGCGATCTCGTGCGCGGGCAAGTGCGAAGCGCCTTCGTGCAAGGCCTCGGCGGTAGCGGCGAGCGCGGCCAGGCCGAGGTTGAGCGCGGCGCCACGCGCGGCGTGGGCATTGAGACGCACTTCCAGCGCCTCGGCGTCGCGAATTGCGGCGCGCAAGCGGCGCACGGTTTGCGGCCCCTGGGCGAGGTAGGCGTGGATCAGTGCCGCGAGGCGCTCGCGCGGCATCACCTGCGCCGCCGCGGCAAGCGCCGTCGCGTCGATCAGCGGCGGCGCGCCGGCCGGTGCCAAAGGCTGGGCCGGCGTCGCTTCGGTCGCGAGTTCGTGGCTCGCCGCNGCACCGAAGAGCCGGCGCAGCGCCGACGCCAGCTTGGCCGGACTGACCGGTTTGGTGAGGAAGTCGTTCATCCCGGCGACGAGGCAGCGCTCGCGCGTCTCGGAATAGGCGTCGGCGGTGAGAGCGACGATCGGCACCGTCGACAGCGCCGGGTCGGCGAGTGCACGGATCGCACGTGTCGCGGCGATGCCGTCGAGCACCGGCATGTGCAGGTCCATGAGAACGATGTCGAAGCGGTGCGCGGCGTCGCGCGCGCACAGCGCGGCCAGCGCCTGGTCGCCGTCGGCAGCGAAATGGGCCTCGTGGCCTAGGTTCTCGAGCAGCGCCGCCATGTACTGCCGATTCACTGGATGGTCCTCGGCGACCAGCACCTGCAGCGGGCGCGCCGGCGCCAGCCGCTCGGCCACCGCGTCGGGCGGCAGCGGTGCTGGCGCCGGCGCGAGCTGCAGCGGCATCCGGAACGTGAACGCGCTGCCCTGTCCGGGCCGGCTGCGCACTGTGATGTCGCCTCCCATCAGGCGCGCGAGGTTGCGCGAGATCTCGAGTCCGAGCCCGGTGCCGCCATGGCGCCGCGACGTCGAGTCGTCGCCCTGGACAAAGCGGCTGAACAGCCGCGCGAGCGTCCCGTCGTCCATCCCGGGGCCGGTGTCGCTGACGATGAATTCGAGCTTGGCCGTGGCGCTGCCGTCGTCGCAACGGCGCATGTCCAGCTGGACCGCGCCGCGGTTGGAGAACTTGATCGCGTTGCTGAGCAGATTGAACAGGATCTGCTTGACGCGCGTCGCGTCGGCGAGCACGCGCTCGGGCACCGCGGGCTCGGCGTCGATGTGCAGCGCGAGCGATTTCGCGTGCGCCTGCGGACGCATCAGCGCCTCGACGTCGCGCAGCAGCGCGCGCAGATCGACGGCGGTGGGCACCAGCGTCATCCGCCCCGATTCGAGCTGCGACATATCGAGGATGCCGTTCAGAATCGCCAGCAGGTGGTCGGCCGATTCGGCGGCGGTGTGCAGGTAGTCCATCTGGCGCGGCGTCAGGCCGGTCTCGCGCAGCAGCGACAGCATGCCCATCAGGCCGTGGAAGGGAGTGCGGATCTCGTGGCTCATGTTGGCGAGGAACACGCTCTTGGCCTCGCTCGCCGTTTCGGCCTCGCGTCGCGCCTGGCGCAGCCGGCGCGCCAGTTCCTCGAGCGAGACGCGGCGCTGCTCGAGCTGGCGCATCTGGCGCAGCGCGATAAGCGCGAATGCCAGCGTCAGCACCGACAGGAAGATCGTGAGCGCAATACCGACCTCGTTGTGCCGGCGCACGATGTCGTTGCGCGTGGTCATCTGATCGCTGATCGCGTGCGCGGCGCTCAGCGTCATCGCGTGCATCTCCGGGCCGAGCGCGTCAAGTTCCGGTTCCAGCCCGATCAGCGCCGTCGGGGTCGGCGGTGCGTCGGGTGCGCGGCCGAGCCAGTGGTCGGCGTGCGCGATGAAGGCGTCGGCCTGCTCCAGCGTCCTGCGCGCATCGGCGCGCCCGAACAGCAGCCGGTCCAGGCGCGGATTGCGCAGCAGGCCGACCCGGCTGACCCAGATGTCGTACCGCAGCTGGAGCGCGTCGCGGTCGATCGCTGCGTCCGAGCGTGCGAAGCGGTGCCAGCTGTCGAGCAGTCGCAGGTACTCGGTTTCGGCCTGGTAGACCATCAGCACGACGTTGTCGTCGCCATTGCGCACTCGATCGTTGAGCAGCGCCGCCTGCCGGCCCTGGACCAGCGCGACCGCGAGCAGCACGAGCGCAAGGCCGAGGCCGAGCAAGCCCAGAGCGCTGGCGCGCCAGCGCCTGCCGCGCCCTAGCGCACCTCGATCGTCCGCAGCTGCCATGCCGAGCGGCTGTAGTGCACCGGGTTGCGCAACTCGGGCTGCGCGTCGAAGGGGTAGATCATGAACAGCGGGCCCTTGTCGCGCACCGCGATCGGCGCGTCGTCGAGCAGCCGCGCGACGATGACGTCGAATCGCATCGCGTCGTCGGCGGGCANCTCGACCTGGTAGTCGTTCAGCGCNACCGCACGCAGCGTGCTGCCATGCGCGCCGGCGGCGGCGAGCAGGTCGCGCAGCAGCGGGCCGGTGAACTTGCGGGCCTTCGCATACCAGGGCGTGCGCGTCGTGAAGCTGGTCTGCGGCATGCGTTCGAGCATCGCCATGTCGAAGTCGACTTGCGCGCCTTGGTTCGGGATCCGGACCCGGCCCTTGATCGTCAGCACCACCGGCCCGGCCGGCCGTTCCAGCGCGCGCGCCGGCCGCAGCGTGCAGAGCGCGAGTGTCGCGGCTGCGCCGATCAGGGTGCGCCGGGCGATGAGGGCGTCCATGGCGGGCGGATTCTAGGCGCCCGGGCCGAGCATCTCGGTCAGCGTCAAACCGGTCAGGCGGCGCGCCTGCGCGACCAGCCACCACAGCAACGCGCTCATCATCGCCATCGTCGGGATCGCGATCACGGTGTAGCTGAGCAGCGTCAGCCGGCCGAGCTGCGCGTCGAATGCCTCTGTGCCGGCCGGGCTTGTGACGACCCAGCGCGTGAGCAGGTAGTTCGCCGCCGCGGCGACGAAAAAGGTGCCGCCGAGCAGCAGCGTGCCGGTGCGCAGCCGGGCTTCGAACGCCGATGCCGTCTTGCGCTCGGCGAGCGCCGAGCGAATGCGGTCGACGTCCAGCAGTGCGCCGTCGAGCACGAGCGCGTGGATCAGCGGGTGGCGCGTCCAAGCCGATGCCGCGATGACGGCGCCGATCAGCGCCGACACNGTGCCTTCCTTGACGGCGAGCCATTCGCTGTCCAANTTCAGTAGCGCGATACCGCCGGTGAGCAGCGTGCTGGCGATGCCGACCAGCGCGAGCCAGCTGAGCTGGCGCCGGCGCCAGCCGTCCCAGAACGCGAAGCCGACCGGGAACGCGAGCGCGAGCACCAGTGCCAGCATGTCGCCCAGGTGCCGGGGCCCGCTGAGCTGCATCAGCACTATCGCCGGCGCGATGATGGTGATGGTGATCTCGAGNAGCGGGTTGGGCTTGGCGGCGTGCATAGGTGGCTTCGGCAGTGGCACGGCCCCGATTGTCGCCGCGGGGCGCCGTCGCGCGGCTGGCTACTGCCGGCGCCAGGCCTTCAGCAGGTCGAGCTTGGCGGCGTAGATCTGCTGCTCGTGCGCCGTGGTGCTGTTGTCGAGTGCGAGCTGCAGCTGGGCGCGCGCCGGGCCGATCTCGCCGAGCGCGAACAGCGCCCTGGCGAGCCAGAAATGGAACTCGTGGTAGTCGGGCTCGCGCCGGACCTCGCGCTCGAACAGCGTGCGCGCGAGCGCGTAGTCGCCAACCTGCATCGCCTTCAGCCCGGCGTCGAAATANTGAAAAGGCGGCACCGGCTCGATCCGGGCCAGATGCGCGGCGACAGCCGCGGCCTCGTCCTCGCGGCCCTGGGCCATCAGCGCCTGGACCAGGTTGGCCATCACGTTGGTGTTCTCGGGCTCGTGGCGCAGTGCCGCGTCGAACAGGGCCTCGGCGCGCCCGGGCAGAGCGCGGCGCAGGTAAATCACACCCATCGTGTTGTAGGCGGCGACGAAGTCCGTGTCGTGGCGTATCGCGGCGCGTGCGTACCAATAGGCCTCGTCGACGCGGCCGGCGGCGAGCGCCTCGGCGGCGCGGTTGTTCATGAACATGGCGACGATGGTGTGCTCGGCGATGACGCGCATGCGCAGGCCGCGCAGCTCCCTGGCTGGGACGAAGTCGACGATCAGCGGCGTGTCGAACTGGAGTTCCCAGCGCGTGCGCAACGGCAGGGTATCGAGCAGCAGGTTGACGTGGCCGCTGTCGAAGACGAAGCCGTTGCTGCGGCTCCAGGTCTCGCCGACAGCAACTGACTGGTATTGCAGCGGCAGGTCCAGCGCCTTCGCGAAGGCCGCGGTCATGATGACCAGCGACAGGCAGTTGCCGGCCCGCGCGTCGAAGGCCTGGGCGGCGGTGCGCGTGATCTGGGCGTCGTATTCGAGCGCGAGCTTGTGCTTGTTGTAGAGCAGATCGATCAGATGCCGGCGTGGATCGGGCTGGCGCAGCGTGGGCTGCCCTTCTCGCGCCAGAAAGCGGCGCATCGGCTCGCTCAGCGCGAAGACTTCGGCCGCCGAGACCCGGTGCGGCG
>JGI20214J51650_10002430_pt1 | contig 11726 bp, 7 predicted proteins | sample WetSurMetagenome_FD_51650 | JGI IMG/M metagenome (IMG submission 51650)
CATAATAGCCAGTTGCCTGGAACAGGCTGCCGTACCGGCATATTTTAAATTGATAAGTTCTTCGTAATTAAAATTATTTTTGTATATTATAATGCTAATTGCATAAAAAAGATACGTGGACCAGTTTTTATTTCCAGTGTTGTTTCGATGACAGTACCGGTCGGTAACATGTTTGTTGCACAGTAATGGGGAAGTGCTTAAAATGCCGCGTGTTTGTTTCAGGTTAGTACTTAAAGTAAAGTGCCGGATATAGTACTTCCGGTTGAAAGTATTGACAACTGTGGATATCCGATATATGATACGGCTTAAGAATTTCTTATTAGTGGTGGAATCAAACCAGTTGACGGAGTTATTTTATGAAAGAGTACCTCGAGATGGGAAAACTGCTCGATATCGGAACAAACCGGGAGTCTGTAAATTCGCAGGCAATATTCGATGGATTTATTACCGGTTCGCCGATAGGTCTATACATTATACAGGACAATAAATTTCAGTATGTCAATCCCCGGTTCGAGGAAATCCTGGGCTATAACAGCGATGAATTGGTTGGTACCGATCCTTTGCAGTACGTTTACCCGGAAGATAGGGAGTCAGTCAACAATAATGCCATAAAAATGCTAAAAGTTGATGCCGGTCATCAACCATACAAGTTCAGGGTTGTCTCTAAATCAGGGAACATCAGGTGGGTAATGGAAACCGTCGCACCCATCATTTATAAAGGCAAGCGGGCGAACGCAGGTAACTTCATGGATATTACTGAGCAAGAAGAGGCTAAAAAAGCTTCACGAGAAGGCGAAAAGAAATATAAAGAGTTATTCGATAATATCGGCAGTTGCGTCGCGGTCTATGAAGCTGTAGACGAAGGCAATGATTTCATCATTAAGGATTTTAACAAAACTGCTCAGAGAGTGGAACAAATCGTTAAAGAAAAAGTCCTGGGTAAACTATTAACAGAGGTCTTCCCGGGCGTGCGCGATTTCGGCCTCCTTGATGTTCTACAACATGTCTGGCGGACAGGACAGACTGAGCATTTACCGGTCGCTTTTTATAAAGACTGCAGAATTTCCGGTTGGCGGGATAATTATGTTTATAAATTGCCCTCCGGAGAAATAGTCGTTGCTTATGAGGATGTGTCTTCCCGGATTAAACTTGAATTGGAAATGGGGAAGAATACCCAATTCTTACAGACTTTGCTCGATTCTTTACCCGTACCCGTTTTTTATAAAAGTGCCAACGGTGTATACCTGGGATGTAATTCGAAATTTGAGGATTTTCTGGGTACTGAGCGGGAAAAATTCATCGGTAAAACAGCTTACGATATATCTCCGAAGGAGCTGGCTGATATATATACAAATAAAGATCACGAATTAATTGAAAATCCGGGTATTCGAGTATACGATACACAGGTCCGCAGCAGTTCGGGAAAGCTGCGTGATGTAGTTTTTTATAAGGCTACTTTTCCCGGAGACGAAGATAAAATAGGCGGTATTATCAGTACGGTTCTTGACATTACCGACCGTAGACAAGCGGAAGAGCAATTAAGGCTGCAAGCACAGCTATTGGATGCTGCTACGGAATCAGTGTACCTGCGGGAATACGATGGGCAATTAGTTTATGTGAACGAGGCGGCTGCCAATATGCTGGGATATACCAGAGCCGAGCTTTTAAGAATGAATATTAATAGTTTGATTCCCACAGAAGAAATCCCGGCCTTATCCGGACGTCATCAAAGCATCAAAGCCCATAATAATGTTAATTTTGAAGCAACGTGTATTCATAAAAACGGTGTACGGGTACCGGTTGATATCAATGCAAAAGAAATTGAATGGGGCGACCGTAAGCTGGTACTGGTTGTTGCCAGGGACATTTCCCTTCGAATACAGGCGGAAAAGGCACTACAGGAGAGTGAAGAAAGACTGAGAGAAGCTCAGACCCTGGGTAAAATTGCCAACTATGAAATTGATATGGTTACCAATAATGTTGCTTGGTCCGATGAGATGTACGTTTTGTTTGAACGGGATAAAAAATTAGCTCCGCCTGACTTTGATGAGATACCCACTTACTTTTCTGCCGAGGAATTTGCCAGGTATGCCGCGCTTTCGGAAAATACCGCGGAAAGTGGCAAGCAAGTTAATGCCGATATTATCGCTAAATTGCCTTCCGGTAACACTCCGGTTTTCCATATCTCGATAAATCCGGTCAAAGATACCACGGGAAAGGTCAAAAAACTATTCGGTACCATACAGGATATTACCGAACTCAAACAGGCGGAAGCAAAGCTTAGCAAGAGCTATGTGCAGCTGCAGCAGGCCTTTAGCGGCATAACAAGGGCGATGGCGGCTGCCGTTGAACTACGAGATCCATATACGGCGGGACATCAGGTCCGTGTAGCCGGACTAGCCCGGATGATTGCCCGGGAAATGAATTTAGCTGAAGATCATGTTAACCGTATTTATACTGCTGGGTTAATTCATGACATAGGTAAAATTAGTATTCCGGCGGATATCCTGGTTAAACCCGGTAAACTTAGCGATCTGGAGTATTCAATTATAAAAATGCATGTTCAGGCCGGCTTTAATATTTTAAAAAATATTGAGTTTCCTTATCCCCTTGCTCAATGGATACTTGAGCATCATGAAAGGATGGACGGCTCGGGTTATCCGCTTGGAATATCCGGACCCAGCATCAGCCTTGAGGCTCGTATTATCGCCGTTGCTGATGTGGTAGAAGGCATGTCTACACATCGCCCGTACCGTCCTTCATTGGGTCTTGAGTCTGCTCTGGATGAAGTATCAAAGAACAAGAGTATTCTGTATGACCCCGCAGTAGTTGATGTTTGTCTAAAACTTTTTAAGAAGGGCTTCAAGTTTGAATAAAACTTAAAGGCCGTTGTTAATTCCATGCAACGGCCTTTAAGTTCAATTGGTTTTATTCATTCTCATCCAATGTTCTTTCCAGGAATATCTCGGCACTCTGCAAATCTTTTTCGTTAGGCCTTATATGATGGTCTTTGAAGTAGACCTGATCGCTTGGAGCCCCGAACCTGCCGGGACAGCAGAATTTACCGACGCACTGTATCTTCATATGCATCATCTCCAGTGCAATTGCCTCCAACCCCGGTACGGCCTCTATCCACCCGAACTCGTGCCCGGCGAAGGTGAGGAAGGCGATGCCTTTTTGCCAATCCGGCGTCATAACCAGTTTTTTATGTCCGGAAACGGGGGGCTGCCCGGACGGCATCTCCGGCGGTGAAAATGACGGTTGTTTTTCGGGGCCGGGAGCGGTGGGACTTAACGGGGCGGACGGCCCGCGGGGATTGTAATGAATATCCTGTGGATTATTGCGCATCATGAAGATCAATTGTTCGGCGGGCATAGATGTATAACTCCCTGAACCAAAGCAGAAAAAGTCATATTTACTGCAATCATAGGGTGAAGGTTGAGATACATTGGTCTTTCTATCCAACTTCAGAATATCGCATTCCCAACCCCGCCTCTTAAAGACCTCCTGGAACCTGTTGGCCACTTTGGTCGTATTGCCGGTCATGGTGAAATACATAATAAGAGCTCTTTTAGCCATATTATTCCTCCTTACTATTGGCAAATATCATAACTTATAATGGTTTGATATTATAAGCAAAATACGGACTTAAGTCAACGGAAATAACAAAAAATTGTACAGGGTCATAATTTCTTGTTTTGACTTTTCTATCCTTATGCCGTTAAACTATTCAAAATATCGTTAGAAAAGGAACAAATAAAATGAGAGAACTTGAATGTGATGTTGTAGTAGTTTCCGCCGGTACGGCCGGGCTGGCGGCGGCTATTGCGGCAGCAGAAAACGGTGCAAGAGTGATCGCCTTTGAAAAAAGCGGCACGACAGGCGGCACCGGTAATATGGCCAGCGGTCTTTTCGCCGTGGAGAGCCGGCTGCAGAAGATCAAACAGCTTTCGCTTACCTGCGAGCAGGCTTTCAAAATGCACATGGAGTTTTCTCACTGGAAAGTGGACGGCCGCCTGGTAAAGGCGTACATCGATAAATCGGCCGATACGATCGACTGGCTGGAAAAGATGGGAATCAATTTTGAGGACGTTTGCTGTCATGGTATAGGTATGAACTATACCTGGCACGTAATAAAAAGCCCCACCGGTAAAGCACTGGGCGTCCATATGATGAAACTCATGGCGGATAGGGCCAGTCAGCTAGGCGTGAAGATTTACTTGAAAACACCGGTGAAAAGTCTGATCACAGAAGGCGGGAAAGTTGTCGGTGTGATTGCAGAGGACGCCAACGGTGAGGAAGTTCAGGCTAAAGCCGGAGCGGTGATCTGTGCCGCCGGCGGCCAGGGCGGCGACTTCCCCGATCTGCCTAACAATAATGGTGATTGCATCAAGATGGCTAAAGACGCCGGGGCCCACGTAACCGAAAAGAAGTATCCGGTGGTGCGACGGCAGCCTGGCGAAGGCGGCGGGTTTAACCCCCTGATGATGGACCTCTTCGAAGCTCTTCACCAGCCTGCCCTGATGGTGAACCTGATGGGCGAGCGCTTTCTCAACGAGGAAGTAATCTCCTCTAACCTGTACTGGAGAAATCCCCTCATGCGCCAAAAAGGCATGTGCGGCGTGATGATCTTCGATGAAGATACCAAAAATCATTACGTAAAAGAGGGTTATGATATAATTACCGGTTTCTCCATGGGCAGCATGGTCCCGTCAACCAGGGCATCTAATTTTGATGAGATTATCAATAAGCTCGCTGGCAGCGGCACCTTCCAGGTCGCCTTTAATTCACTGGACGAACTGGCAGCCAGGATGGAGATCGACCCGCCCGGTCTACGGCACACCGTGGAGGAATATAACCGCTTCTGCCGGAACGGCCGGGATGAGGCTTATGACAAAAATCCACGGTTCCTGCGCGAGGTGAAAACGCCGAGATTCTTTGCAATGAAAAATGCAGTAACTAACATCGCCGGCGATTACGAGGGTATAAGGGTAAACTACCGGACCGAGGTCATCTCCGAAGAATTCAGGGTGATCCCAGGTTTGTACGCCGCCGGGACCGACGCGATGTGCAATGTATATTACGGTACTTATCCCAATATTCTGCCGGGCAACAATATGGGCTTTTGTATTAACTCAGGCCGTATCGCCGGAGAGAATGCTGTCAGATTCGCCAGGAAATAAATTGATTGCGAGAAGTCCTTATTGTCTTTTACGAAGGACAATAATATATTACGCCGGTATGGTTACAGCTATTAGTAGATTTACTTGATTTAGCGATGCCGCAGGTTATCAGCCGCAATCTTCATATTAATTCAATCAGTCCGTTGTATTATGTTATTCTATGATAAAATAATCGAATTTTAATTCAATACAAATGCTAAATGATACATGAAAAATAAGGAATAATGAGTATGTCAAAAGATACGAAGGACCACGCCGGTTTCTATAAGTCTCAAAAGAGACCGCTGCTGATAATATTTATCGGTTTTATATTAACGATAATATTGATAGTCATTACCGTTGATATCAGTCACCGGGGTATCAGCTCATTTGTTACTGCCCAGCAAAAGTATATTCTGGCCATAGAAAGTACCCTGCTGGTTTTCCTGGTTGTTGAGATGCTGGCCCGGCTTACCATGCTGCGCAGCAAGCGTACCCAGTTGATGATGGAACACGGTACAGGTTTACGGCTTATCATCCGCGTCTTCGGGTATACTATCGGTTCGCTTTCAGTGATATCCATTATCGCGTCTAATTCCACCCTCGGGATCAGCGTGGGAGCAATAGCCGGAGTCGTGATCGCCTTCGCTACACAGAACACGGTGGGTAATGTGCTGGCCGCTATCATGATACTTACTACCCGTGTGGTGAGAGCAGGCGAAGAGATTACGGTCGGTACGATTAAAGGCATAGTCGCCGATATCAATCTGACTCATACCATCCTCTCTGTCGATGACGAAGTCATCTTTGTGCCTAATTCTCTGGTGATGTCCAGCATGATACGGCGCCGGAAAAGGAATGCNGGAAAAGGCATNGGCGTCGATGACTGGTAATTCGAAAGCGTATTAGCTGCATATTGGATTATATCCGTCAAATCAGCTACACTCCGAGCTATCCGCGAAATTGTCATGCCGGAGCGTAGCGAAGCATTTTGGTGGAGGGATCCAGGCGTAAATTTTAATACTCAGCATCATTTCGCGGGAATATATTCCGATCCTCACACGGCGGCTCATTGGGCAGGTCCCGACGCTGCCACCAGGGAAAAAGCATCAATATTTGACCCCAGCGTCGTCTTCTTCGAATCAGCCTGAGGTACACTGAAGGCGACCATGTCGGTATTCTGGCCTACAATTGTCCTCAGTATTTCGAAGTCTTCTCCCTTATGAAAGCTGGTTTCGTAGTTGTGCCGCTGAACTACAGGTCGGTTGCCGGTGAGCTTGAGTACCTCATTTGCGGACACCATCGTTTGTGCCGTAGGCCAACGCCCGCTTCTATCTGTTGTAGACAGCCTCAGTGACTGTGCCCCGGAGGTCGTCGAGGTCGGCGACTGTGTAAGGCCTGCGACCCTTCGCCAGGCTATCTTCCGCGGTTATTATGCCGGGCTTGATATTTGAGCATCCGATAATAAAAACATAGTACCGGGTGCTTAAAAAACGAAGATTTGTTATTTGTTAGATTCATATCAGCGATTCCTTTTTCATGTCATGAAACAAATTCGGTATTCTTGTCTTTGGATAATAATCGTTATTTTTATTATTTATTATCTTCGTATTATGCTATTCCATATTAAATTTGGGTTGAATAGATCGTAATAGTATCGTAATTTGTATATACATATACATTGACAAATCCCGGCACTTATATATAATAAAGTGCATATGGGAGAGTTAAAAGAGCCAGTAAAAAGGAGGCTAACAAGAATTTAATATTAATCAGGATATGTTTTAGCACGTGTATTCCCGGTACGGCAATCGAATTTATCAAGGAGAGAAATAAATGAAGAGCAAGCTATTCTGGGTTCTACTCGCTACAGTGTTAATCATAACAATGATAGTTTCGTGCACACAGACCACTACTACCAACAATACATCTTCAACAACAACGTCTACTCAGACAACTGGCACATCTCCGACAACTCAGACGACACAGACATCCCCGCAGGCTACGTCTACCACTACACAGACGTCTACCACTCAGCCTCCGCCGACGGCTGGAAACTGGTGGGACAAATTCGGTACCCCTCAATATGGCGGTACGATAATTGCGCGTACATTCTTTGTTAATCCCGGATCATGGGATCCCGCAGCCGGTATGGGTATCGGCGCCGGTGGTTTTGCTACCAATAACTTATTTGAAGAGCTTACTTTTCCGGATTGGACGCTGGACCGCACTATATGGTCATATCCCACCGGTTTTACACCTCTCCAATATTTGAAAGGGGCTCTGCTTGAAAGCTGGACTCAGGAAGACCCGCAAAGTTTCACCGTTAAGGTCCGCCAGGGCATAAAATGGCAAAACAAAGCTCCGGCGAACGGCCGTGCCTTTACCGCAGAGGATATTGCCTATAACTTTGACCGGGCCTGTGGCACCGGCCATGGTTTTACCACCGGGTTACCCACTATGATCAGCCAATTGACCGCGATAAAGAAGGTGGAAGTTATCGACCAGTATACCGTCAAATTCACCTTCACACAGCCGGGTATCATCGGCGTTTATCAGATACTCGGAACTATGTTTCCCATGACTTGTAAGGAATTTGTTGACTTACCGGGTGCCGGCCAGACTGATTGGAAAAACGCCATAGGCACCGGTCCCTGGACGCTGACCGATTTTGTCGGCGGTACTTCAATGACGTTCAGTAAAAATCCTGATTATTGGGGGTTTGACGAGCGTTATCCGAAGAATAAGCTGCCCTATGCTGATGCTGAAAAAATTCTCGCTATCGCCGACCCCTCTACAGCTATTGCGGCTTTCACGACAGATAAGGTCGATGTAATGACCGATTTAATGGGCTCCCTCAACTGGCAGCAGGCACAGAGCATCCAGAAAGACAATCCCAATGTCCAGATTTTCTGGCTGCCTAACTCCGGAGCTACGGTACTATTGAGATGCGATACAGTGCCCTTTAAGGATATTCGTGTTCGTACCGCTCTCCAGATGGCTATCGATACAAAAACAATAGCCTCAGGCTACTACGGCGGCACGGTGGACTGGAGACCGGGCGGTCTGCTCGGTCCTGCTCTAAAAGGTTGGATGCTGCCTTACGATCAGTGGACAAGCGATTTACAGGCACAGTATACTTTTAACATCGATGATGCCAAAGCTCTCCTGAAAGATGCCGGTTATCCCAATGGATTCAGTACTAACGTTATTGCTCCTAATAACCAGGACCTGAATCTCCTGCAGGTTATTAAGGCCATGTTCGCAGAGATAGGCGTCCAGATGGAAATCAGGGCGTACGATGCACCCACAGCCACTGCAATGCAGGCGGCCGGTCTATACGACCAGATGGTATATAACGATGGTCAAGCCGTGCTGCTGTGGGCTCCGACAACGTCACTGGGACAACGCCTCTCGACTGCTCCCCCGTCTTCTAACGGTACCTTTAATAATGACAAGGATTATGACGCATTATTCGCTAAAATGATGACCGCTCTCACTACCGACGAACTATCTAAGGACTCGATCGCGGCCGATCAATATGCTCTCACCCAGCACTGGAGTGTGAATATCACCGTTCGTTCCACGCCCATAATGGTACAATCATACATCAAAGGTTACAGCGGAGAAATTCCGGTGGATGTAGCCTGGAACGGCGGTTACCGTGCCCGCATGTGGATAGACCAGTCACTCAAAAAATAGCAAATCGCAAACCAGACCGGTAATTGAATAAAGCTATATAACAACGAGCGGGCCTCCTGTATATTATCGGGAGGCCTGCTCGTTGTTACATCAAAGTAACGAGCCTTAATAGATTGTTTTGCCGGATTTCTTTTCATGCTATAATGTTGTAAATTTGCATTTTGGTTTCTTGAAAGGAATAAGATATCTTTGAAAGCCGCTCCCCCTTTTACAAACGGGGAAGATCTCTCCCTTCAGAAAAGGGAGGTCAGGAGTGATTTTTATTGAGGGGAAAATGAACAAACTGGTTTCTGATCTTGATGTGGCTATTGCCGATATTCCTGAGGGAGCCGTCATCGCCATTCCTGGATTCTTTGCTGCCGGTGTACCGCGAGCCTTATTGGGAGCGTTAATAAAAAAAGGTATCCGTAATCTCACTCTGGCTTGCGGCTGCGGTCCTCTCGTCGGAGCTTCCGACGAACTAAGGGGGCTGGTAGCCAATAAGCAGATTAAGAAGGTTATCGATTCTTATGGACTGTTCCGTTCCGCCAGCAAAGGGATGAAAGACCCATTCGAGCAGGCGGTACGTACCGGTGAAATTGAGCTTGAGGTGTGTCCTATGGGTACACTGGCTGAGAAGTATCGTGCCGGAGCAGCCGGTATTCCTGCTTTTTATACCCCGACCGGTGTTGGTTCGGTTGTCGAACAACAAATCGTCAGTAATATCGCGGCGAACCGCACGCCTAAAGAGACCCGGATGTTCGATGGCAAAAAATATATCCTGGAATATGCACTTATTCCGGACTTTGCTTTCGTTCACGCCCTCGTCGGAGATACGGAAGGTAATTTAAAATTTAATATGACCGCCAGGAATTTTAATCCCGTGATGGCCGCTGCGGCACGGTGTACTATAGCGGAAGTGGAAAATTTGGTGGACCCGGGTATACTTCAGCCGAATGACATTCAAACACCGGGAATATACGTCAAGCGGGTAGTGCAGGTACCGAGAGCGAAATTCGCTATTACGATTGATTAATTAAAGATTTAAGGAAGAAGAAATAGTAATGAGCCCTGCGTTAAAACATTTCGATGGTGTTCCCCGCGAGATGATCGCCCTGCGTGTGAGCCGGGAGATCCCTGACGGCAGCTATGTGAATCTGGGTATAGGTATTCCTACACTGATATCCGATTGGATTGCAGGCAGGGATATCATATTGCAGTCCGAGATCGGCATGCTCAAGACCGGTCCTCTGGCTGACGGCGAGAGTGTAGACCAGGACTGTATCAACGCCAGCTGCCAGCCGGTATGTTACCTGCCCGGTAGCTCGTTCTTCGATATCGTCGAGTCATTCGGCATGATCCGCGGTGGACGTATGGATGCGGTGGTTATGGGTGCTCTCCAGGTCAATGCTCACGGAGACTACGCCGGTTGGGCTAATCCCGCCCGGGGACTGGAAGTGGGCAATATTGGCGGTTCCATGGACCTTTGTGCCGGTGCTAAGAAGCTGTTTTTAGCTATGGAGCACGTAACTAACTCGGGAGGTCATAAAATAGTTGATGAGCTGACCTATCCGGTTACCGCTCTCGGAAAAGTCAATATGATATTCACCGACCTGGCTGTAATAGAGGTAACACCTCAAGGATTGCTGCTGAAAGAGGTCGCTCCCGGTCTGAGTGCCGGGGACGTTCAATCGGTGACCGGTCCGCGTTTGATCGTGTCTCCGGACCTGAAGATGATGGAGTTTTAGCGCATAAAATCTAGAATCTCCCCAGTTTCANCGAGTCGGTAAATATTTTGGCGAAACCCGGCGCGGCTGCCAGCTCAATATAACGCACATTGCGGGCGATTTCTTGAGCTTCAGTCCGTTTCTTCCCGGAAATGAGTGCCAGCTTAGCTCCCATACCAGCTGCGTTGCCTACCTGCCGGAAGCGCTTTTCAGGCAAATCGGGCAGCATACCAATTGTTACGGCACTGTCCACGTCCATATAAGTTCCGAAGGCTCCGGCTATGATTACCTCATCGATATTCCACCAGGTCAGCCCGCTGTTTTGCAGTAATACCGTGATGCCGGCTTTTATAGCACCTTTAGCGAGCTGTATCTCTCTCACATCTTTTTGTGAAAATATTATTTCCGGACTGTTGATACCGGCCTTGGTTACGACAAATTCCCGGGTTCCGTTATTCTCTCTTACTCGCTGGTGCTCCTGNATCCTGCCACCGCTGTCCAGAACGCCCGCCCGATACATCTGTGCTATCAGGTCTAAAATGCCGGAACCGCAGATTCCCTGCGGCGGTGTCCCGTCTATTGTCTGTAATTGTACCTGGTCGCCGGTCAGTCGTATATGCTCGATGGCTCCCCTGGTCGCTCTCATGCCATATTTAATGCGTGCCCCTTCAAAAGCCGGCCCCGAAGCACAGGAGACACTGGTCAGGTTTCCGTTATGAGCCATGCATATTTCGGTGTTGGTGCCGATATCCAGTGCCAGCGTAACACCGATTTTTCCGGCCAGCTCTGTAGCCAGGATCATTGCCGTATGATCGGCTCCCACGTAACCGGCGATATTCGGTAGAAAATGGACGTAAGCCCCCGGTGCGAAGTGCAGCCCAAGCTCACGGGCCTTAACGTCCAGAGCGGCACTTATTGCCGATATGTAAGGGGCTTTTGCCAGTTGCTCCACCGGTAGCCGCAGCAACAGGTGATGCATAGCGGTATTCCCGACGATAACCGCATCAAGGATATGTTCGCTTTGCTCAAATGCGGCAGCACACATTTCACCGGCCGCGGTATTGATGGCCTGTATTGCGAGTTCCTGTAATTTGGCGGCGTTTTCCCCGGAATGTATCGCCGCCATAATCCTGGCGATAACATCATCACCAAAAAC
>JGI20214J51650_10002434_pt1 | contig 11715 bp, 9 predicted proteins | sample WetSurMetagenome_FD_51650 | JGI IMG/M metagenome (IMG submission 51650)
GAAGGACAGGTGGGTCTGATCATCACGAGCCATGCCTTTGTGCGAAAGGATGGCCAAGCCGGCAGCTTCCAGCTCGGCATCTATGATGACCGTCTGAAAGAGGGACTGAGGCAGATGGTTGAGGCCGTCCACGGGGCCAAGGGCAAAATCGTCGCTCAGATTTCTCATGCGGGCTTTTTCGCCAATGCCAAACTGACCGGCACGACTCCTCTCGCTGCCTCTCCGGCAGANCAATTTGGGAAGTCCCCCAGGATGATCCTGACGGAAAAGGGTATTCATGAAATCGTCGTTTCCTTTGGACAGGCGGCAAGAAGGGTGAAGGACGTAGGATTTGACGGGATACAACTGCATGCGGCTCACGGATATCTGATGAGCCAGTTTCTTTCACCGGTCTTTAACAAACGGACCGATTCCTATGGAGGCGCTGTTGAGAATCGAGCAAGGGTGCTGATAGAGACTCTCGGAGAAGTGAGGAGCGCCGTAGGAAAAGACTACCCGGTGTTGATCAAGTTGAATTCCGAAGACGGCCTGGAAGGAGGCATCACCCTTGGGGATTCCTTGAAGGTGGGGAAAATGCTCCAGGATGCTGGAATCGATGGCATCGAGGTAAGCGGCGGAACAGTGGTGTCCGGTGCGCTTGGCGCGTCGAGACCCGGAATCAAGTCGGAGGAGAAGGAAGCTTATTTCCGGGACGCATCAAAGGCGTTCAAAGAGGCACTGGGAATGCCTATCCTCTTGGTGGGCGGGGTTCGTTCTCCCGATCTCGCGAAGAAGCTTCTGGAGCAAGGATGTGCGGATTATTTCTCCATGAGCCGGCCCCTCATTCGGGAACCTGATCTCGTCAAACGGTGGGCTTCTGGCGACCGCAGCAAGGCAAGGTGCCTTTCAGACAATCAGTGCTTCAAGCCCGGCATGGCGGGGGAAGGGGTCTATTGCCTAACGGAGAAGATGGAAAAGGAGAAGACAAGATGAAGGCTTCACGCTGGTTGGTTCTGCTGACCCTGAGCATCGCCGGGATGGTTGGGTGCGCGACCCAGGACATGGAGCTTTCGAACGAGGGGTTCCAGGCAATATCGGAAAAGAACTATGGACAAGCGGAAACAAGCCTGGAAAAGGCGCTGTCCATCAATCCCAATAATCCCTATGCNCTGCTCAACATGGGCGTCGTGTACCAGGAAACCGGACGATTGGACAAGGCGCGGCAAATGTATGAGAAAGTGATTGCGCTTCAGCCCAAAGAAGTCGCNGAAGAGAGCAACACAGGATCCTTCGCAGGAAAGGGACTCGCAGACATAGCGAGGGAGAACATGAAACTGCTGGAGGCGCGGGAGGCCGAACTCGCAGCCGGCCGTAAGCCTGTGCAGGCCGCTCCTCCATCGACTTTGAGCCCAACCGCTTCCAAAGAGACAGCCACGCCGGCTCGGGAAACAAAAACACCTGCCCCTGCAGCAGTGGCCGCTCTTCCTCCGGCNGAGTCGNGCGTGCCGGNNANAGAGTCTTTCTACAGGGTCAAGAAAAACGANTCGCTCTTGGATATTGCCGGCCGCCAGGATGTCTACGGCGATGCCCTNAAATGGCCCAGNCTTTTCCGTCTCAANAGGACTGCGCTTGAAAAAATGAAGGTGACGGACAACTTGCCCACGGAAAAGCTTCCGGAGGGTCTCAGAATAAAATATGTGAGTAGGGATGAGGCGTCGGAGAGGTTGGTCGAAGTGGCTGACAGGCTCTGGGTCGTGGATGTAGCTTCTTCTAAGTCGATGAATGCAGTTGTCCCTTATGCGATCCTGTTGATGAGGAAGGGTTACCACGCTTACCTGACCAAATCCCAGCTCGCGGGGGAGGAATGGATAAGGGTACGGGTGGGATTTTATAAGGACATCCTTGAGGCCTTGAAGGTCAGCGAGGAAGTGAAGGCCTTGCTGAACATGTCGGAGACACCGATGCCGATGAAATTAGATAAGAAGGAGTCGGAGAGATTCGCGGCCTATTGATAGTGAGTGCTTCGTAGCAGATTGTCCCCCGTTGAATCCGCCCAGGCGGGCAAGCAACGGGGACCAGGTGTTTTGCAGAGGTGTGAAATGACTGGATTCCGGCGTTTGCCGGAATGACGTAAAGGGGTATCCCTTGAGTTGTTGCGAGGCCGTTAATATCGAAAAGGGGAGACTGCAAAAAAGAGGACATTTGGGCAGGAATTTTTTATAATCCCGGCTCGCTGTCAACCATACGAGTTGTGTTTCTAATAAAGCACCGGCATTTTATCTCTTGAAAGGAGACTTATCATGAAGAAGTTAGGACGGGTTTTGACATGCGTTTTCGTGGTGGTTGCTCTCGTCGCTCTCGTAGGTTGTGGGGTCAGCAAGGAGGATCATGAAAAAGTGGTCTCCGACCTCAACAAGACCAAAGCGGACTTGGACAAGAGCACTGCAGAGCTGAATAAAACCAAAGCAGACCTGGCTCAGGCGAACACCAAAGCCGCAGCCCTTGAAAAATCACTGAATGAAGCCAAGGGTCAGACTGAGGAGAAGGTGGCGGCAGCGCAGAAACAGGCCGGTGACCTGCAGGCAAAGGTCGACAGCCTGACTAAAGAGAATGCCGATCTTGAGGGCATGTTGGAAAAACTCAAAGCCCAGCTTGCCGAGTTGCAGAAGAAGGTGGGCGGAGCCCAGGTGCCGGCCAAGAATCTGCCTGCCGTTCCGGCAAAGAAGCCATAAGGTAGCTTTTCAAAACTTCGACGTTGAGGTGAAAGCCTGGAGGGAAGGACTCCCGGCCGTGGTGCGGCCAAAGGCGCTTGCTCGCAAGGGATAAGTTTGTCCGTGGTATGTGACGAATGTAGCGGGAGATAAATCAAAATGGAGAGAACGTTATGACAAAATGGGAAACCTATTTGACGGAACACAAAGAGCTTTTTCTGAATGAAATGCTGGAGTTTCTTCGTATTCCGAGCATCTCGGCATTGCCTGCGCACGCGGGCGACGTTCAAACAGCGGCGCAGTGGGTGGAAAAGCGGATGAAAGCAGCAGGGATCGAGTCGGTACGAATCATGCCGACGGGCGGGCATCCTGTCGTCTACGGAGAATGGCTCCACGCACCGGGAAAACCGACGGTCCTGATCTACGGTCACTTTGATACCCAGCCCGTAGACCCTTTGGCCTTGTGGGATAGCCCTCCTTTTGAGCCGGTGATCAAGGAGGGAAGAATCGTTGCCCGAGGTTCTACGGATGACAAGGGCAACATGTTCATCCCCATCATTGTGGCTGAAGCCATGTTGAAGACGGGCGGTCGCCTGCCCGTGAACCTCAAGTTCCTCTTCGAAGGGGAGGAGGAAATCGCAAGTCCTTCACTGCCGAATTTCATTGTGAAGAACAAGGACCTTCTGTCGTGCGATGTGGTGCTGAGTGCCGACGGCGGCCAATGGGCGGAAGAGCAGCCGGCGGTCTGTTTGGGCACAAGAGGGGTCACTTCGGTTTTTGTGGATGTCCAGGGACCGGATCATGATCTGCACTCGGGCATTTACGGTGGTTCTATCGCCAACCCGATCCANGCNCTNGTTCAGATCCTGAACTCCCTGCACGATGAGGACGGACGAGTCACGGTGACGGGATTTTATGACGACGTTCGGTCGCTCACCAAGGAGGAGCGAACCCAAGTGGCCCGGATCCCTTTTGATGAACCTGCATTTCTAGCCGAGACCGGATCGGTTTCCCTTTTTGGTGAAAAGGGGTTCACGACCTATGAGCGGGTAGGGGCCAGGCCGACTCTTGAAATCAACGGGATATGGGGAGGGTTTCAGGGGGAAGGCACTAAAACCGTGCTTCCAAGCACAGCCCACGCCAAGATTTCCTGTCGCTTGGTGGCTGACCAGGATCCGGTGAAGATCGCCGGTCTTGTGCTGGAGCACATGCGTCAGGCAGCGNCTCCGGGGGTCAAAGTGACTACGGCGAAGTCCGAAAGCGGAGCAGCGCCTTATCTCATCCCACCGGACCACGCCGGGCTCAGAGTGGCTTATTCCGTGCTCAAGGACCTCTACGGCAAGGAACCCTACTGGGTCCGGATGGGCGGGACGATTCCGGCAAACGCGATGTTCCGATCCTATCTCGGGGCTTATACCATTGTCTTTGCCTTTGGCCTCAACGATGAGTTGCAGCATTCGCCTAACGAGTTTTTCCGGATCTCAAGCTATGAGCGGGGCCAGAAAGCGTATGGAATGCTGTGGGAGCGCCTCGCGAAATAGCTGAAAGGCGCAGGACCTACTGTTTGAAGGTGGATAGGATCTTCAGCACCTCATCAATGTCTGCTTGGGTGTGAGCGGCGTTGATCTGGAAGCGGATCGTCTCGTCGCCTCGAGGGACCACAGGGAAGGTCAACCCGACCACCAGGACCCCCTGGTCAAAAAGGTACTGAACGAGGCGATGCGTTTTAGCGGTGTCCCTGACCAGCAAAGGAACGACCGGATGGGGCCCGGGGATGGATTCCAGGCCCAGCGCGGCGATCCCCTTACGGAACTGCTGTATCCTCTGCTGAAGATGCTCCAGTCTCCTGAGACCTACGCTGCCGTCACAGATGTCGATGGCTTTGATCGCGGCAGCGCAGTCACCGACACCAAGGGGATTGGTGTAGATGTAGGTGTCCGCTTTCTGGCGTATGGCCTCGATCACGGTTTCACTCGCTGCGACAAACCCGCCGTTCACCCCGAACGCTTTGCCGAAAGTCCCGATGATCACGTCCGGCTGAGCGCCCGAAAATTCGGCGGTCCCTCGGCCTGTTTTTCCGAAGGCACCGATGCCGTGAGAGTCATCGACCACCGTGATCACTCCGTCTTTGAATTTCGTTTGGTAAGGTTCTGCAGCTTTCACGATCCGGTCTATGGGGGCGTAGTCTCCCCTCATGCTGAAGATACCGTCGAAAATGATGACCACCCGTTCCATCTCCTGGGGCACCCCGTCCAGGCACTTCTTGAGCCCCTCCATGTCGTTGTGATTGTAAACGGCCCTGTTGGCGCCCGGAATATTGGAGATGCGCATGGCCCGGATGATGCTGTTGTGATTGAGCTGATCCCCGATCCAGAAGGTTTGCTTGTTTGAGACCGCGAGGGCCAATCCGCAATTGGAGGTGTAGGCGGAGTTGAATATCTTGGCGGCAGGCTTGCCCACAAAGCGTGCGATTCTTTGTTCCAGGGCAATGTGATAGGAGAAGGTCCCGTCGATGAACCGGACAGCCCCTGGGCCGACGCCCAGTTTTCTGGTGGCCCTGTCGGCCGCTTCAACGAGTTCGGGATCATTGGAAAGAGAAAGGTAGCTGTTGGAGTTCATGCGAATGTATTTTTTGTCGGAGCCCTTCAGCTTGTACCGCGGCCCTTTTTCACCTTCGGGTGGAAGGTACTCCATGATGACTCTTTCAGGGATCTTGGCGCGTCCCTCAGCCTTCAGGGCATCGATTTCTTGTCTAAGAGAATTATCGAGTTTGTCCAGTGGCATGATGTCCTCCATAGCATGTAGCAAAGATTGTTATCACCACAGACGCAGAAAGGAAACGAATATTGGGACACAGATGAACACGGATCTATTGGATTGAGAAAACATAAAAACTTATCAGTGTAGATCTGTGGAAATCCGTGTCCTATTTCTTTGTGCCTTTGCGGGCTTGGCGAGAGACTCTCAGGTCCAATTCAGTATCACCTTTCTAAACCAGCCGGAAGGCATCACCTCGAATCCTGTTCACAGTCTATAAAACAGAAACTATGGGCGATCAGAGGACTAATGTCAAGCCCGGTCAGCCGGTTTCTTGATAAACGCCGTCTTTTGGAATATAGTGAAAGCTACTACGACGGTGGAGGTTCATTTCTACTTTTTCAAGTTACGGTGAAAGAGGCGAGTATGGATTCCCGCAAATTCATTTCCTCGACAACGACCAAGACCACGGAAGTGATCCGATTTCTCCGGGGCGATATCTGGAGAATCCGGGAAAAGGACCTTCCCCGACGCAAGTCCATTCTGTTGAGGTCTCTGAGAGTTATTATCCTCTCCGTTCGCGGAATCAGCAGAGAGAGAGCGGGCCTGCGGGCTTCTGCTCTGACCTTCTACTCCCTGCTCTCGGTTGTTCCTGTTGCCGCCATGGTTTTCGGCATTGCCAAAGGCTTTGGCTTTGAAAATTCACTGGAAGGGCTCCTCCTGAGCAGCCTGGAAGGACAGGAAGAGATCGTAAAAAAAATTGTCGACTTTGCTCACGCCCTGCTTGAAGACGTGAAGGGGGGATTCATCGCAGGCTTGGGGCTTCTCATCCTCTTCTATACCATCATCAAAATCCTGTCCAACATCGAGAACGCCCTCAACGAAATCTGGGGAATCAAGAAACCCAGAAGCCTGAGCAGGAAGATCACGGACTATCTTTCCGTGATGCTGATAGGGCCTGTACTCTTTTTCATGTCCAGCACGCTGACGGTGTATATATCCGGCAGTGTTCGGCAAATCATAGAAGGGACTTCTGTGCTGAGAGTGGTGAGCCCGGGAATATCTTTCCTTCTGGAGTTCTTACCCTATATTTCCCTGTGGTTCTTGTTCTCTTTTGTTTATATTTTTATCCCCAACACGAAGATCAAGTGGAGTTCGGGCATCCTTGGAGGGATCATCGCAGGGAGCCTCTACCATATCTTCCAGTTCTTCTACATCAGCCTGCAAATCGGCGTTGCCAAGTACAATGCTATCTATGGCGGGTTTGCCGCGCTGCCACTCTTTTTTATCTGGATGCAAACCGGGTGGCTCATCGTGCTTTTCGGCGCGGAGATCGCCTTCGCTCACCAGAATGTGGAGACCTATGAATTCGAACAGGAATGCCTCACGGTGAGCCATGCCTTCAAGAAGTTGCTTTCTCTCAGAATCCTTCATTTGATTATCCGTGACTTCTGGCAGGGAGGGAAGCCTTACACCTCGCGCCAGATCGCCCATGATCTGGAAATCCCCATCCGGCTGGTCAACGAAATTTTGTTCGAGTTGGTTGCCTCGGGGCTTGCGTCCGAAGTCAAAACCGACGAAGGACGCGGAATCGCTTACGAGCCTGCAAAAGATCCGGANANNATGACCATCAAGAATGTGGTNGACGCGCTGGAGCAGCATGGGAGTGACGACATCCCTGTGGCGCAGACAGAAGAGCTGAGACAATTGTCCGAGAGCTTGAAAACCTTCAGTGACCTTGTGGAGAAGGCGGAAGCAAACCGGAAGCTCAAAGAAATCTGCTGCTAGACAGGAGAGGATCACGCGCAGAGAAGCGCTTCGTCCTTAAGATCGGCCCCGAACCTTTTAACCACTTCTTCCACGGTCAAAGCCCTTTTCTCGTCCCCCTGAACATCAAACTTCACTTTTCCTTCGTGGAGCATGATCATCCGGTTTCCATAGCGGATCGCCTGTTGCATGTTGTGGGTGACCATGATGGTGGTGAGATGATTCTCCCTCACGATTTTCTCTGTCAAATCGATGACGCGCTGGGCGGTTTTGGGGTCCAGCGCGGCCGTGTGCTCGTCCAAAAGAAGGAGCTTGGGGAGAGACAGGGTCGCCATGAGCAACGTCAAGGACTGGCGCTGCCCGCCGGAAAGAAGACTGACAGAGTCTTTCAACCGTTCTTCAAGGCCCAGATCTAAACCCTTGAGGGTCTCTCTGTAAAACTCTCTGCGGGATTTCGAGACCCCCCAACGGAGCCCACGCGGCTTGCCTCTCAGATCCGCCATGGCGAGGTTTTCCTCGATCGTCATGGAGGAGGCGGTGCCCATGAGAGGGTTCTGGAAGATTCTCCCCAGATACTTCGCCCTTCGATGCTCCGGGAGGCGGGTGACGCAGTTGTGATCAATGAAGATCTCTCCTTCGTCGGACGGATAGGTCCCTGCGACGAGATTGAGAAAGGTTGTCTTGCCGGCTCCGTTGCTGCCGATGACCGTTACGAAATCGCCTTCCTGCACATGGAGGGTAATCCCGTCGATGGCCACCTTCTCATCGATGGTGCCTTTTTTGAAAACTTTTATGAGTTTCTGAACTCGTACCATAGCCGATCAAAGTGCCTAAAATGCCTAAAGTGAGCTAAAGTGCCTAAATGGAAAAAAAAGACAGTGACAAGTGACAAGTAACGAGTGACGAGACAAGAGAAAACCAAAAAGAACTACTTGTTACTCGTCACTTGTAGCTTGTTACTGAATGATCAACGGACAACGGACGATGGACAACTGGCAACCTCCAACAAGCGACCTGCAACCTGCGGCGTGAGCTGTGAACCGTGCACCGTTTACCAGACACCTTCCTCACACTCCTCTCAAATGAACCTTTCCTTCTTTTTCCCTTTTGAGAGCCGGGATGCCCAAAGCCAGTATCACCATGATCCCTGTGGCCAGTTTCAGATCCGTCGGCGCCAATCCCAATCTCAGACCGATGGAGATGATCTCTTTGTAGAGAAAAGACCCGATCAGCGCGGCCAGCGTCATCCGCTGCACCGTGTGTTTGCCCACAAGCGCCTCTCCGATGATGATGGAGGCAAGACCTGCCACGATCATTCCGATGCCCATGCCCACGTCCGCAAAACCCTGATCCTGTGCGACCAGAGCCCCTGAAAGAGCCACAAAAGCATTCGAAATCCCAAGCCCGAGAATCGTCGTGTTGTCCGTGTTCACCCCCAGCGCGCGGATCATCTGCTCATTGTCTCCTGTGGCCCGCATGGCAAAGCCGAGCTGGGTGTGCATGAATAAGTCCGTGAGAATCTTCACTCCAAAGGAGACCACGAAAAAGAAAGCGATGATGGGAATGAACCGGTTCACCGGCAGATTTTCGATAGGCGTCAAGAAGGTGCTCACCGTGAGAAGCTGGATGTTGGATTTTCCCATGATCCGCAAATTGAGGGAGTACAGCACGGTCATCATCAAGATGCCTGCGAGGAGGCTGTTGATCTTGAGCTTGGTGTAGAGCACACCGGTGCAGCACCCTGCGACAAAGCCAGCCACGATCGCCAGCAGGATCCCGTAGGCCGGTGGAACGCCTTCCACAATGAAACGGGCGACCACTGCGGCGCCAAGAGGGAAACTCCCGTCCACCGTGAGGTCGGGAAAAGAAAGAATACGAAAAGTGATCACGATCCCGAGGGCGACCAGCCCATAGGCAAACCCTTGCTCAAGGGAGATAGGGATGGTCCTCAAAAGGCCGCTCAGGATCGAATCCATACACTATTGAGGAGGGGAGGAAGCCCTCCTCCCCTCCAGTCCTCTCTAGGGTAGATTATTTCCCTTTTATGAGATTGCCCTGCTCATCCCAGAGCTTGTTCGCTGTTTTTTCAGCCATGGCTTTGTCGATCTTGGCGCCCTGAAGCTGAGCGGCTTTCAAATTGATCCAGAGGCTGTACCCTGAAGCCATGCCCGCAGGAACGTCGCCGGGTTTGGCCCCTTTGAGGATCTGTGCAGCCTGTTTGCCGGCCGTGTATCCGATGAGGAAGTAATCCAGCCCGTAAGCGGCAATCGCGCCCCTGGGGACGCTGTCCGTGTCGCCCGTGAAAAGAGGGATCTTGTTTTCGTTGCAGACCTTGACCACGGATTCAAAGGCGGACACGGTCGTGTTGTCCGAGGTGATGTGGATCGCTTGAACCCTTCCCACCACTCTGAGCAGCCTGCATCACTTCAGCGCTTGTGGAGACATGGGCTTCGATCAGCTTTCCTCCCATCTTCTCCACTGCCTCTTTCATTTCCTTGATGTGGAACGTGACATTCACGTCGCCGGGATTGTAAATGGTTCCCCAGTTCTTGACGTTGGGGAGGATCTCAGCATACCTCTGGCATTGGAGCGTGATGGGCCAACGGTCGCTTACGCCTGTGATGTTGGTTCCCGTCTTTCCCATGGTAGGGACAATGCCGGTCGCCACCGGGTCGGTCACTGAAGAAAAGACCACGGGAATGGTCTTGGTGATCTTGGCCGTGGCTTGAGCATTGGGTGTGCTGATCGCATGGATGAGGTCCACTTTGTCGTCTTCGAACTTGCGGGCGATAATCGCGCAGTTTGCCTGATCGCCCTGCGCATTCTGACGGTTGATGGTGAGGTTCTTACCTTCTACAAAGCCTTCTTCAGCAAGAGCGGCTGCGAATCCCTTGCCGTCATTGTCTAGAGCCGGGTGGGACACGATCTGATGTTCGCCGATGCGGATCATTTTCTGTTGTGCCCATGTTCCAGACCCGAAGACAAGACCCAGTGCCAAACAAATCGCCAAANCAACCAGTACCNTCTTCATTGTCTTTCCTCCTTCTTGATGGTTAAAAGCGGAAAATCCTAAACACCCCTCAATTGAAAAGGACAGGAGCAAGCTTACAGGTTGGTTCACTCCACGGCTACCGGCTTTAGTCTTCCTGTTTCAAGGTGTTCGTTCAGAAGGCAAAATCACTGAAATCAAAAAAGAATTTAGATGATAACCACTTACAATGTCAAGGCAAATTCCCCAGAGTCTGCGCTAGGGCTCTTATGAACTCCGGGTTTGTGCCGCAGCAACCCCCGATCATGTCGGCCCCGATGTTTCTTATCTCCTGTCCGTCTTGAGCGAACTCGGCTGGGGTTTGCTGATAGGACGTGACCCCTTTCTGGGTGACCGGCTTTCCTGCGTTGGGCTGGATCAGGATGGGTTTTCTGGTGGCTGCGCGAAGTTCTTTGGTGAGATCGATCATGTCCCTGCTGCCAAGAGAGCAGTTGCTCGCGATCACGGCCGCTCCCGCCGCCTCAAAGGCTGAAACCGCCTGCTTCACGCCTTCCCCCATCATGGTGAAGAAGCCTTTCTTGGTCCGGTTGAAGGTAAGAGCGGCGATGACCAAGACATCCCCGAGCCTCTTTGCAGCGCGCAGGGCGGCAAGCGCTTCCTCGAGCGAGAACATGGTTTCAATGCTGATCAGATCCACTCCTCCTTTGAGCAGGGCTTGTGCTTGCCTGAAAAACCCCTCCTCCGCCTCTTCAAGCACAAGGTCTCCCAAGGGTTTGAGGAGCTTTCCAGTGGGGCCTATGTCCCCTGCAACAAACTTACCGGCAGGGCAGGCTTCTCTCGCGAGCCTTGCCGCTTCAACATTGATCGTTTCCATTTTGTCGGCCAAGCCCCTTTCGGCCAGCTTGATGGTGTTGCCTCCAAAGGTGTTGGTGTGAACCACGTCGGAACCGGCCTCGTAATATTTTCTGTGGATGTCCGTCACGAGAGAGGGCTTTTCGATGTTCCACAACTCAGGGCTCTCACCCGCTTTAAGTCCTGCCGCCATGAGCATGGTTCCCATACCGCCGTCGAAAATCACGGCTTTCTTTTTGGCTGATTCCAAGATCGCATGCATGTTCACCCTCGAAGGACGTGTTAACGAGTGATTCTCAGCGCGCCACCAGAACTCCGTTCATGCTGAGGTATCGAAGCATGAACGGTTCGTTCACCCTTCGATACCTCAGGGTGAACGTTTTCCAAGTACATCTGCTAGGCTGTTTTTCAGAGAAGACCTTAGGGTGCAATCGACGTACTGTCGACAGCCTTTGCATGAAAAGGAGCCTTTCAGTTTCCCTCCGAACCTGGCCAGGAAGGAGACAGACTTCCTCGGAGACATCATGTAAGAAGAGGTAAGCTCTATCCCCAAATCGATGTCCGCAAGCTTCTCGAAAACCCACCGCTGCGTTTCCAGGTCTATGCCCCGGCACCCGGGAGTCCTTCTCAATCCCTTCTTGGACCCGTTCGCAGCAGCAT
>JGI20214J51650_10002435_pt1 | contig 11714 bp, 10 predicted proteins | sample WetSurMetagenome_FD_51650 | JGI IMG/M metagenome (IMG submission 51650)
GCCGGTATATAGGTTCAGCGACTGCGAATCGCCGAAGACGGCGTACGGTACGGCCGTGGGCCGCGCGGCCCAGTCTGGCGTGAGGAATCGGCCCAGCCCTGCACCGTAGTATCTAGCCCCGAAGTAGTCATTGCCTGATTCGGAGTCTCGTTCTTTGCCGGTAGAGCGGGACCGGACACGCTCCAGCGCCAAGCCTGCTCGCAACCCTATTGCAACTGTGGAGTTGCAGACGTTTGGACCCGGATTCCATGCCGGATTTTTACTCGGAACCCCCTGATGCGGTTTTTCTCTTAGCTGCGGCATTGCGGCTAAGAGGCCGTCTGGGATGCGCGCGCTGAGAGCCGGATACATTGCCCTCGATTGTAAGGCTTTAGGGTCCGGGATGGGGCAGTGGATTCGGGCAGGGATTGCGGGCGGCAAGAGTGGCGGATCGGGTGCTGAGAAGCCGCCCGGAAGGGCGGCTAAAAGGAAGGCTCTTTGAGCAGGGATTCTCCAGCTTATAGCTGGACGATCTGGAGACCGGGGATCAGGCAGAAGTGGCGGACATTGACGGTCGCCACGGCGTAGCCATGCTCCAGCGCAGTGACTCCGATCAGCAGGTCTGCGAAGGGGATGGTCACGCCCTGGGCGCGCTGCTCGCCGTCGATCTTCCCGGCCAGCATCGCCGTTGCTTTGGCGTAGGGAACCACTTCCATGTCGGCCAGAAGATCGCCGATAAAACGTTCGTGGTTCTGGCGCTGAACGGGGTTCGACGCGCGATAGATGGAGTGAACAAGCTCGGTGAGTCCCACGGCGGAGAGCGCGACACGTTGGTCGCCTGCGGTCGAGACGATGCGCCGGAGCAGTTGCGGCACAGTTTCGCGTTGACGCTCGGCGGCGATAACTACACTGGAGTCCAGTATCAAGCCCATTCGATCAGCCCCGCCTCGCTAGTCCCATGCCGGAGGGTTCAACGGCTCTGGATGGCTGTTGATGACCTCTTCCAGATCGTGGGAGAAGCTGCCATCGAGCAGAGCCGAGGAACCGCGCGTTTCGGCGGCTGCGATGACTTCGGAGAGCAGACGACCGGGGCCAGCGGGAACGGCGGGGCGCACGACAGCCACGGCGCGGGTTTCGAACTCGATGACGATCTCCGCGCCCAGGCGGACATGCGCCATCAGTCCGGCGAAGTCGCGGGCGGCTTCAGCTTCCGAGATGTGGATCGTTGCCATACTCATGATGATACCTCGATTTCAGCTTTTTTCCTTTAGCAGCTAAAAGAAGCTACTAAAAGAAGAACTGCGCGCGCGTTATTCGCGGTCTTCTTCGGCCTCCGCCGCAAGCATCTGGGAGAGTGCTTCGGCGTCGGGAGTTGTGGTTTTTGTGACCGGGTTCTCGCCCTTTTCGAGCATGGCTCCGGGATGGGTTGCGGCATGGACTTGTTGCAGGGTTCGGATGGCAACCTGCGTGTAAATCTGCGTGGTCTTGATGTCCTCGTGACCGAGCATCTGCTGGATAAAGCGGATGTCCGCGCCGCCTTCGTGCATCAACGTAGCCATCGTGTGCCGGAAGAGATGGCAGGAGCCGGTCTTGCCCAACTGCGCCGCCTCGATGCGTTCTTTGACCGTGAAGCTGAGATGATCGCGGCTGAACGGCTCGCCCTGGGCCGTGAGGAAAACGGTCATATCGTCCGGCTCGATGGCCAGTTGCGGACGGCCCTCCCGGATGTATTTCTGGAGCCATGCTATCGCCCGCTCGCCGATGGGGACGTAGCGGTCCTTCTGGCCCTTGCCCTGGCGAACGAGAAGCAGGCCCCGATCGAGCGACAGGTCGTACAGTTTGAGTGCGATCATCTCCATGCGGCGCAGGCCAGTCGAGTACAGCACTTCCAAGATGGCGCGGTCCCTGAGTCCGATTGGCTCCTCGATCTCGCACAGTTGCATGATCCGCTCGACCTCCTGAACAGAGAAGATGTTCTTGGGCAGGGCGCGGCCCAGCCGGGGAAGCTCCAGTTCCGAAGCCGGATTATGCAGGATGTGATTCTGCCGCGTCATCCACCGGAACCAGACGCGCAACGGGACCAGGCAAGAGTGCTGAGAACGGAAGCTCAGCGGCTCGCCGTTCTTCTTGCGGTAGTGGAACAAGTGCCGCTGATACCGCTCCAGTACGGGCCGCGTGATCTCGACCGGCTCGGTCAAGCCGCGCTCCTTGCACCACTGGAGGAAAAAGCCGATGTGGACCTGGCGATTGCGCACCGTATGCACGGAGTAGTTCTGCACGGCCAGGGTGCGCAGATGGTCCAGCATCAACGATTCCAGCAGCGTCTCCGGGAGCGCCTGCGGTTTACGGGTTTTTGTTATGCGCGCCATTCGTGCGCCTCCTTTCTGCTCTGAACATGGTTACGATGGAGCGGAGTTTCTTCTTGCCCCGTATAAGTGTTTTTTCGGCTTTCAACGCCGGAACGCATAGAACCTGCATGAACAGTGGCGAAGAGTGGCATTTATGCAACCCGACACCCCGCCGACTTGGGGCCGACTTGGCCCCGACTTCTCGCCCTCCCGCCCCGACTTCTTTTCGTCGTAGTCATTTCTTGCCCAGCTTTTCAACGTCGATCAGCCCGCCCAACACCGGCTTTCCGCCGTCGGCGGGCCGCGTGAACATCAACTCGTAAACGATGCTCTGGCCACGGCCGCCGCGATGAACCAACAGGTATTCCAACTCCTCCAGCCGGTGCAGATGGATTTTCAACTGCGTATCGCCCCAGCCGGTCGCCTCGCGCACATCGCGCCGGGAGAAGCGATAGTCTGACCGCTCCATCTTCTGCCGCTTGCATTCCGCCGTGACCATCTCATCGACGGCCAACAGCAAGCGCCTGGTCTGCGGCGGCAACTCGTCCAGCGAGCGGCCCAGTATTTCATGCGCGAGCCGGTTGGCCACGGCGATGTCGTCAAGCGTGACCTCGATGTACTCGACCGCGCGGCCATTGTGCTGAACGGTCTTCGCTGGCCGCTGATGCTGATGCAACAGCGCAACGCTGCGGATGAGCGTCAGATACTTCATGTGGTCGCGCCTGGTCCGCGTCTGCGAGTCGTGGAAGGTCAGTTCCCGCGCGTAGGGATTGACGACCGGGACCGGCTTCAAGAGCCGCTGCGCGTTGCGATGCACGGCAAGCACCGCGTCCCGGTCCCGCCGCCGCAACAGCCCTTCAACCGTCTGCGCCTCGCGCTGCACTCGATGGATGGCTTGCGTCTGCGCCCGGTCTTCATTGACGGAGAGAACAAGACAGCGGTTCAACATTTCCTCGTCAAGATCGATGGCTGTGGTCGTCAAGAAGATCATCACCGGGCCTTCGACTCTATATTGATGGGTCAGCAAGCGGCCCGTCGCCGGGTCTTTGCCGGTGCTGGCGATGGTCAACACGCCTTCCGACTGCAACAACTTCAACGCATAGGCCGCTGTGTGCGCGCCCTCCTCCTCCACGATGGCCAGTACCTTGTGTTTCAGGTCTTGCTCGCCCATGTAGAAGAGCGACTGCCCCGTCATGGCGGAGTATTGAACGCGCTGCTCTTCGGGCAGGAACGCGAGTACGGCTTCCATCAGCGAACTCTTGCCCGCCGCCGATGACGATTGCACGATCACCGCAAGCGGCGCTTCCAAGTGCCGCGAGACCACGCCCAGATAGCCGACTAGCTTGTTTGTTTCTTCTCCGACAACGCCGCACCGGGCGAAGTCTTCGACGATCCGCTCCAACAGGCGCGGATCGCGCAACAGCTTGAGCGCCTCGGCCTGGTCGTGGTCGGTCATTGCGACCGTCTCGTCCTTGGGCGCGAGCGCCTGCTTGATCTGCGCGTCCTGCATCTCCTCCAGCTTCATCAGCACTCGGCCCAGGTCGCGGCGCAACACCTCTTCCTTGATGCCCAGTTCCTCGGCGGCTTGCTTCGTAAAGCCGCTGCGCTGCCGCGCTGAGTAAAGGTCCAGCGTGTCCACATGGAAGGCCGATTCGCCGCGCGTCGTCTTGCCTGATAGCAGGACATTGACCTTCATCAGTTCGTAACTCAGATTCTTGTGAAGGCCACGGATGCGGTAACGCCGCTCGCCCTGCTGCAAGAAGATGTCCTCGCCGCGCATCTCGACGGGTACGTCGATCACAGGCGCGGGCGCTGCTGGGCCTGGCTCCGGCTCGGTCGGCGCAACCGGCTCCGGCGAGGCGGCTAAGGAAAAAACCTGTTCTTCGATCTCGGCGGGGATAGATGCGGCGGGGGCTGGCTCTGGAGTTACTTCGATGATTTTTTCTTTAGCTGCTGCTTTTGTCTCTGCTGGCAGTGGCTCGATGCTTGGCTCCGACTCCATGCTCGGCGCTGGCTCGGCCTCGATGACCGGCTCCAACGTGCGCGGCGCTGGCCGCTGCCCCTTGCCCAGCCACTCCGCCTTATTCAGCAACACGCCCAGACTCTTGCTTGCTGGCTGCACCTTCAAGGCGTAGGCGTTGGCGTCCATGTCTTTCGGGAAGAGCACACGGAAGCACTCGATTCCCATTTGCATCAGCTCCTCGGCCAGCTTTGCCGCCGCGCTGTTTCCGGCCTCGTCGCGGTCGTATGCGATGTAAACCCGCTCCGTGCCGTGCTGGGCGAAGGCCGCGCGATGGTCCGCTGTAAAGCCGTTCACGCCATAACTGGCCGTTACGTTGCGATAACCCGCAACCCAGAACGTCAAGGCGTCTATCAGCGCCTCGCACAGGATGATTTCTTTCGATGCGGACAGCGCCTCTTCGTTCCACACGCCCCGATGCTCGCCCGGTAGATACAGATGGCTCGGCGTTCCCTCGCGCAGATTCGGCGTGACCTTCCGTCCGTACATCTCCATCACGTCACCGGCTGGATTGATGACCGGGATAACCAGCGAGCCGTTGAAGTGCTCGTGACCGCTCTCGCGCAAGATGCCCAGCTTTTGCAAGCGTCCGCGCATCTCCGCGCCGGCGGCGCGGTTCTTTGCCGGAAGGCGATAGCCTAGCGTCCGGTTGGCGAAGCCAAGCCGGAAGCGGTCGATGATCTCGGAAGATTTCAGGCCGCGCGACTCCAGATACCGCATTGCCTCCGGCGACTGTTTCAGCGTCTCGCTGTAGTAGCTCACGACCTGCAACAGCAACTCGCGGTCGTCCGCATCCCGCGCCACGGGCGGCGGCAGCTTGCGCACTGTGCCGTGCTTCACCGGTTGGACCGGATCGGCGGCTAAGGGAAGATAGTCCTCTCTGAGAAGCTCGACGGCATGGCGGAAGCTGATGCCGTTGGCCTTCATTACCCAGTCGATCACCGTCCCACCCTCGTTGCAGGCTCCCAGACAGTGCCAGAGATTCTTCGCCGGAGTGATGACCAGCGACGGGCTGCGGTCGTCGTGGAACGGGCAGAGGCCCAGCAAGTCGGCACCGTGCCGGTGCAACTTGATGCCCCGCGCCTCGGCCAACCGCTGCACCGATACCTCCCGTTTCAGCCGTTCGACCTCGTGCTCCGGGATGCGCGCCATTTTGACCGCCTTTCGTAAAAAAACGTGTCAAGAACTATTTCAAGAAAATTACCGTCTTAAAATATAAGTATCATACTGATATACGAGTGGTACAGGTTTTTTGCCCTTAGACTGATTTCGTATGCCAAGGATTTCCAGACTCAAGCTCTCCCCCATCGACCCCGGCCCGGAGTCGATAGGCCAGCGTATTGCTCGCATCCGCAAGGAACGCGGCTATACCCAGAGGGAAGTTGCCGAGCGCATCGGCCTCATTCCGGCGCTCGTCTCCGACTACGAAAACGACAAGCTCCGCCTCAACGCCGACATGATCCTGCGCTTTACCGAAGTTCTTGAAGTCTCCGCCGATGAACTGCTCCGCTCGCAACCCGGCGCACTGCCGGGCCGCAAGCCCAGCCGCAAGGTTCTGCGCCGCCTGGAGCAGATCGAGAGCCTGCCCCGCCGCAAGCAAGATGCCTTGCTCACGACCATCGACGCTTTTCTCAGCAGCACCGCCGGGTAGACCGCGACATGACGAGTGAACAGCATTTATCGCAACCGAACGTACTGCATTTTGACTTGCACGATGGACCGCTCACCGAAGACGAACTGGCGCGGCTGGCGTGGCTCGATCTGTTTGGCCACATGAAGGACATCTGCGACACGCTGAACGGCGGCGGTTGCCTCGGCTGGTTCTATCTTCCTCAAGATGCCAAGCTGATCTATGAGAAGCCCTCTCCAACAGAGCACAAGATCGTTTACCGCGTGGGCGGAAGCGAGTATGCTTTTCGGCTCTACGTCGATTTTGATTTGCGCTTTCTGCGATACAGCTTTGATCCCTGCCCGGTTACTTTTCAGCGCATGATCGCCATACGCGGCGAACAAGCCTACTTTTCTAACCGAGACAGTGCGCCTGATGGAGACAAGACGATGGAAGACGCGGCGGCGGCTTTGATGCTTGAGTTTCTTCTTCTGGACAGTGACGCTGGCTCTGCTGGGGCCGCATAGTTCGCTTTCTCGTGTTTGGAACATGAGAAAAATACATTTTTCTCATAGATGAGAACCATCCGCAGCGGAGGCATCAGTCAAGGCCGCGCGTCCTTTGCGCGCCGCGCAAGCGGGCGGAGCGAAGCGGAGAGCCTTTACGGATGCCGGAGCGGAGGATATGGCCGCGTCAGCGGCCCATGCCCATCCCCTGCACGAACTCATGCGCCTGCACCTGTGCCTGTACTGGCTCGATCTTCTGCGCTGCTGGCTCCTGCTGGATCGCCGATGGATGCGACACGTCCCGGCTCAACGCATGGCCCAGCGTCCCGGCGTCGTTGGTGTACATCTGCACATCGAACTGCGCCCGCGATACCGACACATACGCCATGCGGCTGTTGAGAAGCTGGCTGTGCGCCTGCTCGGAGTCCACATGGACAAGCACACGGTCGGCGGTCTGGCCTTGGCTGCTGTGGCTCGTCACCGCATAGCCGTAATCGAGATGCGGATGCTGCCGCGCGTTGAACTCGACCTCGCGGCCTGAGTCCATGCGCAACTTGAGATTGCCGTCGCCGTCGATCTTATCGACTGTCGCCAGTTCGCGGCTGGCTATCTTCTGCGGATGATACGGGGCCGTGAACTGCACACGGTCGCCTTCCGAGAAGCTATGCTCCGCCTCGCGGTAAACCGTCACGCCCTGCTGCCGCCGTGGATCGTAGCTCACTTGCTCGCCGCTCTTGCGCTCCACCGTGACAACATTCTCGGCGCGGTCCACGCGCGCAACGCGCGCATACTCTCCGGCCTCGAAGCCGTGCGCCTTGCTGCTCTTCGCATAGCGCACGATGTCGCCCGGTTCGTAGTTCTGCGCCCATTGCCGGTCTGCGCCGGTCAACTCCTGCCGCGTGTTCAACACCCGCACCGTGTGTTCTTCGCTCTTCACCTGGCCAGCGTCCTGCATCGTTCGATGGATGTGCTGGTTGATCTCGCGGCGGCTTTCATTGTCCGGCGAGACGACAAGCGTATTCTCCGGCTGGCGTACATACTCGCGGGCTATCTCGCAGATGCGCTCGCTGCGGTCCACGATCTCATGGACGCGGCCCTGGCTGTCGAGATTGGCGATTGCTTCTTTGACTTCGCCGCGCGCAAGCTGCTCCACGGCTTCTTTCAACGCCGGGTCTTTCTGCCGGATGATTTCGTCAAGCCTGGCCGTGCGCATCCCGGCCTCTTGTAACTGCGCATACGGTCGGCCAGCTTCGACCGCCTCATGCTGCCGCACGTCGCCCACGAACAGCACACGATCATTTTCCTTTAGCCGCTCTACGAACGTGTGCATCTGCTTGGTGCTGGCCATGCTCGATTCATCGACCACATAGAGCCGCTTTTGTCCATCGTCGGCGCGGTCGCCGCGCGTCAAGTGCCGCTGCAAGGTCTCCGTCTCCATGCCCGACTCGCCCAGCTTTTTCGCCGCGCCGGACGTGGGCGCAAGCCCCTTGACCTCATAGCCCGCACTGACAGCGGCCTCCCGGACGGCGGCTAAAGAAGTAGTCTTTCCGCCTCCGGCCACGCCCTCAAGAGCCATCATCCGGTCGCGGTTTTCGAGCACGTCTTCGACCGCCCGCCGCTGGCTCACGCTCAGATGCGGATGGTTTACCTCGACCTGCTGCCGGACCTGGCCATCGGCCAACACTTCGCGGTTGCCCTGGCCCGCGCGCATCCGCTCGATGATCTCGCGCTCGTAACCCTGCATCTCGCCAGTAGTAAACGCGCGGCCAGCAAGCCCTGGCCTGCGCTGGACCTCGATCAACTCATGCGCGGCAACGCGCCGCTCGAACTCGGCCCGCACCTCCGGCAACCGCGCCGCGCCCATGCTGTGCTTCAACGCATCGCCCATCAGCGTCCGTTCATCGACGATGGCCGCGCGCTCCGTGCCGCGCTCCCGCGCATAACTCACAGCGGCCTGCGCCACGCGCCGCGATTCTTCCGGCTGCAACTCAACACCGCGCCGCTGCTGCGCCTCCTCGATCACTCGCTGCGGCTGATGGCCGTATTCTGCGGCCATTGCCCGATGCTGCGCCTGCACCTGCTCCGGCGTTAAATCGAGTTTTGCCTCGCGCGTCTTGTGCGCCGCGATCTGCGCCGCCTCCGGCCCGGAGCGGCCCTGCTCCGCAAGATTCTCCGTGATTTGCTGACGCCGCGGACTCGACGCCTCCAAGTATTCCCGCGTGTAACCCTTGATCTCCGGCTGTCCATGCTCGCCGCGCTCGATCTCGTAACCGAGCGTCTCTAACCTCGCCGCCAACTCCGAACGGTAAACCGCCGTCGCGTACTGCTGCGTCTTGTAAAGCTCCTGCGGCTGCAACGCCCGCGTGGTCCCGTCGGCGGTCTCGGCGATATTGAAAATAACGGTATGCGTGTGCAACTGCGGCGCGGCGTAGCCGTCCACCGGGCGCGAGCTGTCGTGCTCGAACTTGGCCACGACCCATGCGCCCGTTGTCTCTGCCGGTGCGTTGCCGCCGATGCGCGCCTGCGCGTACCGCTCCATTTCATTGAGCGCAACACGAACGCTCTCCCGATGGGCTTCTTTCACGCGGTCGTCGCCGCCGACAAGCGCCGTCAACGATACCGACTTCGGCGCGCTGAACGTCGCATCCCAGCCCGCCCGGTGCTCCATCGTGCGCACCGTCTGGCCCTGCTCGTTCACATATTCCCGCGCCGTCTGATGCCGTACCAACTGCTCGCCGGTCGCCGGATGCTGGCCCTCACTCAACCGCGCGAACTGCTCCTCGCCCACTTCGCCAGCAAGTCCGTAATGCTCGGCGAGCTGGCCTTGCCACTCGCCGCGCACACGGTCGCCCTCGGTGTAGTAATTGTCCTTGGCGTTGGCGAACTCTTCTTTGTGGTACTCCTGCGCATGGCTCGCGCTGATCGGTTTGGACATCGTGATCATAGTTGTTTACTCGAAACGGGGACGCGGTTTCTTCGCTGCGGCGGGACGCGCCTCTGGCGGTTTTGCCGCTACAACCGGCGGCGGATTCGGAGACGATTGCAGCCGCGCAACCGGCGCCGGAATCGGCGGTTGTACAGTGGACGCAGCGGCCTTTGCCTGAGCCGCCGCGCGCCTGCGCGCGATAAAACCCATCAGCTTTTGCCACTGCTTTTCGTAGGAGAACTTCGGCCAGCGATCCTTCGGAACGGCCACCGGCAACAGCACAGCCAGCAGCACCAACGCACAGTAAAACGGCCTCCGGGCCGACTCGTAAAGATCGTCGTGGTAGACCCACTGACGCAAAAAACCATGCAGCCAGCGGTCGTTGTGCTCGCTCGTCCGCCACTCCAGCCGCACATACGCGCGCCTGCCCTCCTCCGTCAGCCGGTACGTCGGCTCGCCATCCGGCCCCGTTACCGCCTCGATCTCATCGCCGACGACGGGCACCAAAAGCTTCTTCGCCGTCACCCCTTCAAGCAGCCTGTAACTCGTCGAAGAGTTCTCCGAGAGACTGCCCCACACTCCGCTCTCCAGATAAACCCACAAGTCAACTCGCTCCGCCGCGCTCCACTCCCTCCGGTAAGACTGAACGTAGAGAACGCAGAAGAAAACTACCGCTCCGATCAGCGTCCGGCGCGTCCACTTCCAGTACCTGGGCGGAGCAAAATAGTCCCTCATCGCGCCGCCTCGCGCGCCTTTTTCTGCGCCGCCAACCGCTCCCGCGCGCGTTGCATCTTCACCGCATCCACCCGCGCAATCTCCGCCCGTACCTCCGCCTCGCCCGGAAGATCATGACCAGGCAGCGGGCGAAGATTCAAGAACAACACCCGCAACGCAAGAACCTCCGACAGCAACACTTCGCCCAAAAGATCGTCCGCTGCCTCGGCCTTCTCCGCGCGGCTGCTCCCAAGCAGAGCCGCCCGAACCCACTCCGAAAGAGTCAGATTCTCCGCCCGCGCCCGCGCCTCAAGCTGCGCATACTCCGCGTCGCTGACCTTGGTTCCTACAGATTTTGTTCGCAGAGAAGCCTTCACCATGCCGTCACTTCTCCGCCTTGAAGTTGTTCAACCCCGCAACCATCCGCGCGATGTACTCCTCGACTGCCTCCGATCGGCGCAAGCTCGGGCGCGCGTTTGTCGATGGCGGTGGCGCTTCGGTTGGCTCCGGCTTGCTGGCTGCGGCCTGCTGCGATTGATCCATGGATTCCTCCAGATGAGTGACTGCGCACGGCGGCTTTCAGCTAAGGGAAGGAAAATCATCAAGTTCCCCGACAGCAACCCGCGCTCAACTCTAGCTTAACGCCGACATAGTCATTTTTGTCTATTAGACGCTTGTTTTCTTGTGGTTCGCGCTCAGTAACCTGTAAACACCTTATTTTTAGAGATGTTTTCTTTTATCTGCCTGATTCCATTATGGTTCTCGGCGCAGTAACCGAAGGTTACTGCGCAGCTCCCAATCTGGGGTAGTGTGTCCACCTAAAACCGATGCGGAGCAGCGCGGGCTTCCGCCGGTCGTGCCGAGGATGCCCACGGAGGCCCCAGACGCAAGCAAGCCGCCCCGGAGGACGGCTTGCGGTTGCCATTCCAGTATGCGTGAGCCTCTAGTCGATGGAACTCACGGGAGCCGACTTGAGCATTTCAAGAACCTTGTTCCTTGTTGGGACAAGATGCGCGTCCTCGGGAGTGTATTTCGATACCTTGGCAATGAGTTGTCGTTTATATTCCGCTAGCGAATCGCGGGATTCAGGCATACCGCGAAAAAGGGTTTCGTGCGCTTGGTAGAGCCAGTGCTCAAGCACATCCGGATGGGCTTCCATAGATGCATAGAATTGGTCCGGATAAACGGCTAAGACGAAGGCAAGGTTATCCGTCGCCCCTAGAATTTCTCCGGTCGCGTCTGTGAACTCGGCAACGGCGTCACTCGTGACCTTCTGTGATAGAGAGGAGCTTCGATTCTCAGAAGCGCCAACATGTGCTTTTGGTGCAGGTTGAGTTGCCTCGATCTTACGCTTCAAGCCGCACACCCACGACGAGACAGGCTGACATGACAGCCCAGCCACTGCATTCTTTACATGAATCCCGTCTGGACCACCTAACTCTGCGAGGAGGATAGAAATCCAACGGTCCTCGAAGTCTTTGTGTCTAGACAGAACCGCTTCGCCAACCGCTGGACAGAGGCCAAAGACGAGAAGTGATCGGAGAGAAGCGCGCTGAATTAGGTGCAGCTTCGCGTCCTCTCCCCCCCACGCCGACGCCGGTTCATCAAAAAA
>JGI20214J51650_10002436_pt1 | contig 11714 bp, 11 predicted proteins | sample WetSurMetagenome_FD_51650 | JGI IMG/M metagenome (IMG submission 51650)
CGTCGTTTCGGCATGCTGCGCTGGGCGCAACCTCGCTCGTCAGGAGAGACACCTTCCCGCCGTATATACCATATCCAAGGAGGGGGTGACAGACTCTCCCCTCGTGACGCACCNGGGTGGTGGCTTCGCCCACGGCGACCTTTCGGGGGCGGCCGGTCCATGATCCGTGGCGGTGGCGCGGTTCGAGTTCGTGCTGGCCCCCAGGAAGAGGGGATGCGGGCATTGGCACGAGAGGATCGCGGGGTGGCGAGCCCACCCGTAGGTGGAGCGACGCGATGGGTGGGCGGGGCGGGTCGCTCGCGCCGCGGATCGGAGGCTCGCGCCAAGAAGCGGGGCCGTGGACTAGCGCTGGCGCGGCGCGCGCAGCACGAGCAGATTGCCCGCGAGCACGGCCGCGAGCCCCACTCCGGCCGGGAGCGTCCAGCGATAGCCTTCCAGCACGGTCGAGACCGCGAGCGCGACCACGGGGAGCATCACCGTGACGTACGCGGCGCGGTCGGCCCCGACGCGACCCAGCAGCGTCAGATAGCACGCAAACGCCACCACCGAGGCGATCAGTGCGAGATACAGCAGCCCGGCGAGGTAGGAGAACGTCGGCTCGATGGTGAAGGCCTGGCCGCGGAGGGCCGCCACCGTCGCGAGCGTGGCGGCGCCATAGAGCATGGCCCAGGCGCTGCCGGCGACGACCGGGAGGTTGCGTTGCTGCAGGCGCGCCGAGATCATGTTGCCGATGCAGAACGCCAGGGTACCGCCGAGGCAGAGCGCCAGGCCGAGCAGCACCTGGGGATCGAAGCGCGTGCCGAGGAACTGCGGCGCGAACATCGCCGCGACGCCGCCACCGCCGAGGGCCCCGCCCAGAGCGACCCGCCGGTCCACGGGTGCGCCGAGCGCCAGCACGCCGAGCCACACATTGACCACGGACGCGAGGGAGAAGATCACCGCGAGCAGACCGGACGCGATCCATTGGGCGCCGTAATAGAACAGCGCAAAATTCGTGCAAAAGAGTGCGATCCCCAGCCCGAGGAGCGCGAGGTGGTCCCGGGGGCCAAAGCGCAGCCGGTCGCCGCGCGCCCAGGCGAGCGCGAACATGAGCGGCGCGGCGAGGAGAAAGCGCCAGACCACGGAGACCTCCGGCGCGACCACGCCGACCTGGTAATGCATGGCAATCCAGGAGAAGCCCCAGGCGCCGATGACGGCGGCATAGAGCGTGAAATCGAGCGGCGTGAACCGGGCGCGCGGCCGGGGCTTCATCGGCCGGGGTGCCGCTGCGGGCGCACGGGAAGCCTGGACAGGGAAGTCGGGTACCGGGGTGCGGTCACAGTCGTCCGTCCTAGGTTAAGCTAAATACGAAGAACTTTGAATCTGGCGTCCAGGCGGCCTTTTCCACGCCATAGCCGTGCTCCCCGTCCTCAGATGAGAAATCTTTGGAACATACGATGCGCCCTTTGTTGGAGCGGAGTACGATACGGTTCTCGCCGGAGCCATAGGGTGCGCTTGGCAGGCGAACGACCTGCGCGACAAACCTCCCATCAGGAGAAGGATAGCCCTTGACCTCGTCCGAATTGGCGGTGCTCAGGGCACTCGTGAGCATCGCAGCCAAGTTCAGGATCAGCCAGAGGCTCTTCATCTGGGTTTGTCGCGACGAAGGTTAGACAAAAGCCGCATCTCTGCCAAGGGTTGTCCGCTCGATGGAGGGGTTCGGCCCCAGCGTGATGGGTGCGCGTGCGGCTCAGGCGGGCTGAGCGTGCAACCTGACGCCGAGAGCGCGGGCAACCTTTAGCACGGTAGCGAAGCTTGGGTTGCCGTTCTCGCCAAGGGCCTTGTAGAGGCTTTCCCGACTGAGCCCGGCGTCTCGCGCAACCTGCGTCATGCCCTTTGCGCGAGCGATGTCGCCGAGCGCGCGGGCGATCCCCGAAACATCGTCGGGCGCTTCTGCAAGCCAGGCGTCGAGGTAGGCCGCCATCTCTTCAGGCGTACGGAGTTGTTCCGAAACGTCGTATGGAACCGTCTTGGTTTTCGGTGATGTCTTCACTGCTGCTCTTGTCATGACCACTCCTATAGGTTCTTCGCCAGGGCGATCGCTGTCCTGATGTCCTTCTGTTGCGACGACTTGTCGCCACCAGCAAGCAAGACGATGAGGACACCCTCCCGTTCCGTGTAGTACACCCGATACCCAGGCCCAAAGTCGATCTTGAGTTCGCGTACTCCGTCGGTGAGCACGCGATGCTGGCCAGGGCTTCCGTGAGCGAGCCGATCAACTCGGACCTGAACCCGAGCTCTACCGGCGCCGTCGCGGAGAGAGTTGATCCAGTCCCGATAGACCTCGGTGGTCACCACGCGCATATATGCAGTGTAGCCTACGGGATACGATTGTCAAGCGAGAACCGTGCCGACCCGTCTGGGGGGTGACTGCGCCGTGCGAGAGCATGAAGGTAAGAAGGAAGACCGGAGGCATCGGGATGTTATTGGTGTTCCGCATACCACCCACGGAGCGTCCGGGTGACTCCGGATGTGGATTAAACTTTGGCCGCGTTACCGTGCCTCACTCTCGCCGCTCAAGAAGCTCTCGCAAGGGCTGCGGCAGCAGTTCACGGAGCCTGCCGGCGATCGTCGCCTCGTGGCGCTGCCAGACAAGACCGAGGCCGATCACCCCAAGCCCGATGAGCGTCAGCACGAACGGGAACATCATGCTGTCCCTGAACACATCGTGTGCCAAATGCCCGAGGTACCCGGCTGCGCCAAGCCCACCGAACACGGCGAACACCCGGCGGGAAAGAGTGGCGCCGACGGCGATCAGGGCAAGGTTAATACACAGGTAGAGGAATTTACCCAATTCGCTGTCGGACCGCATCAGGGACAGGCCTCCCCAGAACGCCGCAACGCCGAACAGGTACAGCCAGAACGCAAAGTCCTTGTCATGTCGTGCGCGGAGGTCGACCCAGACGGCCAGCAATACGATGAGGAGCCCGCACCACAGGGAGACCAGTTTCCGCAACTCCCAGGTTACATCCGCTTGGCCAAAGAGAAACGGCGCCAGATCCATGCTCATGTACCAGAGCGTGACGGCGACCGGCATCACCAGGAATGGCAGGCGGTACCGGAACAACATGACGGCGCCGGTAGCGAGAGTCGCCAGTTCCATGAGCATCCAGCGCCAGTCAATGTGGGTGTGGTACTCGCGGTACGTCAACCCCTCGACCCACCACCCCAGCGCGGCTTGCACCCCATAGACCGCCAGGGGTGTCAGGACGACCACAAAGGTGGCGGTGATACCGGCCGGAATCGGCAGACGGCTGCGGTGCAACAAGGACTCCGTAAGCCAGAGGCCGGCGACGGCATAGGCCAACGCAATCGCGAAGAGTCCCCACCCACCGAAGCGCTCCCACCCCAGGGTCATGAACAGGGTCATGGCGCCGATGGCGATCACTCCCCCGAGGTAGTACAGAATGTGCGTGACGCGGAAGCTGGGCCTGTCTGCGTCGTGTTCCCGCAGGAACTGCCACAACTGCTCGGCTTGGTGCTCGCTGAGCAACCCACGTTTGGTCGCGTCGTGCAAGAGGCCTCGATTCAGTTCCATGGACGGTCCTCCCGGTCGCGATCACCGCCGGGCAGGCGGGGCGGGGTTTGATTCTTCGGGGCGTCCACCGTTGGCGGTAGCCTCAGGCTCCTCGCTGGGTCGTCAGGATGAGGTCGTACACCGCCCGGGCGTTTTCGATCAGGTCAAACGACGGAACCGCCGTTTGCCCCAGTCCGGGCCAGCTTCCGCCGCCGAACCAGGCATAGGACGGGGGTGTGGGCCCGAATGTGATCGTACCCCGGCGCTCCGCGCGCTCCTCGAGCGAGACGTCGCTGATCGTGCGGAGATTAAGGCGTTTCACTTTCCTGGTCAGTAGCCCGGACACGATGACGACGTTCTGATCGGTGAGCCCATAGACCGTCTTTGCTCGTTGTTTCGCTTCCACCAGGAAGCGGCCGACCACAAGATACAGCCCCACCAGCACGAAGGGCACGCCCCACAGTCGAAACACCAGGGGCGCCTTGCTCGTCAGGACTGTGGCTTCCCAGAAGATGGCGAATCCGCACCACAGGAGGCTAAAAGGAATGAGAAAGAGGTCCGATCCCCGGAAGACCACGCCCGGTCGCGGTCGGCCAGACCAGAGGAGCCGTTCCCCCGATGCGAGCTCCTTGCTGATGACCAGGGAGGGGTTCGTGTCCATCCGTCACCCAATCCNTTTTGCAGCCNACCATGCGGCCGCTGAATAGTGGGAACGCTTTCCCGTCGTTCGACCTCCCGGAAGATGCTTCAAACGCGCACCCGGGCGGGAGCCTAACGAACGGCTTCTGATGTGTCAACCCGAGGAAGGTTAAGGACCGGACAGATGCAGACGGGCCCAACGTCGTTCGAGTCCCAACCGCTTCCCCCTTAAGGACTCGAACTCGTCGCCACTCGATTGGCGTTTCCAAACAACGACCGGCGAATCACCCAGTGAATCGGACGATTCGAAATGGCGGAGGCGGGGTGCCGAGTGGCGGGCACGGATACCCCTCGCGACTCTGTCTGCACGAAATACGACCGTCGCGCCGTTGCAGTCTCTGTTTAGCAGGGTTCTGTAAAGCCAATTTTCGCTCAGGCTGCTCAAAAAGGTCCGGATGCAAGGCGGCAAGCGATGCGAGGTGCGAGGCGTACCTACGCGTACGTCGCAGCGCCGCGCGAGCGCGCCAACGCCGCAGATGGGCCGTTTTCAGCAGCCTACTAGGCTGTGCGCTTGCGGAAGCTCAGGACGGCCCCGGAGAGGAGCACCACGACGAACACGACGAGGACAGCCAGGTCATTTGACACCTGGGCGAGGTCGGCCCCACGCAGGGTGACGGCCCGGACGGCACGGGAGAAATACATCAGCGGAAAGAGGTAGGAGATGGGCCGGATATACGCCGGAATGGCTTCCAGGTGGCCAAAGGCCCCGGAGAGGAGGAAGACCGGTAACACGTAGAACACGGCGATCTGGACCGCCTGGAACTGGGAGCGGGAGACGGCCGAGATGAGCAGCCCCGTCGCCAAGGACGACAGCACGAAGAGACTGCACAGGGCGAGCAGGAGCGGTAGATTCTCCCCTGCGGGCACGTTGAACCAGCGATCGGCGACGAACAGGATGGTGACCACATTGACCAGCGAGATGCCGAAATACGGGAGGACCTTCCCCAGGATCAGTTCCGCCCGTCGGATGGGAGACGCCATGAGCTGGTCCAGTGTCCCCCGCTCTCGCTCTCGCGTGATACTGATGGCCATCAGCATCACGGTCAGGAGCTGCAGGGTCAGGCCGATGACGCCGGGCATGACATAGCTGAGAAACTGGAGCCCTGGATTGTAGCGAATCTCGGTCTGCACGTAGACGGGTTGGATCAACCGCAGGCTTTGGGAGGGTTTGACGCCCTGGGCCCATAAACCCCGGACCGCCCGCTCGGTGTTGTAGCGCTGGATGACGCGCTTCGCCACACCCTCGACGATCGGCGCCGAGGCGTTGTCTGTTCCATCCAAGAGCAACTGGAGCTGCGCCTCCCCACCCGACTCGATCTGGCGCATGAACCCCTTGGGAATGACGATGGCTGCCTTGATCTTCCCCCGCGCCAAGAGGGCCTGGGCCTCCTCGAGGGTTGTCAACTCGTGCCGGATTTGGACCTCATCGTAGGTGCTGAACGCCGTGGCGATGACGTTGGATTCGGGTGATCCGTCCAGATTTAGGATCGCCGAGGGAATGTTGCGGAGCTCGCCCGTCTCCAACGCCTTGCCGAAGAGTGCCGTGAGGAGGATCGGCATCACCAGGATGAGGACCAGGCTCCGCCGATCGCGCAAGAGCTGCCGGAACTCCTTCTTGGCCACGTGGCCGATGACCGCAAACATGTTCTCTACCCCGAGTCGCCATCCGGCGTCGCGCCGGTCAGATTGGTCGTATCCATCGCCGGGATGGCGGCACGCGGACTTCTAACCGCTTGGCCCGATCTGTGGACCGCGCCGGACACGACCCGTTATACTGGAGGCAACGGAGGGGTGTCAACGCTTGGTTTCGCGGGCGGCGAGCGGCTCTCGCCGTCGCCGCGTGGTGCCCTCACCCGTGCGCGCGCACGATAACGGCGCGCCCTTTCCGCTTGACACGGGTTCCCTCGGCCGCCGATAATCTCATCCGTTTGAGCAAGGGGAGGTTCACCAAGACCTCTCGATTTGCTGAGTTTGTCGGCGTTTGGGCGCACCGCCCCGAGCTACAAGTGCTGGTGTGTGCCTCGTATCGCTCACCGGAGTATCCATGGCCTTCGACCTTCGCGAGATCATTCAACGCCATCAGGGGGAGCAGTTCTCGTTGCTCTCCGGGTATATCAACCCCCAGATGGCCAAGGTCCTCAAGATCCTCGGGTTCGACCCGGTGTATGTGAAGGGGCAAGGGGCCCACCTCTGGGACGACCGGGGCAACGACTATCTGGATATGCTTTCAGGCTTCGGCGTGTTCGCCGTGGGCCGGTCCCACCCCAAGGTCAAGGCGGCCATCCACCAGTTCCTGGACCTGGACACCCCCAATCTGGTGAAGATGGGAACGCAGCTCTTGGCCGGTCTTCTCGCCAAGAAGTTAGTCGACGAGTTTGCCCCGCCGGGCCTCGACACGGTCTTTTTCTGCAACTCTGGGGCGGAGGCCGTCGACGGCGCGCTCAAGTTCGCCCATGCCTATACCGGGAGACGGAAGTATCTCTTCTGCGACCATGGGTACCACGGCCTGACGCTCGGGACCCTCGCCGTCAACGGCTGCCGGGAGTTCCGGTCGGACTACGAGGCCATCCTGTCCGGTGGAACGGAGATTCCCTTCGGCGATGCGGCGCGGCTGGAGGCCGACCTGTCGCGGGGCGACGTGGCCGCGCTCGTGGTGGAGCCCGTCATCGGCCATGGGGTGTTTATCCCGCCGGACGACTTCCTCCCGCGGGCGCGGGAGATCTGCACCCGTTACGGAACCCTGCTGATTGCCGATGAGGTCCAGACCGGTTTCGGCCGCACAGGGAAGCTCTTCGCCTGCGAGCACTGGAATGTGGTGCCCGATATCATGACGCTCTCGAAATCCCTCTCGGGCGGCTACTGCCCGATCGGGGCCATCCTCTACCCGCGGAAGGTCTACGATAAGGTCTTTTCCTCCCTGGATCGGTGCATGGTCCACTCCACCACCTTCGGGCAGAACGACCTGGCCGCGGTCTGCGGCCTCGCCACGCTCGAGGTGCTCCGGGAGGAGGGTCTCGTCGAGAACAGCGCACGGATGGGGGCGTACCTGGTGGACCGGCTGCGCGGCCTCGCGGCCAAGTACGAGCTCATTCGGGAGGTGCGGGGCCGGGGCCTGATGATCGCCATCGAGTTCGGGCAGCCCCGATCGTTGACGCTGAAGGCCGGCTGGAAGATGATCCATGGGATCAATCAGGATCTCTTCTGCCAGTCGATCTTGGTGCCCCTGATCATGGACCACCACGTCCTGGCCCAGGTGTCCGGCCACGGCAGGGATATCATCAAGCTGATCCCGCCCCTGGTCTTCAATCAGGCCGATGCCGACCGGTTTGTCGAGGCTTTCGATCAGGTCCTCGCCGCCGCGCACCGGCTGCCGGGGCCGATCTGGGAGGTCGGCTCCCGCCTGGCGAAGGCGGCCCTGCGATAGGTGGGGCGGGTTCTCGGCATGCTCGAAACATGAATCCCCATGTCAATCCGGAGCGGAGTCCGTCTCCGACTCCGATGACGCTGCTCCGTGGGTTCCTCGGATCCCGCGCCGCCTACGGCGGCCTCGCGGTCGGCCTCGTCCTGTTCGTTGCCGTCATCGTTTGGCAGGGGGTAGACGACGTGGCGGCAGCCCTCCGGCAGGCGGGATGGGGAATTCTCGCCGTCGCGCTCCTCCATCTCCCGCAGGTCTGGGCGGACGCCATGGGTTGGCGGGCCCTGTTCCCGTCGGGACAGCAGCCGAAACGGCGAACGATGATCTGGGCCCGCTGGATCGGGGAGTCGATCAACGACCTTCTCCCCGTCCTCCAGATGGGTGGCAACGTGGTGAAGGCCTGGCTCCTCGCGGACCGTGGGGTCCGGGCCGGACCGGCTGGCGCCAGCGTCGTGGTCGACATCACCCTCGTCGTGTTGACGCAGATCCTCTTCACCCTCTTCGGCGTCAGCGTGCTGGTTCCGAGCGTCGGCCTGGGACGGGCCCTGCTGGTGGTGCTGGTCGGATCCGGCATCATGGCGATCCTTTTGGCGGGGTTCTATGCGGTCCAGCGGCGGGGACTCTTCGGCCTCCTCGTACGACTATCGAAGCGGATCCTGGGGGGGCCGGAATGGGTCCCCTTCTCCGACGGCGCCACCACCCTGGATGGCGAGGTGCTGCGGCTCTATGGCGAGCGCCGGGTTGTACTGGCGTCGGCGTGCTGGCACTTGCTGGCCTGGTTCGTCGGCATTGCCGAGGTCTGGTACGCCTTGCACCTTCTCGGCCATCCCGTCGATCTCCGGACGGCGTTGCTGTTCGAGAGCCTCGGCCAGGCCATCCGGACCGGGGCGTTCGCGGTGCCCGGCGCCCTCGGTATCCAGGAAGGGGGCTACGTCCTGGTGGGAGGCGCCCTCGGTATCGAGCCCGGCGTCGCGCTGGGCCTCTCCCTGGTCCGACGGGTGCGGGAGCTGCTCCTCGGCCTCCCCGGGCTCGCCTCGTGGCAGGCCTCGGCTATCCGCCGCGCGTTCCGTCGAACCCCTGGGAGCGCTGTGACGGACGGTTCATGCCGGGCCGTCCAGCCGCCCCCGCAACCCAAGGAGATCCCGTGACCCCAGAAGACCCGAAGCGCTGGAAGGTGGAACGTTCCGCCTTGATCCGCGCCGTCAATGCCGCCGGCCGGCTGTTCGAACATGTCATGCCGGATGGACTCCAGGAGGAGGGACTACTCCGAGCGGCGCGCCGGCAGGCGGCGCTCGAGGACTTCGGTGACCCGTCCTTCCGCGAGCCCTTCCGCCGGCTTCTCGCGTCCGTGAAGAGCGAGGCGCGGCTGAACCCCATGGGTCGGTTGGCCACGCGGCACGACCTGATCCGTCTCCTCGTCAACCGGCTCCGCATGGAGGAGGACCGGAAGCGGNACCCCGGAATCGCGGCACAGGAGACGCGACGGCCGATCATCATCACCGGGCTGCCGCGGACCGGGACCACCCTGCTCCACGCGCTCCTCGCCCTCGACCCGGCCAACCGCGTNCCCTTGACGTGGGAAACCGTTTACCCCTCGCCGCCGCCCGAGGCCGCGACGTATCGGACGGACCGCCGCATCGGCGTGGTCAACGGCCAGATCCGCTGGTTCCACCGCCTGGTGAAGGGTTTCAACCGGATCCACCCCGTCGACGCCCAGTTGCCCGAGGAGTGCCTGGTCATCTTCAGCCACTCGTTCCTGAGCTATCAGTTCGAGACCACCCACCGCCTGCCGTCCTATCTGGATTGGCTTGAGGCGCAGGACCTCCGCCCCGCTTACCAGGCGCATCGGCGTTTCCTGCAGCACCTCCAGTGGCGGTGCCCGGGGGAGCGCTGGGTCCTCAAGGCACCGGCCCACATGTTCGACTTCGGGGCCATGTTTGCAACCTATCCGGACGCCTGCGTCGTGATGACCCACCGGAATCCCAACCAGGTGACGGCGTCGAACGCTTCCTTGACGGCGACGCTTCGGGGCGCCTTCAGCGATGAGATCGATCCGATCGAGGTCGGACCGGAATGCAGCCGCCGGTGGGCGGAGGCCATTACCAGAGCCATGCGCTTTCGCGACCAGGGCGGCGTGCCCGCGGAGCGTTTTCTGGACCTGCTCTATCTCGACCTTGTGGCGGATCCGATCCGCGCCGTCCGGACGGTGTACGCGCACTTCGATCTCCCCTTCCCGCCGGCGCTGGAAGAGGCGATTCGCGCGTTCCTCCAGCGGAACCCGAAGGATCGGTTCGGGGCGCACCGCTACAGCCTGGAGCAGTTCGGCATGAACGACGCGGAAGAGACGCAACGGTACGCCGCGTACCGGGAGCGCTTCCGGCTGTGACGTGCGGCGGCCCGCCGGGTTGTCGGGTCGGCGCGGAAGGATGGCGGTCGTGGCGCAAGCGGCGATGGTGATACCGATGGTTCGAGACCGGAAAGGCATTTCATGAGTACTGGCGAAAGCTATTCGCTGTCCGTGATACGACGCNTGGAAGCCGAGAGCATCCACATCATGCGCGAGGTGGTCGCCGAATGCGAACGACCGGTGATGCTGTATTCGGTGGGGAAGGATTCCTCGTGCATGGTGCGCCTCGCCCGGAAGGCCTTCTTCCCGGGGAAGATCCCCTTTCCGCTGCTGCACGTCGACACCTCGTACAAGTTCCCGGAGATGTACGAGTTCCGCGACCGGTTCTGCCGCGAGATCGGCGCCGATCTGCGCGTGTATATGCACCAGGAGGCGCTGCAGGCCAACACCAACCCGTGGGACCTGGGGACCGTGAAGTGCTGCGGCCTGCTCAAGACGCAGGGGTTGCTCAACGCGCTCCGGCTCGGGGAGTACGACGGCGTCATGGGCGGCGCGCGCCGTGAGGAGGAGCGCTCGCGCGCCAAGGAGCGCATCTACTCGTTCCGCGACGAGCACGGCCAGTGGGACCCGAAGAACCAGCGCCCGGAACTCTGGAACCTGTATAATGGTCGGGTGGGCCCGGGCGAGAGCATCCGCATCTTCCCGCTCTCCAATTGGACCGAGCTCGACATCTGGCAGTACATCGCGCTGGAGGACATCCCCGTCGTGCCCCTCTACTTTGCCCAGGAGCGTGAGGTCGTGGTGCGGGGTCGCCTGCTGATCCCGGTCGGGGACGCCACCCGGATGCTGCCGGGCGAGACCCCGCAGCGCGTCATGTGCCGCTACCGCACGCTCGGATGCTACCCCTGCACCGGGGCGGTTCGTTCCACGGCCCGGACGGTCGGTGCGATCATCGAAGAGCTGAAAGTGGCCAAGCACTCGGAGCGCATCACCCGGATCATCGACCACGACCAGGACGGGTCGATGGAGCAGAAGAAGCGCGAGGGATACTTCTGACCATGAACGCCCAGCATGCCTTGCTTCACCGTGACGGCGATCCCGATCTGCTCAGATTCACCACGGCCGGGAGCGTCGACGACGGAAAATCCACGCTGATCGGCCGGCTGCTGCACGACGCCGACGCCCTCTACGAGGACCACATCGAGGCGCTGAAGAAAGCCGCCGGGGGCCGGGGCGACGAGATCGATTTCTCGTTTATCACCGACGGTCTCAAGGCCGAACGCGAGCAGGGAATCACCATCGACGTCGCGTACCGCTACTTCGCCACGGCCAAACGGCGTTTCATCATCGCCGATACGCCCGGCCACGAGCAGTACACCCGCAATATGGCCACCGGCGCCTCGACCGCCGACCTCGCCGTGATCCTGATCGACGCCCGGCTCGGCGTGCTCACCCAGTCGAAGCGCCACGGGTTCATCTCGTCCCTCCTGGGCGTGCCACGGCTCGTGGTGGCGGTCAACAAGATGGATCTGGTGGGGTACAAGCGGGACGTCTTCGAGCGGATCAAGGACGAGTACACGGATTTCGCCACCCGGCTCGGTTTCAGCGACCTCACGTTCATCCCGGTCAGCGCGCTGCGGGGCGATAACGTCGTGCACAAGAGCCGCCGGATGCCCTGGTTCGACGGCATCCCGCTG
>JGI20214J51650_10002437_pt1 | contig 11710 bp, 7 predicted proteins | sample WetSurMetagenome_FD_51650 | JGI IMG/M metagenome (IMG submission 51650)
AATGGAAAGAATTTTATTATGGGGATTGCTTTACCCGGTAGCTTGATTATGGGTCCGGGGGTATATGTAAATTCGAGGCATACTTATTCTGTGGCTGCAATTACCACTGTTCAGGCCTGTTTTATCAGTTTCGATATCTTCAAGCAACTTGTAAGAGTCAATGGAGCTTTTGCTGAGGGGCTCCTTGAGGATATCAGTGTAAAATCGCAGAGATCGATTATAAGGATGGTCAACCTGGCTCAAAAGAGAATGTCAGGCAGACTTGCTGAAGTCTTATTATATTTTTCAGATGAAGTATTTCACAAAAATGAATATGAAATGATTCTCTCTCGGCAGGAACTTGGTGAAATGACAAGCATGGCCAAGGAATGTGCCGTGAGGATTCTGAAAGAACTCGAAGATTCAGGAGTGATATACTCCGATTCATCAATTATTAAAATACTGGATAGGGAAAAACTAATTCAGATCTCAGAGAAGGGTTAGGGAAACAGGAAGACCAAAGACAATGAAATTATTGGCCTAAAGACATCTGGCTTACGACACATGTCTTTTTAAATGTAAATTTTTAACAAATTAATATTATGAGGTATATTAAGTTTCTTTTTTCGAAAGTTTTAATGGGTGTCTTATTCTTATTATTTGCAGCGGCAATGGCAGTAGCCACTTTCATTGAAAATGATTTTGGATCCCCTGCAGCTTATAGTATGGTTTATAATACCAAGTGGTTCGAGTTGATATTATTTCTGCTTGCTGCTAACCTTATAGGGCAAATGTTCATTTTCAAACTGTATAAAAGAGGAAAACTTCCTGTTTTTCTCTTTCATCTTTCATTTGTTCTTATGATTGCAGGTGCCGCGATAACCAGGTATTTCGGTTGGGAAGGGGCTATTCATATTCGTGAAGGGGAAGAGCAGAATACCTGTTATTCCAATGAGAAGTATATAGGTTATTCCATATGGGATGACAGTGGGAATATTATAGATAGCCGTTCGGAAAAATATTCAATGACTTCGGTATCAGCCGATGACTATAGAAAGACTCTTAGAATCAATGATAAAGATTTTGAACTTGTCCTTGCAAAGATTCTCCCGAATGCCTCTGAGGTTCTCGGCAATGATCCGGGTGGAGAACCTATCATATCATTGCTTGTAACAAAGGATATGATGTCAAGAGAAACCCTGATTCTTAAAAAAGGTGAAACTCAGACAACCAATGGATTCACAATCGGTTTTTCTCCGGATAAACCGGCTGATGTGAATATTTCAGTCGATTCAGGTGTGTTTGTAATGTCCTCAAAATTCGATATCGGCATGATGAGTATGATGACACAGGCAGTGACTTTATCTGAACCAGGCAAGCCTGTTGTTTTAAAACAAATGCAGATAGTAACAGTAAATGATACCAAGATAGTACCACAGGAAATGTTAATGGCTGGTATTTCAAAAGCAACATCTGTTAATCCAAAAGAGCAGACTACCGGACAAAATGCATTTATTTTTCATATTTCTGATGGAAAGAAGACACAAACAGTCTATCTGTGGGATAAAGCTTTAGAAAAAGTTGCCACAGGCTCCTGTTATATAGATGGTAAAAAGATTGAGATCAGCTACGGCTCAAAGAGTACAGCTCTGCCTTTCGCTATTAAACTGAATGACTTTATTCTTGAGAGATATCCGGGATCTAACAGTCCTTCCGGTTATAAGAGCGATGTTGTTCTTCTCGACAGGGATGAAAATGTTGAAAAACCCTTCATGGTTTTCATGAATAATATCCTCAAATATAAAGGATATCGTTTTTATCAGTCCTCCTTCGACCCGGATGAAAAAGGTACTGTGCTGTCTGTTAACCACGATCGGGCCGGTATGGTTGTTACATACACGGGCTATGCAATGCTGTTTATTTTTATTATTCTGACCTTGCTAAGTAAGGAGACTGTATTTCGCAATATCAATGCCGGATACTGGCAATCGAGTATAAGAAAATCTGTTCCCATCGTTATTCTGTTTCTTTTTTTATCGGGCCTTACAAGTGTAAACGGACAAAAACTCATTCCTGACAAAGCTGTTTCTGAGGCGTTTGGTAAAGTACTGGTGCAGGATCAGAAGGGCAGAACTAAACCTCTTTTCACTTTAAGTAACGATATTCTTCGTAAAGTGACACGGGAAAATGAGTTTGAAGGACTCACTTCCATGCAGGTCTTTCTGGGTCTCTATCTCGATTTTAATAACTGGAAGGAGGTACCTTTTATAAGGATTTCAAATAAAGAATTGCAGGGGAAACTCGGGATTAAAGGAAAGTATGCTTCATTCACTGATCTTGTAAATCTTGAAGGCAGCGGGTCCTATAAAATTTCCGAAGAGGTTAACAGCGCTTATGCCAAAGCTCCTGGTGAGCGAAGCAAACTGGACAAAGAGATAATGAAGATCGATGAAAGGGTGAATATCGTTTATATGATTTATAAAGGAGATTTCCTGAAATTATTCCCTCTCAAAGATGGAACTCTTGACTGGGGATCACCGGAGGTTGCACTTCAAAAAGCTGTTGGCAAAGAAGACTCGGTATACCTTAAAAATATTATTCCTGTTCTGACAGATGCCATTCAGACAAATAATATTACAACCACAAAACAAGTGGCAGGATCTGTCAGTGAATATCAAACCAGGTTTGCCGGGTATGATCTTCCCTCAAAATCAAGAACTAATATTGAGATATTATACTATAAACTGAGCATCTTTGAAAAGCTCTTCCCTTTTTATGCAACTATTGGCATGATAATGCTTATCGGGTTGATTACAATGGTGATCAGGGGGAGAAAGGAGACCACATTATTTCTTAAGGTTCTTAGCTGGTTGCTTTTTGCAGGATTTATATTTCATACAGTTGGACTCGGACTGAGATGGTATATCGCAGGACATTCTCCAATGAGCAATGGATATGAATCGTTAATCTTTATTTCGTGGGTTACACTACTTGCAGGATTCATATTCAGCCGTAGATCGGCTTTTGCTCTTTCCGCTACCGCCGTACTGGCCTCAATGACACTGATGGTTGCCCATCTCAGCTTCATGGATCCGGAAATAACAAACCTCGTCCCGGTACTTAAGTCATACTGGCTGACTCTACATGTGTCGGTCATTACCGGGAGCTATGGTTTTCTGGGACTTGGAGCAATCCTCGGACTGATTACAATGATATTGCTCGCATTATCAAACGACAAAAACCGTGACAGAATAGCAAATACCATTGATGAACTTACAGTTATAAACTTCAAAACCCTTACCCTCGGACTTTATTTCCTGACAATAGGAACCTTCCTGGGAGCAGTCTGGGCAAACGAATCCTGGGGCAGATACTGGGGATGGGATCCAAAAGAGACATGGTCACTTATCACTATTATAATATATAGTATTGTAATACATAGCCGTACGATACCCGGTATGAAAGATATTTTTACTTATAATCTTATATCACTGTTTGCATTTTCGTCAGTACTTATGACCTATTTCGGTGTTAACTATTATTTATCGGGACTTCACTCTTATGCCGCAGGAGATCCAATTCCGGTGCCTAAGTTTGTTTATATAGCTGTAATTCTGTTAACAGCGCTGGCACTGCTGGCATATTTGAAATATTCAGGATGGAAGAGAGAAGCAGTGATTAAGAAATAGATTTAAATGAATTGTATATATTAAGAAAAGGGACATGTGATAGCATGTCCCTTCTTTGTTTCGGGTGGAAGATGGGGCTCGAACCCACGACCTTCGGAACCACAATCCGACGTTCTAACCGACTGAACTACATCCACCGTATCAGGAGTGCAAAATAAGGTCAAAATTTCTATTTCACAAAATTTTAAATTTATTTTCTCGTACAACAGTCAATTACTATCTTTGACCGGTTCATAAAAAATGAGCATTCCTGTACAATTTCTTAATATGAAAACAGTTATCAGAGGGAATTATTAACGTATTTTTTCAGTTTTGAGAAAATTAAAACTTATTGACAATATATCGGGACTGCAACTGTACCAGTTGATGAAACCGGTTATCTTTCTCATAATCAGCATTGTTTTTACAAAGAGTCATCTTACCCGTGCCGATATCGGACAATGGGAAATGTTTATGTTCATTTCAGGATTATTGACTTTTTTCTGGGTGACAGGTATTATTCAGTCGCTTCTGCCGCTTTACCACAGGAATAAAACCTATCATAAAATGGGAGACAACGGCTCCACAAAATCACCCGAGATCTATAATGCTTTCCTGTTATTGTGTTTCTTTAGTCTGCTGTTTTTTGTTCTTGGCCATTCAATTAAAAACAATTTTTCCGTTTTTCATATTTCCGGAAATGTACCGTATATTAATCTTTTACTCCTTTATATTCTACTCAATAGTCCGGTACAGATAATTGAATATATTTATCTGCTTAACAACAGATCGTATCGTATCTTTCAGTATGGCCTCTATACATTTACGGCACAACTATTCTTTATCGTCACACCCCTGGTTTTCGGGAAGGATATAATCTGGTCAATTTACGGGTTACTTGCAATAACCCTTATCAGATGGGTATGGTTAATAGTATTGTTAAGGCGTTACACTGAAATGAGGATTTCAATAGAGTTCATGAAGGAACATCTTTATCTCGGTATCCCCTTGATATTGACCTCACTTATAAGTGGTTCGGCTCAATACACCGATGGGGTTATTATTTCGGCTGTTTACAGGGATCCCGCAATGTTTGCCTGGTTCCGCTATGGAGCTAAAGAATTTCCTCTTGTACTAATGCTCGCAAACGGACTCAGCACTGCCATGCTTCCTGAATTTTCAACACGTGAGAGGATGAAAGAGTCTCTTGCAAAAATCAGGGCTAAATCAAAGCGGCTCATGCACATACTATTTCCATCAGCAATGCTTATGATGATTTTTACAAGATGGATCTACCCGAGAATGTTCAATCCTGAATTTCAAAAAAGTGCCGATATATTTCTGATCTATTCCTTACTGATTATCCCCAGGCTGGTATTTCCGCAGACAGTAATTGTTGGCAGGAAAAAGACCCACATCACTCTGATTTCTGCAATCCTGGAACTGGTATTAAATATTCCTTTAAGCCTTTTAATGATAAAATGGGGTTACGGGCTGGTTGGTGTAGCTCTGTCAACTTTTGTAGTTTATACTATCGGGAAAGTTTTCCTTATTGGGTATTTGTGGTTAAAAATGAATATTAAGCCATCGGAATATATTCCAGTCAGACTTTATGCTTTTTATTCTGTTCTCATCGGCATTATTTTTATCCTGATTGACCACAGGATAATTGATATACATTAAAATGGCGAAAGACAGGAGAATCGAAGGCCTTACCTAATTGGAAATTCCGCAATAGTGAAATTTTGAAACAGTGTTACTCCTTGATTCAGATAGCTATCTGGACGAGACTCTGTGTTAATCCGTGGTTAAAAAGATTTTAGAAAAAAGATGACCCCTGTCTCACTTAAGACAGAACTCCATCTGATGAGAGCTTAATTCTCTGATATTTATTATATTGTTATGAAATTATTTTACATATACCCCCCTTGGAGTCAGCCCTGAACGAAGTGAAAGTGGGGAGGTGGGACAAGTTTCTTCATGTATTAAAAATCTGATTATATTTGCACTGAATTTTCCATATACAGATTTAGATATTCATCAAATGGCTGATTATAAGATAATAATGTCATGCAGGTAATCGAAGTAATTACTAAACAAGACAAAAAGGAATTTATAGATTTCCCTAAAAAATTATATGAAGGTGATCCATTTTGGGTTTGTCAGCTTGATTCCGCAGTAGAATCTGTATTTGAACCTGCAAAAAACCATACTTTTTCTCATGGTGAAGCTATACGCTGGATTCTTAAAGATGATAAAATGGTTATTATTGGCAGGATAGCAGCTTTTATAGACGGGGTTCGATCTGCCGCCAATAGACAACCCACCGGAGGTATAGGTTACTTTGAGGTAATTGAAAACAGAGAAGCTGCCTTTTTTCTCTTTAGTACAGCCAGAGACTGGCTTGCCTCACGGGGAATGGAAGCAATGGATGGTCCGGTTAACTTTGGCGAGAATGATAATAACTGGGGACTTCTGGTAGAAGGATTTATGCAGCAGGGATTTGGAATGCCATATAATAAAAAGTATTACAGATATTTATTTGAGGAATTCGGGTTTAAAAACTATTTTGAGCAATATTCATATCACAGAGATATAAGAGGAGTTGATAAAGCAATAGTGAAGTTTCCTGAGAGGATCATGAAAATTGCTGAATGGCTCTCTAAAAGACCGGGTTATTCATTTCATCATTTTGATTTTAAAAACAAAGAGAAGTTTGAGAAAGATATTATTGATATATATAACTCAACCTGGTCGGTATTTAAAGAAGATTTTACACCACTCGATCCGGCTTTTCTGGAAGAATCACTTAATAAGGCCAGATTAATCATCGATGATGAACTTATCTGGTTTGCTTATTATAATGATAAACCAATCGCTTTCTTCATTCTGTTCCCCGATCTGAACCAGATTCTCAGGCACTTTAACGGGAAGCTTAATCTTTGGAATATGATCCGCTTTTCTTATTATTTAGCGACTCATGAAATGACCAGGATGAGAGCGGTAGTCGGAGGAGTTCATCCGTCATATCAGAACAGCGGAGTTGAATCAGCTATTTTTCTGCAGCTCTATCAGGTATTTAAAAAAAAACCATGGTTAAGAGAACTGGAGTTATCATGGGTAGGTGACTTTAATCCCAAGATGATTGCAATCTATGAAGCCCTGGGAGCAACAAAATCAAAAACACACATCACTTACCGGTACTTCATAAATAAGAACCTTCCTTTCATAAGGTATAAGGATGAAATGGCTGATAAACAGATATTTAAACATATTTAATCAGGGGGTGATCAATAATTTAACATTTCATTTTGTATTTCAAATAATGTTAATTAATTTTGCAAGCCCTAATTATTGGGAATTTAGTTGAATAAGTAAGGATAAAAACATAAAGCAATGAAAAACGGAATTCATCCTAGCAACTACAGGTTTGTAGTATTTCAGGATATGTCAAACGGAACTTCTTTTCTGAGTAAGTCGACAGCACCCTCAAAAGAAAACCTTAAATGGGAAGATGGAAATGAATATCCGCTTATTAAGCTTGAGATTTCAAATACATCGCATCCATTCTATACAGGTAAAATGAAACTTGTTGATACAGCAGGTAGGGTTGATAAGTTTATGAACCGCTATAAGGATCATGTTGTAAAGAAGAAATAACAGTGAAGATTTATTTTATTAAAGCCCTCCGTTCGGAGGGCTTTTTGTTTTTATCTATTCTGTGGCACAATCCTTGCTAAGCCTTGTTTCTGGTTAGTTGTAAAAATATTATGTAATTTTGGCATATCCGGAAAGTTGAAAGACAAATTGAATAAAAGAGTTAGTTCGGCATATTTTGGAAATTGTTAAGGTAAGGAGTATAGTATCAGATGGAAAAAAAATTCAGGAAACAAGTTAATGAAATATTACTTCCGGATATTCTTGATGGAGAGGGAGATATAATTCCGATTATTGCAGATGGAGATGATGGTGAGCTTGAAGATCTTGAAATTCCGGAAACTATCCCGATCCTCTCACTTAGAAATACTGTACTTTTCCCGGGTGTGGTGCTTCCAATATCTATTGGCAGGCCAAGGTCAATTCAACTGATAAAAGATGCATACCGCAACGACAAAATAGTCGGAACCGTTGCCCAGAAAGATCCTGATTTGGAAAATCCTAATTATCAGGACCTTCACTCTGTTGGTACTATTGGTCAGATAGTAAAGCTTCTTGAAATGCCCGACGGGTCAACAACAGCCATAATACAGGGGCGTAAAAGAATGGCATTACAGGAGCTTGTATCCGACGATCCATATTTTATTGCAAAGGTCAGAACATTACCCGAGATAAAGCCTGAGTTTTTAAATAAGGATTTTGATGCTATTGTCGGTTCTTTGAAGGACCTGTCTCTTAAAATCATCAAGATCAATCCGAATATCAGTCCCGAAGCTTCTTTTGCTATTAAGAACATTGAGAATAATACATACCTTATTAATTTCATTTGCTCCAATACGGATATTAAAGTACAGGATAAGCAGAAACTACTGGAAATGAGCAGTTTGCGCGACAGAGGCTTCATGCTTCTGGAGTTTCTTGTCCAGGAGATTCAGGTCCTTGAACTAAAAAATGAATTGCAGTCAAAAGTAAAAAGCGACCTCGATCAGCAACAGAGAGAATTTCTTCTGCATCAGCAGATGAAGACAATTCAGAATGAGCTTGGAGGCAATCCCATCGAAAAGGAGATTGAAGAGTACAGGAAAAAAGCTGAAACAAAGAAATGGAATGATGAAGTTAAAAAGGTATTCGATAAGGAACTCGACAAGCTTCATCGGCTAAATCCTGCTGCTGCGGAGTACTCTGTTCAGGTAAACTATATTCAGACCCTTCTTGATCTTCCATGGAACATTTTTACACAGGATAACCTCGATCTGAAAAATGCGCGCAGGGTTCTCGACTCTGATCATTTTGGCCTCGATGAGGTGAAGGAGAGAATACTTGAACATCTTGCAGTTTTAAAACTTAAAGGTGATCTGAAATCCCCTATACTCTGTCTTTATGGTCCTCCCGGAGTAGGAAAAACCTCTCTTGGCAAATCTGTAGCAAAGGCCCTCGACAGAAAGTATGTCAGAATGTCATTAGGCGGATTACATGATGAAGCAGAAATACGGGGTCATAGAAAAACATATATTGGAGCAATGCCCGGACGAATAATCCAGAATATAAAAAGAGCTGGTTCTTCAAACCCTGTTTTTATTCTGGACGAAATTGATAAAGTAGGGCAGGATTTCAGGGGCGACCCTTCTTCGGCTTTGCTTGAAGTTCTAGATCCTGAGCAAAATAGCACCTTCTTCGACAATTTCCTTGAAATGGAATACGATTTGTCAAAAGTCTTATTTATCGCTACAGCTAATAATCTGGCCACTATTAGCCCTGCTCTGAGAGACAGAATGGAATTAATCGAACTGACCGGATACCTGGTTGAGGAGAAACTTGAGATAGCGAAAAGACATCTTTTCCCTAAACAACTTGAAAATCACGGTGTCAATAAGGAACAGATCACTATTGACAAGAAAGTGATGGAAATTATAGTTGAAAAATACACCAGGGAATCCGGAGTAAGGGAACTCGATAAAAAGCTGGCAAAAATAGTAAGGGTTACTGCAAAGAACATTGCTTCCGAAACCAAATATGATCCGGATCTTTCACCATCAGTTCTTAATGAGATGCTGGGTCCTCCCAGATACACACGCGACCTGTATTCCGGAAACGATCAGGCAGGTGTTGTTACCGGGCTTGCCTGGACTTCAGCCGGCGGGGAGATATTATTTGTGGAAACCAGTATTAGTAAAGGTACAGGTAAGCTTACTCTTACAGGCAACCTTGGAGAGGTGATGAAAGAATCTGCTGTCATAGCCCTTGAATACCTTAAGTCAAATGCAGCTATGCTTGATCTTCCCGATAATTTCTCGGAAAACTGGAATATACATATACATGTTCCTGAAGGTGCAATTCCAAAAGACGGACCCTCTGCCGGGATAACAATGGCAACATCAATAGCTTCGGCTTTTACACAGAGGAAAGTAAAGAAATACCTTGCAATGACGGGTGAAATAACACTGAGAGGCAAAGTTCTGCCTGTGGGAGGGATTAAAGAAAAGATACTTGCAGCAAAGAGGGCAAGCATAAAAGAGATTATTATTTCAGAAGATAACAGAAAAGATGTTGAAGACATTAAAGAAGTATATATCCGTGGATTAAAATTCCAGTATGTTAAAACAATTATGGGAGTACTTGAAATGGCATTACTAAAACAGAAAGTTAAGAACCCCAAAAAAATAGCATTTGAATGAAGAAAACAGCCGTTTTCCCAGGATCTTTCGACCCTTTCACAATAGGGCATGAGGCAATAGTCAGAAGGGCATTGAACCTGTTTGATGAGATAATAATTGCTGTTGGCTCCAATGCTTTGAAGAAAAGCTTTTACCCGCTGGCAACCAGGAAAGAGATGATTAATAAAGTATTTCAAAATGAGTCAAGAGTAAAAGTTGACCATTATGAAGGACTTACTGTTGAATATTGTAAAAAACATGGCGCTGGTTACCTGATAAGAGGTCTGAGAACTTCTGCCGATTTTGAATTTGAAAGAGCTATTGCACAGGTGAATAAGGTAATGGCACCGGAAATTGAATCCGTGTTCCTCCTTACAGTCCCTGAACATAGTCATATTAATTCGTCAATAGTCCGGGATATTATCAGAAACGGGGGAGATGCTTCAAGATTCGTCCCCGGAGCAATTGATCTTAAAAAATATAAACGAAGAGAGTAATTTATATCATGTCCTGAGAACAGAACAGTTGATGATATCCATTAACGATAACCAGGCATTGCTCTTAATTTCATTTAATTCGTCCGGGAAAAGCCATTCAATTTTTGTAATACCTTCTTCGGTTTGAGGTACAGTAGTCATTTCTCCATCATATTGCATAAGGAACCAGCTGGTTTTCTTGAGATATGAAATCCCTTCCCAACTGTAAGTATGATAACTTGGACTTAAAGGCTTTATAATTTTATGACCACTGATCCCGCATTCTTCATTAACCTCCCTCAAAGCACAGGTATCGGGTTCCTCTCCTTCTTCAATATGTCCCTTGGGAAGATCCAGTCTTCCTTTCTTTTCAATAAAAAGGTATTTCCCGGAAGTGTGTTTAACCAATCCGCCGGCAGCTCCAACTTCTGTAAAATATATCCTGAAGATCTTCCAGAGATGCTTGATGTCGGTTCCATAAATATTGATGGCTTGAATGCGCTTATCTGACTGGAAATCTGAAATTAATTTATAAAGTTCCCTGGTATCATTGAATTTATGGAATAAGCCGTATTTTTGTAATCTGTCAGGCTCAGGGCTTAACATTATAAATCTGTTTTCAAAATGAACTTTAAAAATATCCATATGGAGAATAGTGCAAATAAGACAGCTGAATATCTATTACAAATTAAAGCAATAAAATTGCAACCATCAAATCCTTTTACATGGGCATCGGGATGGAAGTCTCCGATTTATTGCGATAATCGCAAAACACTCTCTTTCCCTGAGGTCAGGTCTTATATCCGCGATTCTTTTGCAGCCATGGTAACAGAACTATATCCTCAGGCGGATCTGATCGCCGGTGTTGCAACAGGAGCTATTGCTCATGGAGTTCTGACAGCTGATAAACTTGGATTACCATTTATTTATGTCAGATCAGAGGCAAAAGAACATGGACTGGGGAATCAGATCGAAGGCTATTTTGAACCAGGGCAAAAGGTGGTAGTCATTGAGGATCTGATATCTACAGGCGGGAGCAGCCTGAATGCCGTTAAGGCTCTCAGGGAGGCCGGATGTGATGTACTCGGAATGGTTGCCATATTTACCTATGAATTTAAAAAAGCCTCAGACGGATTTGCAGCTGAAAAGTGCATGTTGAATACGTTAAGCAATTATTCGGTACTTATTGATACAGCTGTTAATACCGGTTATATTGGGGCGTCAGAAGTGGAAACCCTTAAAAAATGGAGAGCCGATCCGGCTAAATGGGGAGTTT
>JGI20214J51650_10002438_pt1 | contig 11706 bp, 8 predicted proteins | sample WetSurMetagenome_FD_51650 | JGI IMG/M metagenome (IMG submission 51650)
GCAGTCGGGCATCGGGGTCATTGCCATGAAGACCCAGGCAGGGGGCTATACAACGGATGCCCTGGGCCCGATCAGCCCGCACCAGGCGGCCCTCAAGTGGGTTTTGCAGGACAGGAATATCACCGCCGCCATCCCCGGCATGAGGGACATGGGCCATCTCCGGGAGGACATCGCCGTCATGGGGATGCGCATGACCCTCGCAGACAGCCTCATCCTGCGGTATTACGGTGCAGCGGTTGCGTCCCAATACTGCCACATGTGCGGGAAATGCGAGGAGAGCTGCCCGCGGGGGGTTTCAATCAGCGTTGTAAACCGCAGCCTCATGTACGCCGAGGCATACCGGAGTGCGGATCTTGCCCGGGACACCTACGGAGAGCTTCCCGCGGCGGCATCGGCATCGGCATGCACCGGATGTCAGCAATGCGTGGCACGTTGCGTCAACGGTCTTGACATCGCCGCGAAGATGGGCCGCGCAAAGCAGCTCTTTGCGTGATGGAACGTCAGTTAACAAGTTAATAAGTTGATAAGGACCTGGCTTCGCCATGAAAATAACTTGCCTGATTGCTCTGCTGTTACTAAGTCTGCTGTTCATGCCCCCGGTATCTACAGCAGAGGCTGAAAACAGCGCCATGCTCTCGATCCTGCCTGCCGGTNGTTGCGGCGAAGGATGGGTCATGGAGGAGAAGCCCGCCCTGTTCACGGTGGACACGCTTTTCGATCACATCAACGGCGAGGCGGAACTGTATTTCCCGTACGGGTTCGACACCCTCGCAACAGCCCGATACGTGAAGAAGGCAACGTCGGGCTCGCCGTTCGTGGCGGACATCTACAGGATGGGCTCCCTTCTCAATGCCTTCGGGATCTGGTCCAACTATCGCAAGGCCGAGGCCCCCGGATGCGATGCGGGGGCCGACTGCTTCCGGTCTTCCTCGCAGCTTCTCTTCTACCAGGACCGGTACTTTGTGAGGCTGCAGGCCACCGACACCCCCCCGCCCGGGCAGGATGTGTTTCTTGCCTGCGGCCGGGCCATCTCCGCGAAACTTCCTCCCGGCAAGAACCGCCCCNCAGAGCTGGATATGCTCAATGTGCCGGGTATCGCACCGAGAACGGAGCGATACATCGCGCAGAGCGTCCTGGGGTATCCTTTTTTCCACCGCGGGATAACGGCCGATGCTGTCGTTGGCGGGCAGCGCTCACAGGCCTTCGTGGTGATCGAGGATTCCGCCGCTGCCGCACGGAAGGCATTTGATGAATATCATGCGAGCCTGAAAGAATCGGGAAAGATCATTGCATCGACGGATGCAGGGAGCAGACCCGCCATTACCGCCATGGATCCGCTCTACAGGGGGGTGTACATCGAGCAGTCCGGACGTTACGTGATTGGCGCCATCCGCCTGAAAGACCCCTCGGCGGCAAAGCCCCTCGTGGAATCCCTTCGGGCACGGCTCGGCAAATGACGGACGTGAAAGACGGCCGGAGAAGCCGAATGCAGCCTGCCTTGCAGCCCGGCTATAAATAAAGGGCAGGTTGCAACAAGCCATTACACAGCATTATAAAAAATGATGATGTCCGACTAAGTCTTGATTAACCCTTTCACCTACGAAGTGTTGAGAGATGATTACTACGGCGCTATTTATTTCCAATTGAAAGCACATAACGTTGGAGCTATTGGTAGTACGTTTTTCGGGCGGTGAGAACTGGGCCGGCAAAGCTGCCATGTTACTTCGTCTCTCTCGCGGTCATCTCCAAGGTAAGCCCGTCATCGGTGAGTCGGTACCGCCACATGCCAACCGCAGCAACCACGACACAGTGAACGCCGTATTTTAGAGAAAACGATAGTTTATTCCTGGTTGTTAACGGGCATCCATGTCACTGCAATGTTCTGGTATGCAAATTCCACTTCTAGAGAGCCTCCCATGGCCAGTCGCATAAATGTTCTATTTAGTCTTGCCTGTCAGGTAATTGATCATCGGCGGGGTTACCAGTGGCACAACATCGCCGATCATGTGCGGCATAAGACTGTCCATCACTTTGGGCATGAGCTCCGGCATCTGCTCACGCATATAATCGGGCATGGGAATCAGGTCCGCAACTCTCTCGAGCATTACCGGCATTACCTTCGGCAGCATCATCGGCAGCAGTTTAGGAAACAGGACCGGAAACATGGGTTTCATTAAATTGAGGGCACCGGGAATCCTGCCCATGGCCCGCATCACCGGCCCCATACCAAAGGGCATGGAATCGATCAACTGCGGCCACATCGTTCCCATCAGTTTGGAAAATCCCTGCGGCGTCATGAGTGATATGAAGGCATCAAAAACACCCCACTGGCTGTGAACATCAGGATTGGGATCGGGGAAATCATAGCCCAGCGCGTTGCCGGCCAGATGTGCTAAATCCACGACTTCCACCGGCATATTTTTCTTTTTCGCGGCTACACGTAATTGCACCTGGCAGCAAGGACACAGCGACAATACCTTTTCCGCACCGGCTTCGACTGCTTCATCCAGCCTTGTTTTTCCGATATCTGCAGCAACCGGCGGCTCTTTAATCAATGTCAGAACACTGCCACAGCAATGGGCGTTCTCACGGTTATGTGCCATTTCCACAAAATGAACATTGGGAATCGCCTTGATCAATTCACGTGGAGCTTCATAAACGCCGGATGCCCTGCCGATATGACAGGAGTCATGCCATGNTACTTTTACCGGCTGCATGGTATTGGCCGGAAATACAAATTCCCCGGATGTAATTTTCTCAGACAGAATTTCGGAGTAATGCCTGGTTTTGATATTGTAATCAATGCCCAATTTACGGGCCCTATCGGGATAAACATTACGCCACATCATGTCGCAGGCTGGACAGGAGGCAATAACGGTATCCGCACCGGTTTGTCTGACAACTTCGATGTTTTTACGCATGATATCCGCAAAAAGGTCCCATTTGCCGGCCACCAGCATCGGGGTGCCGCAACAATTTTCCGGCTTTCCCGCGTAGGTAAAATCAACACCCGCTTTGTCGAGCAATCTTACAGTCGCCATGGCAATGTCATGTTCCACGTAGCTTGCCGTGCATCCGGCAAAATACATTGCCGGCGCTTTATGCCCGGGACCATGCTTGTCCTTTAAGTCTTCCGGAAACCAGTCTGCCCTGTTTTTGCGGTACCAGGCCCAGATGTTGCCTTCGGAACGGAGCGCTTCGGCCATCATCTCAAAAGGCGGGAACGTCATCCTCTTTTCCTCATTGATCAGCAACCCGCGCAGTTTCATCCAGGAAGGCTCTATGGGCAGGGCAGTCGAACAGCGCAAATTACAGAGCTCGCAGGTTGTGCAAACCAGGAACGTATCAACCTGCGCTTGATTCCACTTGGCTCTTCCTTCGAGATATTCCCTGAGCCAATACCATTTGCCTCGCGGACTCTGGCTCTCCCAGCCACGGCCGTAAAATTGATCGCACTCCTCCACACAGTAGCCGCATTGAGAGCAGCTGTATGCATACCAGACCACATCCGAAGGGATGTCGGTTAAAGAAGGATTTCTTTTGCTCTCTCCGATATGCGTGATCACGTGATTTCCGAAAGGCCGAATCAGCGGCTCAAAAGCGGAGGCAATACGCATGGCACTATCCATAAGACTATGGCCGATAACCTTTCCGGGATTGAAAATGCCTGCAGCATCGATCTTATTCTTAAATGCTTTCAGCCGGGCTACCCGTTCGGTTCCCAATACTTTATCGGCCTTGGACTTGAAATATAAACCGGTCGAGTATGCGCGGCCGCCGTTTGCTTCGGCAATTTTCATAATGGATAACGAAAGACTGAAAACAAAATTGTAGCTGAATTTGCGCTGATCGGCGGGAATAAATCCCAGAATAACGACTTCCGGTTTTCCGTCCTTGCCTTTGCGGACAACCGTCCCTTCTTTAACGACGGGTTGATTGATTTTATTATCGACTTCCGCCATGAAGCGGCCCAATCGGGAAAGTGGTATGACGACTTCGGCCGGCACCAGACTGGGACCGAGGCGTTTAACCACCATAAGTTTAAAGCGGTCTTTCCATTCATGCTCGGCTATGCGCTCACTTAATATTTCCCCCTGACAGCGGTGCAATATTTCTTTCAGCGCCGCCACAACTAGTGTCGCTTCTTTTTTATGAAAAGCAATCGTGGCAACGTAGGACGCAGGCAAAAGCACCCGTTCTTCCGCAGGATGACCATTATGTTCCATCAATGGCGCACGATTTTTCATTTCCGCCATCTTGGGGTTAATGAAAACCAAAGACCACACGGGCAAATCCGCCTTCACGATATCTTCCACAATTTGTTGGAGGTCTGTCGCATCCGGACAGCCGATTGCGATAATATGAAGTTCGTCTTTAGGCTGAACTTTCATTGTCAAATCGATGATAAATCCGGTTGTTCCTTCCGCATCGGCGATTAAGTCCAGATCGGCACCCGTAAAAACACACACCGAACCATCTGGCATTGCTACGCGGGCAGAAACGACATTTTCCCGAAACCACCCATATTGATAGGAACCGAAACCTGCTCCACCTTGCGCCAGCCAGCCGCCGACGGTCGAGCCGGGGTAGCTTGACGGATAAAGATTTACCGTAAGCCCCTCTTTGGCCAATGCATTGTCAACTTTTTCCCAGACAACACCGGCCTGACAGGTAACAGTTTGCGCTTTCTTATCTATGGATAAAATATGATTCAGGCGGAAGAAATCAACGACGATACCTTGTTTGACAGGCAAGACCCCGCCATAGCCGGAAGAAGCTTTCGCCCGCGGAGTAAGAGCAATATTATTTTTCCTGGCCCAATGAACAAGCTCAATGAGCTCTTCTTCGTTTTGGGGCTGAACAACGGCATCGGGGACGGTTTTGCCGATGAGCGGTGCAATGAGGGAAGGTATTGCCGCAACATCATGGCTGTATAGTACACGTTCCGGTTCATCAAAATTAACGCGACTGCCAAATAGTTCTTTCAGATATGCCTTTTGATTCTTGTCCATAGAAGACCTCCATCCTCGTTTATGAAACAACTACCGGTTGTGGCCCTATGATGACGCTGCAAATTGCGGTCTGTCCTCCAGAGAGATGGTATGCTGCGTGGTCGGCCTGCCTGAACATCTACTGCTTTAAGTGCTATGAATCAAATACACTACAAGGAAGATTCCAACTGCAAGGACGGATATGGTGAGAACAATATCAAGTATCGATGACGGTTGATATGTATCCTCGTCTATTTGTCTCTCAACCTTCTTGTACCTGACAAATGCAAGCAGGCCCATCAACGTGCCAAGACCGACAAGGGATATTCCAACAATTGCGGAATAACCATGAGAAGAGGGCATAGAATTTTCAATATTGGCGTTCCCCAAAATCAATGACATTTGCTTTATGAACAACGTAAACTTTTCAACAACAAAGCCGAATGCCATGATCCCAATGCTTGTTCTTATCCATGCCAGAAAGGTTCTTTCATTCGCCATGTGAACACGGCGATTACGAACTCTTGCGGATTTCTTATCTTCAATTATGTCGGACAAATAACTAACCTTCCATAATATGGAAATCAGGCTGCCTCTGAATATCTCTTACAGAGATTTCTTTGCGACACCCAGTCTTACGAGGATATCTTCCATGAGGCAGCACTTCGTAAAATTCATTTTCGTTTCATCATATAAACGATNGCCAAAATAACGAGAAAAGCAATAATGATTAAAACAAACCATCCGGAGTTCATTCCCCACCCCCAACCATCACCCATCATGCCACCACCTTGACCGGAGCTCATCTGGGCATAGCTGAAAGAAGTCAAAAAGGTGAATAGGAACCCTGCCAATAACAATATTTTCATCTTTCTTTCTCCTTAAATGGATTTCATTCGGACCCTATTGAAATCTCGCAGCCGCGGGTCATTGGACTTTCATTGATTCGCTATATTGGAAGTATGAGAGGCACCTCATTATTCCTTCAGAGTTGTATGCTCTTCAGTCTGAGGGAGTTTGCAATAACAGACACCGAACTGAAGCTCATGGCGGCGGCAGCGATGATGGGGCTTAGCAGGATGCCCATAATGGGATAAAGAACTCCGGCTGCGATGGGAATACCAATCGCATTGTAAATAAATGCGAAGAAGAGGTTCTGCTTAATGTTGCGCATTGTTGCCCTGCTCAACCGTCTTGCCCGAACAACACCGCGCAGGTCTCCTTTGACCAGTGTCACCCCGGCGCTTTGCATGGCCACATCGGTTCCTGTTCCCATGGCAATCCCGACGTGAGCCTGTGCCAGGGCGGGGGCATCATTGATTCCATCGCCTGCCATGGCCACGATCCGTCCTTCACTCTGAACCCGTTTCACCTCTTCCACCTTGCGATCGGGAAGGACCTCGGCAATCATCTCATCAAGGCCAAGCTTGTCGGATACGGCTTTCGCTGTTGTCCGACTGTCTCCTGTTACCATGACGATCCGAATATGCTCGTCGTGAAGCTGGCGGACCGCCTCCGGGGTCGTTTCCTTGATAGGATCTGCGACACCGATCATCCCAGCAAGTTTCCCGTCCATCACCAGAAACATAACGGTTTCCCCCTCGCCGCGCATCTTCTCGGCTCGGCCGTCCGCTTCGCCCGGCTCTATCCCGAGATCTTCAAGCAGTTGGNGGTTGCCGAGGGCGACCTGGTGGCCGTCTATTATTCCCTTAACCCCTTTACCGGTAAACGATTCGAAGGATTCCGTATCGGTCAGGCTGATCCCCTTATCTTTGGCCCCTGCTACGATGGCCGATGCTAAAGGATGCTCGCTGCCTCGTTCGAGGCTCGCACCGAAATAAAGAATCGATCCGTCTTCCTGTCCATTGGATGGGACGATCTCCACGAGTTTTGGTTTACCGACGGTAAGGGTACCGGTCTTGTCGACGATGAGGGTCTGCACCTTCTCCATCACCTCAATGGCTTCGGCATTCTTGAACAGCACCCCTTCCATGGCCCCTTTTCCGGTGGCGACCATGATGGACATGGGCGTTGCGAGACCGAGAGCACAAGGGCATGCGATAATCAGCACGGCTACAGCATTAATGAGAGCGTATGCCATCTTCGGCTCCGGCCCGATCCATGCCCATACCAGGAAGGTGACAGCCGCAATGGCCAGCACGGCGCCCACAAAGTAGCCCGAGACGATGTCTGCCAGTCTCTGTATCGGAGCACGGCTCCGCTGAGCCTCCGCGACCATCTGGATGATCTGCGACAACAGGGTCTCGGCTCCTACTTTTTCCGCCTTCATCAAGAAGGCGCCCGTACCGTTCACAGTGGCCCCTATGACGCGGTCTCCCGGTTGCTTGGAGACAGGGATCGGTTCCCCCGACACCATGGATTCGTCAATGGAGGTTGCCCCCTCCGTGACCGTACCATCCACGGGGACTTTTTCGCCGGGGCGCACGCGCAGAATATCACCGGGTATCACGAGGTCCAGAGATACGTCTTCATCGGTCCCGTCTTTACGAATGCGTCTCGCAGTTTTCGGTGCCAGGCCGAGAAGGGCTTTGATGGCGGCGCTTGCTTGTCCTCTCGCCCGCAATTCCAGGACCTGGCCCAAAAGAACCAATGTCGTAATCGATGCCGCTGCTTCAAAGTACGTGCTGACCTGGCCTCCCGCACCGCGAAAAGATGCTGGGAACAGGCCAGGAAGGATGGTCGAAATCAAGCTGTAGACATAGGCAACGCTGACGCCGAGGCTTATCAGGGTGAACATGTTGAGGCTTCGGTTCAAGATCGATTGCCATCCGCGCACGAGCAAGGGCCAGCCGCCCCAGAGGACGACAGGGGTGCCCAGAATAAGCTCCAGCCAATTCAGGAAAGGTGAAATCGTCGTATTTTCGAGTCGGATCAAGGGAATATGGTCGCGCATAGCGAGAACCACCAGGGGTATCGTAAGGACCACGCTGATCCAGAAGCGGCGGCTCATGTCGGCCAGTTCAGGATTCACTTCCGGTTCGAGAGAGACAGTCTTGCGCTCCAAAGACATCCCGCAGATGGGGCAGCTTCCGGGGGCAGCCCGAACAATTTCCGGATGCATGGGGCAGACCCATTCAGTCTTCGATTGTGCGGAGGTGATCGGCACAACGGGCTCGAGGGCCATCCNGCATTTCGGACAGGCTCCGGGCTCTGGCTGTCTTATTTCAGGGTGCATGGGACAGGTGTACATTTCCGCCTTCAGCCTTTTCTGCGAATAATTCGGTATATCTCATCGATTTTCGTACCGAGGGATGTCGGATACACGTGGGCAAATGAAGTGGCGGCAGACTACTCCACTTCAACGATGCAGTTCTCGCCTCCATACTGGTTCCGGCAGCGGGTAGTGCAGCATGGGTCATCGGTCCAGATGCCGTCGACAACGAACCGGTACTCGTATTTACCGGGCGAAAGGTAGAAAGTGACCTTCCAGCTGCCGACCGCCTCTCCTTTCAGGGGTCGGGTGGAGGGATCCCAGTTGTTGAATGTGCCTGCCACGGCCACCTCGCCAGCGTTGGGTGCGTGGGCACGGCACTGCGTATTTGACACCATTAATGCTCCGTACCACGTCTAATACATAATCCGGCATAGGGATGCTGTTCACCGGAGTATTGACCGCCGGATCCATCACNCAAAGCTCTGCACCGACATTGAGGACAGTGGCGGATGACCGGTGCAGGATGCCGGCGAACATCGAGGTCATCATGATGATAAGAAATACAGCGAAAGTAATGCCGACCAGCAAAGCGGTGAATTTCCCCTTGTCGTTTACCAGGATTTTATACGCGATTCTCAGGATTCCACTCACTGCCGATCTCTCCGTTTTGCAGCATGACGGGTCATGACCTCCGGCAAGGCCGGAGGCTTGATAAGGCGTGAACCGCTCAAAGCAATTGATTCATGGGCCGCCTGACGGTGGCTATCCCTCAAATATACTCATTTGATCCAAGCGGCCATCTTCCTGTTCCTGTCGCCGGATATACTCGCGGATGGTCTCCTCATCCGCTCCAACGGTCGACACTCTTGCAGTATCCTGTCAATGCACTCCTGGCGGTCGTCAGGATTTTTGATCCTTCACCTTTTTCCTCAGGATCTCAAGCAGTTGGTCCGGCGTGTTTCTGGAAAGGATGTCGTCGAACTGCGAGCGGTAGTTTTCCACCAGGCTCACGTTCTCGATGACGACATCGTAGACCTTCCAGGTATCGCCCTCCTGGAGCACCCGGTAGTCGATGGGGATTTCCTTCGACGAGGTGACAATCCTTGTCCTGACTTCGACCCGGGTGTCCGAAAGCTTGATTTCTCGGTCGAAGAGAACTTTTTCATTGGTGTAGGAAAGCAGCTTGTCGGCGTAGGCCTTTTCCAGCACCTGCCGAAACAGCGGTACGAACTCTTGGCGCTGGGCCTCGCTGAACTTGATCCAGTTGCGCCCCAGGGACCATTTGGAGAGTTCGATCTGGTCGAACATCTCGCCGTAGATCTCCCGCAGCTTTTCTTTCTTGACCTCTTCCGTGAGCGCCTTGTTACCAAGAACATCCAGTACATTGTTGACATCCGCCTTCACCGTATCGAGCGGGGTTGCTGCCCAGGCCGGTGCGCAGAACAGGGCGAGCAGCAGGCACAGCCCGACCAGACGTCTCTTCATGGGTGTCATGCTTTTCATTTTGATGCAGGTTCCTCCTTTTTGACGTCTCCGAAAGCATACTTGCCTATGATGTCCGCCAAGTCCACGGCGGGCTGTGTCTGGATGATCCTGTCTCCGGGCTTGAGTTGCTCTCCGGAGCCACCCTGCTGGATGCTGACGTACTTGTCGCCGATCAGCCCCTCCGTCTTGATGGATGCGATGGCGTCCTCGTAGATCCTGATGCCTTTTTGGATGTTCATCTCCACTTCCGCCTCCTGGTCTTTCTGGTCCATGACCAGCCGCTCCACTCGTCCGATATTGATGCCATACATATGCACGGGGCTTCCGACTTTCAAACCGGCCACTGATGTGAACCGGGCGTTCAAACGGTAAGTTTCACCTTCGAAAAGGGGAACGTGACCCAGCTGCACAGTCAGATATCCGACACACGAAAGCCCGATCAAGACGAAGATGCCTACGGATGATTCCATAGTGTATTTTTTCAACGGGTTTCTCCCTGTGTGCTATGAATCGAATCCAAGCAATGACTTTCTGCTGAAGCTTTGCAAGATCGATTACGAACCGGATATGATCTCCATGAGCAGGAACGAAAGTGGCAATTCCGAATATCAAGATATACAAAATGTGAGCAGCAGCAAACAGCAAGGACGAAAGAGAGGCAGCAGTAACCTGCGGCGTCGAGGGTAAAAAAGGAGCATTCGGCCGAATACAAATCCCCTGAAGATATATTCTTCGGCCGGTCTAACCGCCAGGATTGAGGTTCCCGCCATGATCCATTCCAGATTTGGCGGTAAGTGCAGCAAAACAGTGTGGGCCCATGTAGGAGGTTCAATACCCGAGGGTCGATGACAGAGATTGCTTAGAGGCCCCCCGTTGCTGCGAGATAACACCAGGGTGACACCCCAAATGCCTGCATGCCAAAATGTTCAGGCGGCCTACTCTTGGAAATGCCCACCGGCTGATGTCAGAGCCGCACAATCGGGTTATCCAAAATTCTGGCACGTCTTAGCAGATAATCCATTTGGAGGCAGTATAGTTATCGTGGTCATATCTTGAATCATCAAGTCTTCACGTTCCATCTTTCTTTGAGCTAACGGAGAATCATTCCGACGTTCCCCATCTCACCTGTCCGATGATCCAGAACCGTAAAGAGGATCTCCTGACCGGCCGGCAGGGTGCTGACAAGACGGACAAAGGTGTCGACTCCTTCGATCGGCTCATCCGCGATCGCCACAACGACGTCCGAGATCTCCAGCCCCGCCTTGGCAAAGGCACCCTTGGGGTCAAGCCGGGTGATGACAACGCCCTGAGGCTTTTCCAGGCCGTACTTCTGGGCTTCCTTGGCCGTGACGGCCCGGACTTCGGCGCCGATTCGCTCCTTGACGGAGACCCCCAGGAACTTTGTAGAGTCCTCGAGTCTGCCGATCCGCACCGTCAATTCCTGCTGCTTCCCGTCCCGGAGGATCGTCAGTTTCACGTCGCGGCCCGCGGGGGTGGCGGCCACGCTGTTCTGGAGCTGGCTCGATTCGGTGATCTCCGTGTCGCCGAAGTGCGTGATGATGTCATTTTTCTTCAACCCGGCGCGCTCCGCCGGGCCCCCCTTGACCACGTCCATGACCTGGGCCCCCCGGGCAGGTTGCGCGCCGGTTGACGGGGCCTTTGGGTTGCTGATGCTGACGCCGAGCCAGCCGCGCTCAACCTTGCCGGTGGCGATCAGGGCCCGGGAGACATAAACGGCCATGTTCGAGGGGATCGTGAAACCGATCCCCTCGAAGCCGCCCGATGCGGAGGCGATGACGGCGTTCACCCCGATGACCTCCCCGTAGAGGTTGAGCAGCGGCCCGCCGCTGTTCCCGGGGTTGATGGGGGCGTCGGTCTGCAGAAAGTCCTCGTAGCTCGCGGGGTCCATGATCCCCCGCCTGTGCAGGGCGCTGATGATCCCCTGGGTCACGGACTTGTCGAGGCCCCGGGGCGCGCCGATGGCGACGACCCACTCGCCCACGCGCAGCCGGTCGGAATCCCCGAAGGTCACCGTGGGGAGGGCTCCCGATGCCG
>JGI20214J51650_10002439_pt1 | contig 11706 bp, 12 predicted proteins | sample WetSurMetagenome_FD_51650 | JGI IMG/M metagenome (IMG submission 51650)
CCCCGCCGGCGGCCAGCGCGACCCGGGCCGCGCCGGCAATCGGCTCGCCGGTGAACAGCCCCGAGTAGAGGACGAACTCGCTCGTGAAGCCGTTGAGGGGCGGCAGCGCGGCGATCGCGACACCGCCGAGCAGGAAGCCGAGCGCAGTCCAGGGCATCGGGCGCGCCAGCCCGCCCAGCCTCTCAATGTCGACCGTGTGCGTCGCCTGGTACACGGCGCCGGCGGCGTAGAAGAGCTGGCACTTGAAGAGCGCGTGGTTCAACACGTGCAGCAAGCCGCCCGCGAAGCCGAGCGCGACCAGCGGCGCGTTGCCCCAGGCCAGGCCGAGNCATCCGATGCCGAAGCCGATGCCGGCGATGCCCACGTTCTCGGTCGACGAGTAGCCCAGCAGCCGCTTCAGATCGCGCTGGCCCACGGTGTAGAGCGCGCCGATCAGCGCCGAGAGTGCCGAGAAGCCGACCAGGAACCAGCCCATCCATTCGTCGGGACGGCCGATCAGGAAGACAAAACGCAGCAGCGCGTACAGGCCGGCCTTGTGAATAACGCCGGACATCAAAGCCGATACGTTGGCCGGTGCCGCCGCATGTGCGCGCGGCAGCCAGGAGTGGAACGGGAAGAAGGCCGACTTCAGCGCGACGCTGGTCACGAGCAGCAGGAAGACGAGATTGCGCTGCGGACCCGGATGCGTGCGCAGCCATTCGCCGAAGGCNCCCAGTTCCCACGAAGCCGTGTGCGCGTACAAGATCATGAACGCCGCGACGAGGAAGATCAGCCCGATGTGCGTGGAGACGAGGTAGTTGAAGCCGGCGAAGCGCACCTTCTGGTTCGTGTAGTCCCAGATCACGAGCAGCCAGGCAGCGAGGGCGGCGATCTCCCAGCCGAGCAGGAAGACGAGCGCCTGGTCGCCGGTGTAGACGAGCACGAANGACAGCGAGATCAAGTTCAGCAGNGCGTAGTGCAGTCCGACGTGACGCTTCGTGTCGAAGGTCGGCCGCAGGTAGCCCACCGCGTAGACGCTGCCGAGCAGCGTCATTGGCAGCGACCAGGCGAGGAAGAAGGCNCCCAGCGCGTCGAGCCGCACGCGCAGCGTGCCCACCGGGTAGGTCCAGGCCAGCTCACCGGTGAGCGGCCGGCCCCCGAACAGCAGCGGTGCTGCGGTGGACAGGACCAGGGCCGTCGCGAGCGTCTGCGACGCGACCCCGAGGCCGGCCCGCGTGCCGTTGCGCAAGGGCAGCAGGCAGGCCATGGCCCCCAGCAGCAGCACCACCACGGCAGCGACGAGAGCGTTCATGCGCGCGGCGCCAAGCCCGACGGCACGGGCGCCGCCGGACAGGCACGGAATCGATCGGCTCGAGGCAAGGGAGGTGACTCCAGCGTGCTGAGCGCACGGTCCGGGCTGAGGCCACAGACCATGCAATCAAAAATGCACGCAAGCATACTAGCATGATAATAAAATGACAATATCGTTAGATCGACGGAGGTGCCATGGAACTCAAGACGGCGCGCCTGACGGTGCTGGTCGACCCGGCAAAGAAGAAGGCCTTCGAGGCGCTGTGCGCGCGCCAGGACGTCACGCCTTCGCAGGTGGTCCGGCGCTTGATCCGGGACTACCTGGTGCAGCACGGCGTCAGCTTCGTGCCCAGCGGAACCGACGAAGTCGACGCGGCCGCGTCGAAGCGCTGAGGCGTGCCGACGCCGATCGATGCGGGTGCCGCCGTCGGCGGGCGCTGTGCGCACGCGGTGCCTCGCGCATACCCTCGTCCGTTTTGCATTCCGACAAATATAATCACCACGCTGCCCGGATCCTGACCGGTGACGGGTGGTCAGTAGGAGCGACTTTTCGAGGCCCCCTGGGGCCTCGCTTTTTTGGGCCCGCCGCCGGGCCGATCAGCCGACCATGTCCGTGCGCAACCCGAGATCCGACGCGTCTGACCTGCCCGTCGCCGCGCCGTCTGCCGACGCGAGCGATTCCGCGGTGCGCGTCCTGCGCCGTTTCCGTGTCGTCTTCAACGCGGTGAAGAGCCACTTCCAGCAGGTCGAACGCAAGTCCGGCGTCGGCGGCGCGCAGCTCTGGGCGCTGAGCGTGATCCAGGCCCATCCGGACATCGGAGTCAGCGAGCTCGCGCGCGCGATGGACGTGCACCAGAGCACGGCCAGCAACCTCGTGAAGGCGCTGGTCGTTATGGAGATGGTCACCGCGGTCAAGCAGGGCCGCGACCGGCGCAGCGTTCAGCTCAGGCTGTTGCCGGCTGCGAGCCGCGTGCTGAGCCGGGCGCCGGGGCCGTTCGCGGGCGTGCTGCCGCAGGCGCTGTCGCGGCTGGAGGCGGGCGCGCTCGAGCGCCTCGACCACGACCTTGGCCTGCTGATCGCAGAACTTCAGGCCGATGAGAAGGCCGGCAGCATCCCGCTGGCGCAGATGTAGCACTGCCGGGGTGGGCGCGCGACGCGCGCCTGGTTCCGCTCAGCGGCCAGAAGCAGATCAAGCGCGAGAACCTCAAGCGCCTGGTCGCTGTGACCGGGCGCATCAGCGAGTGTTCGCTGGGCGCCGTGATCCGTGACATCCGGCGGGAGACGGGTGCAACCGGGCTGCTGCGCGCGGGCATGTACTACGCGTTGGGCGGCCAGTACGAGCAGCAGCAGATCGCGTTCCAGGGCGTGATCGCGGTCTTCGCCGCCGCGGTCGGCCTGGTCTTCTTGCTGCTGCTCATCCTCCACGAGAACTTGCGGATGACGTTGGCGATCCTGGCGATTCCGCTGCTCGCCGTCGCTGCGGTCTTCGTCGGGCTGTGGATGGCGGNGATCGAGTTGAACATCTCGTCGATGATGGGGATGACGATGAACTTGGGCATCGTCACCGAGCTCGCGATCTTCTTCTTCTCGGTGTTCCGCCACCTCGTCGGCGCGGACCGGCCCCGTTGCACGCGGCGCTGATCGAGGCCGGCCAGAACCGGATGCGGCCGAATGCGATGGCCACCTTCTGCGCGGTGCTGACGCTGCTGCCGCTCGCGCTCGGCGGCGGCTCGGCGATGAAGCCGCCACTTGCGGTCGCCATCGTTGCCGGGCTCGCGGCGCAACTGCCGCTGGTGCCGGTGGTGATGCCGGTGCTGCNCACGCTGCTGCGTCGGGCGCACGGCTGAGCGGCGGCGCGCTTCAGCCGGGCCGGCGCTGCTCCGGGCGCACGCGCGCAGCGAGCAGCGGCTCGGCCTCGTCGGTCGAGACGCTGCGACCTTGCGCGTCGACGAGCGGTTGCTCAAAGTCATTCCAACCACGCACGCCGGTCTTGAGCGAGACGACGTCGCCGAAGCCCATGCGCTGCATCGTGTCGGCAGCGAGCAGCGAGCGATTGCCCGAGCGGCAGACGACGACGATCGCGCGCTCGCGGCCGCCAGCCAGCTCCGGCACGGTGTCATCGTAATCCCAGTCGCAGGCGGACTCGAGCACACCTCGCGGCACGTTGATCGAGCCCTCGATGTGCGCGGCCGCGAACTCGGCCGGCTCGCGCACGTCGAGCAGCAGTAGCGGCGCCGCGGGCCGGGCGAGGCGCTCGTTCAGATCCCAGGGCTGGATCTCGCGCACGCGGGTCAGCGCGTCGGCGAGCAGTTCGGCGAAGGGCAGCGGCCTCACGATCGGCGCCGGTAGGTGACGAAGTCGAAGCGCAGATTGCCCGGCGCCGCGGCCCGGTGGGCCTCGCGCGCGACCTCGGCGAAAGCCTCGGCGTCAAAGGTGGGGAAGTGGGCGTCGCCTTCGTAGTCGCGGTCGATCTCGGTGAGCTGCAGCTCGTCGGCCCACGGCAGCGCGGCGACGTAGAGCTCGGCGCCGCCGATGACGAAGGCCTGGGCCGAGTCGCGCACGCTCTCGATCGCCTGCGCCGGCGAGGCCGCGCGCTCGGCGCCGGCGGCGTGCCAGTCCGGGTCGCGCGTGACGACGATGTTGCGTCGACCCGGCAGTGGGCGGAAGCGCTCGGGCAGCGAGTCCCAGGTGCGCCTGCCCATGATCACCGGATGGCCGCGCGTGAGCGCGCGGAAGTGTTGCAGGTCCTCGGGCAGATGCCAGAGCAGCCGGTTGCCCTGGCCGATCACGCCGTTGCGCGCGACCGCGGCGATCAGCGTCAGCGTCATACCGCCACCGGCGCCTTGATTGCCGGGTGGTGGCGGTAGTCGACGATCTCGAAGTCCTCGTAGTCGTAGTCGAAGATCGACGCCGGGTGCCGGCGCAGCTGCAGCAGCGGGTACGGATGAGGCGTGCGCGCGAGCTGCTCGTCGACCTGCGTGCGGTGGTTGGTGTAGATGTGGCAGTCGCCGCCGGTCCAGACGAAGTCGCCGACGTCGAGATCGCATTGCTGGGCCAACATGTGTGTCAGCAGCGCATAGCTCGCAATGTTGAAAGGCACGCCGAGGAAGATGTCGGCGCTGCGCTGGTACAGCTGGCAGCTGAGCTTGCCCCGAGCCGACGGCGAGTTGCCGGGCGCGACGTAGAACTGGAAGAACGCGTGGCAGGGCGCGAGCGCCATCTTCGGCAGCGCGGCGACGTTCCAGGCGCTGACGATGATGCGCCGGCTGTCGGGGTTGGTCTGGAGCTGCTTCACGACCTCCGCGATCTGGTCGACATGGCCGCCGTCCGGCGTCGGCCAGCTGCGCCACTGCACGCCGTAGACCGGGCCGAGGCTGCCGTCGGGCGCGGCCCATTCGTCCCAGATCGTCACGCCGCGTTCTTGCAGCCAGCGCGCATTGCCGTCGCCGCGCAGGAACCACAGCAGTTCGAGCGCGATGCTCTTGAAGTGGACTCGCTTCGTCGTCACGAGCGGGAAGCCCTCGGCGAGGTCGAAGCGCATCTGGTGGCCGAACACGCTGGTCGTGCCGGTGCCGGTGCGGTCGCCCTTGGCGACGCCGGTGTCGCGCACGTGGCGCATGAAGTCCTCGTACTGCGTACGCACGGGACGCGAGGCGGAGCTCATTGCCGTGTGGCTCCCGGACTGGCTGCCATCAGCGCTGCGGTTCGCGCAGGAAGATCTCGACGCGACGGTTCTTCGCCCGGCCCTCGGCGCTGTCGTTGGACGCGACCGGCTCGCGCGACCCGCGCCCGGCGACTTCGATCCGGCCCGCCGCGATGCCGCGATCCTCCAGGTAGTTGCGAACGCTCTCGGCACGGTGCAGCGACAGCGGGTCGTTGATCGCGTCGCCGCCAGTGTTGTCGGTGTGACCGACCACGCGCACGATCATCCCCGGCTGGCCGCCCAGGCCGTTCGCGAATGCATCGAGCACCGGGCGCAGCCGCGGTTCGATCGCCGCACTGCCGACCGCGAACGAGATGTCGCTGGGAACGTCGAGCTTGAGCTGGTTGTCGGCAGTGCGCGTGACCTGCACGCCGGTACCTGCGGTGGCCTGCTCCATCGCGCGCTGCTTGTCTTCCATGTTCTTAGACCACAGGTTGCCGGCGACCGCGCCGAGCGCGGCGCCGATCACCGCGCTCTGGCCGGGCCGGCCGCCGGTGGCCGAACCGATCACGGCGCCGGCCACCGCGCCGATGCCGGCACCGGCGGCGGTGCCCTGCTGGCGCTGGCTCATGTCGGCGCAGCCGGCGATCAACGCGATCAGCGCGAGCGCGGTCGCGCTGCGCAGGGGGAGGCAATGGGTCTTCATCGTGTGTTCCAACGCAGCGGACTGCAGGGCTTCGGACGGGCACTTTAACGGAGCCCCGGTGGCCCCACGCCGGCCGCTTGTTTGGCGGCGCGTATTGGCGCCGGTTCAGGCCGGCTGCGGCGCCGCGTCCTCGTCGGCGGCGGGTGTTTCGAGGTCGAACTGCATCGCCGCGAGGCGAGCGTACAGGCCGCCTCGCGCGACGAGTTCGTCGTGGCTCCCGATGTCGACGATGCGGCCGCCGTCGAGCACGACGATGCGGTCCGCGCGCAGCACGGTCGCGAGCCGGTGCGCGATGACGATAGTCGTGCGGTCCTTCATCGCCGCATCTAGCGCGGCCTGGACCATGCGCTCGCTCTCGGCATCGAGCGCGCTCGTCGCCTCGTCGAGCAGCATCAGCGGCGGGTTCTTCAGCATCGCGCGCGCGATCGCAATGCGCTGGCGCTGGCCGCCCGAGACGCGTACCCCGCGCTCGCCGAGGTAGGTGGCGTAGCCCTCGGGAAGCGCGCTGATGAATTCGTGCGCGAACGCGCCCTTCGCCGCGGCGACGACCTCGGCATTGCTCGCTCCGGGGCGGCCGTAGCGGATGTTCTCAAGCGCGCTGGTCGAGAAGATCGTGCTCTCCTGCGGCACGATCGCGATGCGCTCGCGCAGCGCGGCGAGCGACGCACGCTGCACCGGCACGCCGTCGACGAGCACCTGGCCGTGCTGCAGGTCGTAGAAGCGCAGCAGCAGCTGGAGCACAGTCGTCTTGCCTGCGCCGCTGGGGCCGACCAGCGCCACCGTCTCGCCCGGCTTCACGTCGAGCGAGAAGTCGATCAGTGAGGCCTGGTGCGGCCGCGACGGGTAGTGGAAGCTGCAATGCTCGAAGCGCACCGCAGAGCCTCCGCGCGCCGGCGGCAGCGCCAGCGGCGCCGCGGGCTCGGTCACCGGCGAGCGCGCGGCAAGCAGCTCCATCAGGCGCTCGGTAGCGCCGGCCGCACGCAACACGTCGCCGTAGACCTCGGACAGTACCGCGACCGAGCTGACGAAGATGATCACGAAGACCACCGTCTGCCCCAGGTGGCCGGCGCTGATGCGTCCGGCGATCACGGCCTCGGTGCCCTGGAACAGGCCCCAGAGCAGCGCGCCGAAGGTGGCGGTGATCATGAAGCCGACGAGCAGCGCGCGCACCGTGCTGCGACGGCGCGCGGTCTCGAACGCGCCTTCGGTGGCCTGCGCGAAGCGTGCCGCCTCGCGCTGTTCCTGCACAAAGCTCTGCACTACCGGGATCGCGTTCAGCACCTCGGACGCGATCGCGCTCGAATCGGCGACCCGGTCTTGGCTCGCGCGGCTGAGCTTGCGAACGCGGCGGCCGAAGTACAGCGACGGCAGCACGACGAGCACCAGGATGCCGAACACCTGTGTCATCACGTAGGGGTTGGTGACGATGAGCGCGACCAGTGCACCCAGTCCCATCACCGAGTTACGCAGTCCCATGCTCAGACTCGATCCGACGACCGTCTGCACGAGCGTGGTGTCCGTGGTGAGCCGGCTCAGCACCTCGCCGCTCTGCGTGCTCTCGAAAAACTCCGGACTCTGGCGCACTACATGGGCGTAGACGGCGTTGCGCAGGTCTGCGGTGATGCGCTCGCCGAGCCAGCTGACCATGTAGTAGCGCGACGCCGAGAACAGCCCGAGCGCGGCGCCGACGCCGAAGAGTTCGAGGAAATGGTCGCGCAAGGCCATCACCCGCGCGCCGGGGTCGGCAGCGACGAGACCGTTATCGATGAGCGACTTGAGCGCGATCGGGAAGACCAGCGTACTCGCCGCGGCCATCACAAGGAAGAAGATCGCCAGCGCGATGCGGCCGCGGTAGGGCCGAATATAGGGTAGCAGGCCGGACAGCGAGCGCACGCGGCGCTCGCCGGTGCCGGCATCGGGAGCCGCGGCGACGGGCGCGGCGGCGGGCGTGGACAGGGTAGACATGGCGCGAGTGTAGGCAGGGCGCAATGACCGGGCGTTCAAGTCGGGCCCGGTTGTGGTCGAATACGCTTTCAGACCGCCCTTGCCTCATGACGCCGTCCGACCTCCTCGAGCCGCCGAGCCCGGCGCCCGTTCCGCGCCGCTTGCGCCCGGCCGCCCAGGCCATGCTGCTCGGCTCGCTGCTCGTCGGCTTGGCGGCGCTTCTGGCCTTTGCGTTTGCACTGCTGTTCGCCGGCACCGGCGCTGGGCGCTTCGCGGCGCCGCTGTCCGCGGCGCTGGCGAGCCTGGCCGCACTGCTGCCCGGGACGCTGCTCGCGCTGCGAGTGGTGCGCGAGCTCGAGGCCAGCCGCGCGCAGCTCGTGCGCCAGGGCGGGTTGGACATGTCCGACGGCCTGCTGGGCCGCACGCAGTTCATCGCCCAGGCAGAACGTGAATGGGCGCGCGCGCGCCGCTATGGCGGCGGCGCGGCGTTGCTGCTCGTCGAGATCGATCGTCACCAGCGACTGGCACAGGCGCGTGGCGAGGACGCCGTCGCGGCGGTGTTGCGCGAGCTCGCGCGCACGATCGGGCCGACGCTGCGCGTCGCCGACGCGCTGGGGCGTTTCGGCACCGGCCAGCTGGTCGTCTGGCTCGCCGAGGCCGACCCGACTGGCGCGCTTGACGTGGCCGACCGTATCCGTGAAGGCGCCGAGTCGCTCGACATCGACTGGCAGCACAAGCTGCTGCGTGCGACGGTCAGCGTTGGCGTCGCCGGTCTGAGGCCGGCGCATCAGAACCTGACCGCGCTCGTCGCCGATGCCGAGGCGGCTGCTCAGGCAGCACGCCAGGCAGGCGGCAATTGCGTGCGTGCCGCGCCGGTCGACCCGCTGCGCCTGCAGCGCATCGGCCCGTCGGTGGGTGACAACCAGGCGGCCGGACCGAGCGTCTAAGCAAGCCAGCCCGCGCCGCGCGCGTCGCCCTGGCGCGCGAACCCTGACTCGTTCTCCGATCTCGACCGTCGACTTGTGCGTGTGACGGGGATAGCCCTATTGCGCCACGCTGGCTGGCCGATAGCATTCANCCGCCTGTTTAGACGATACCAAGAGGGTTTGTCTACCAGTAATGACGCATGNCGTCATATCTAACCGGCGTTCGCGCCGAGTGTTCCACTTCATTCAACAAGGCCGACCATGTCCCAACCGGAATCGACGCGCGCATCGCAGCGCCGCTCAGTCATCAAGGCTGCCGCAGGCGTGAGCCTGCTTCAGATGGTGCCGCCGTTCATCATCACTGCCCGTGCCGCCGAGAAGGTGAAGATCGGNNTGGACAACCCGCTGACGGGCACCTTCGCCGCGGTGGGCAAGAACGAGCTGATCGGCTGCCAGCTCGCGCTGGAGCAGATCAATGCCAAGGGCGGCATCCTCGGCCGCCAGGTCGAGTTGCTGGTCGAAGACTCGACCAGCGGCGACGCTGGCACCGCGGTGCAGAAGGCGCGCAAGCTGATCGAGCGCGACAAGGTCGACTTCCTGCTCGGCAACGTGAATTCGGCGCTCGCGCTCGCGATGGCGCAGGTCAGCAACGAGAAGGGCGTNCTCCATGTCGTGCCTGGCGGCCACACCGATGCGATCACCGGCGCCAGCTGCCACTGGAACGTNTTNCGCATCTGCAACACGACGCAGACCGAGGCCAATGCCGTGACGCCGTCGCTGATCAAGAACGGCGGCAAGAAGTGGTACTACATCACCCCCGACTACGCCTTCGGCCACACACTGCAATCGGGGCTCGAGAAGGCATGCGCGAAGGCCGGTGGCAGCAAGGTCGGCGGTGACCTGACGCCGCTGGGGACGACCGATTTCTCCTCTTACCTGATCAAGGCGCAAGCGGCCAAGCCCGACGTCATCATCCTGCTGCCGCAGGGCGACGACATGATCAACGTCATCAAGCAAGCAGTGCAGTTCGGCCTGGACAAGCGCTTCTACATCGCCGGCGCGCAGCAGGAACTCGAGGCGATGGAAGGCCTGCCGCCCGAGGCGCGCATCGGCACCTGGGTCGTCGAGTGGTACTGGAACCAGCCGCACGTGCCGCACGTGGCCGAGTTCGTGGCCGAGATCAAGAAGAAGACCGGCCGCGTACCGACCGAGCGCACCTGGTTCGGCTACGCCTCGACCTGGACCTGCGCGCTCGCCGCGAATGGCGCGAAGTCGCTCGAAGCGCCGAAGATGGCCAAGTTCCTGCAGGGCTACCACCTTCCGCCCGAAGTGGCGCTGATGCCCGATGGCGCGTTCTTCCGCGCCGGCCAGAACCAGCTCATCCCGAACCTCTACGTCAGCAAGGCGCAGGCGAAGGGCTCGGCGGGGCCGGACGACCTGTTCAAGGTCACCGAGGTCGTCAAGGGCATCGACGTCGCCGGCACGCTCGAGGAGACCGGCTGCAAGATGACCTGGCCCGCCTGAGTCGGGCTTCACTGCCCCCGCGCGCGCCGCCGGTTGCGGCGCGCGCGGGCAGTGGTCGTTCATTCGGGCCTGAAACCTGCTTGGCCCCATGGNGGCGCCTGCGCACGAGCGCTTGTGGTGCCGGAAGCCGGCGGTCTGCCGGCGCGCCCCTGCCTAGAACCCCTTCCTAACGATGACGCAGCTGCTCCTGTTCAATGTCTTCAACGGGTTGATCATCGGCGCGTTCTACGCGCTGATGGCGCTCGGCCTGAGCCTGATCCTCAACCTCAGCGGCGTGATCAATTTCGCGCACGGTGGCTTCCTCGCGATCGGCGCCTACCTCGCCTACGCGCTGATGCCGCTGATCGGCTTCTGGGGTGCGCTCGTCGCCGCCCCGCTGTTGACCGCGCTCATCGGGCTGATCGTCGAGCGGCTCCTGATCCGCCGCCTCTACGGCCGCGACCCGCTGTACAGCCTGCTGATGACCTTCGGTCTTGCCTACATCCTCGAGGACGGTACGCGCTTCATCTGGGGCGCGCAGAGCCTGCCGTTCCCGATCCCTGACTGGCTGCAGAAGGCGCTGTCGAGCGAGCTGTTCTTCCTCACCGGCTACCGGCTTTTCATGGTCGCGCTGGTCGCGGTGGCGGTGGGCGCGCTGTTCTACATCCTGAACAAGACGCGTCTCGGGATGCGCATCCGCGCAGGTACGCTCGACCTCGAGACGGTGTCGGTGCTTGGAATCAACGTCTCGGTGCTGCGCAACCTTAACTTCGGTCTCGGCATCTACCTCGCCGGCCTGGCCGGCGTGCTCGCCGCCGGCATGCTCGGGCTGCAACCGACGATCGGTAGCTCGCTGATCATGCCCAGCTTCGTCGCGATCATCGTCGGCGGCCTGGGCAGCTTGCCGGGCACGCTGCTCGGCGGCCTGCTGATCGGCGTCGCCTCCGGCGTGACGACGGTCTACTTCCCCTCGGCGACCGAGGCGGTGATGTACGTGATGATGGGGCTGGTGCTGCTCGTGCGCCCGCGCGGCCTGCTCGGCGAAGAAGGGAGAGTGCAGTGAAGGCGTTCGACAAGAGGGCGGCGAACGTCCTGATCTGGGTGCTGCTGTTGACGATGCCGTTCTGGATGAACGCCGTCGGCGGCTACACCGAACTGGCCACGCGCGTGATCGTGCTCGGACTGGCCGCGATGGCGGTGAACTTTCTGCTGGGCTTCACCGGCGTGCTGTCGTTCGGCCACGCGGCCTACTTCGGCCTCGGTGCCTACGGCGCGGCGATGTCGATCAAGTTCCTCGCGCCGAGCACCGCACTGTCGATCCTCGTCGGCGTCGTCGTCGGCACCGCGGCCGCGGCGCTCATCGGAGCCATGATCCGCAAGCTTCGCGGGACGTATTTCGCGATGGTGACGATCGCGTTCGGCCAGGTCTTCTACTTCATCGCGTTCCGCTGGAACTCGGTAACCGGCGGCGACGATGGCGTCACCGGCTGGCAGCGCCAGCCGCTGCACCTGGGCTTCACCACGGTCGACATCCTGCACAACGACAAGGCGTTCTACTATCTCGTGCTCGCGCTGTTCGCGCTCGCCGCGGCGGTGATGGCAGTGCTGCTGCGCAGCCCGCTCGGGCGCAGCCTGATCGCGATCCGCGAGAACGAGCGCCGCGCGCGCTTCCTCGGCATCCCGGTCGAGCGCCA
>JGI20214J51650_10002443_pt1 | contig 11697 bp, 13 predicted proteins | sample WetSurMetagenome_FD_51650 | JGI IMG/M metagenome (IMG submission 51650)
GGGGCAAGGTCCTTCTCGGTCAGCAGCGCGGCGCATCCGACAGAGGAGCCTTTCAGCCCGAAATCTATGAGATGCAACTCCAGGGCGGCAAGCTTTCCCCTCTCGTCCAGGTGCATCTCCCGAGTCGCTGTAATGTCTTCAATTTCGCCCGAGCCGATATCAATAACGACGGTGCCGACGAAACCGTTCTCGTGGACAGCTCCAATCACCTGACCATTTTGAACGCAGCTGGAGATCAAATGTGGAAAAGCGACCGCATGTTTGCCGCCACGACCAACTCCTTTGAGGCCAAGATCGAGGACCTGCGCTATAATGATATAAATCTCTACTCGATTCCGTCCGGCATTCTGGTGGTGGACCTGAACCGCGACGGCATCCCCGAGATTGTCTTGACCCGGACTTCCGAACAGCTGTCGAAGTTTATGCCCCAGGGGCTTAAGTTTTACGATCGCGGTGAGATCGTCTCGCTTTCCTGGGACCAACTGGGGCTGGTCGAAAACTGGAAGACCCGGGAGATCAGCGGGATGGTGACCTCCATTCGGATCGCCGACCTGAATAACGACGGCACCAGCGAGCTCATAGCCAGCCTGGTGCTCGCCAAAGATTATGTCAAATTCTGGCAGTCAAAGAGCACTATCTTCAGCTACGACCTGAATGTATCGCCCGCAAAGACCCCTCCGAAAAAGCAGTAGACCTTCCCTCTTGACACTCTTGTCGGACTTGGTTAACCTGTTTCTTGAAACGGGTTAACCAAGTTCTTGTGCCACTTTTGGACATCACTTTTTACATGAAATCCCCCAACCCGTCACCCCGGCATGCTCCCCGCTTAAAGCCTGCGGGGACAAGCTCCGGCCGGGGTCCAGGTCTTCAAAAAAACTGGATTCCACCCCGGACATGATCCGGGGATGCTGGAATGACGAAGGAGGGATTTCATACTTTGTTGTGACCCGCAGGGTCATGGGGGTTAGATTCGGGGGTTGCGTTCTGTGGAACGGAAGCAGTTGCAGTTGGTGGTGTATGCCTCGCTGATGGCCGCTCTCATAGCGGTTGGCGCTTATCTCCAGGTTCCCCTCCCGATCGGACCCGTTCCGCTGGTGCTGCAGAATCTCTTCGTACTCCTGGCCGGGTTGCTTCTTGGAAGCCGCTGGGGTCTCATCAGTGTCGGGATCTATCTCCTTGTGGGAGCCATCGGCTTGCCCGTATTCGTCGGCGGGAAGGGGGGACTGGCTCACTTCCTGGGACCGACGGGCGGTTATCTCCTGGGGTTTGCCGCGTGTGCCGTGGTCACCGGTTATCTGGCTGAAAAGTTCAGCAATCCAGCCCTTAAAGACGTCCTTGCGGTTGTTCTTGGGTCGCTGACGATCTATGTTTTCGGGGTGCCATGGCTAAAGCTGGTAACCGGCATGTCGTGGCAAAAGGCCGTGATGCTTGGAATGTTGCCGTTTCTTCCAGGAGACGCGATCAAGGCTGCGGCAGCCGTTCTTCTGGCGCGGGCTATTCGACCCATGGTCAAGCATCGACTGGAATTGCCGGCAACTTTTTAGCTCTTGGCTCTTGGCTGTTAGCTCTTGGTGCTCCTTACTCACGACTCCTTACTGACGACCCAGTTGGCTTTTGGCAATATGATCAACATTCAGAACCTGAACTACTCATATCCCGATGGAACTCCGGCCTTAAAGAACATAACCCTGAAAGTGCGTGATGGAGAACTCCTGCTGGTCTGCGGTCCGAACGGCAGCGGCAAGACAACGCTCATCCGCCACCTCAACGGCCTGCTGAAACCCTCCTCCGGGATCATTCTGGTTGACGGACTGGACCCGGCCAAAGCGGAAAAACAGGTAATGCAGCGCGTGGGAATGGTTTTCCAGGATGCAGACAGCCAAATCCTGGGCGAAACGGTTGAGGAAGACGTCGCCTTTGGGCCGGAAAACCTCGGGCTCCCTCCTGACGAAGTGATTGTGCGCGTGACTTCAGCCCTTGGCATGGTAGGGTTGGCAGGCCTCCAACACAGACCCTGCCACCTCCTTTCCGGTGGCGAAAAGCGCCGCGTTGCCATTGCCGGGGTCCTGGCCATGCGATCCCGCATCCTCGTTTTTGATGAACCGTTCGCCAATCTGGATTACAGCGGCGTGAGCCAGGTGTTGGAGCAAATCCTGAAACTGCACGGGAGCGGCCACACCGTGATTGTTGCGACCCACGATGTGGAGAAAGTGATTGCTCACGCCGATCGCGTCGCGGTGATTTCCAAGGGTGAATTGAAAGCCCTGGCTCCTCCTCAGGCCATCATCCCGGTACTGCGGCAGTACAACGTTCGACCTCCCTGCTACAGCCTCCTTGGAGAAAGACCGATATCGTGGCTTCTCGACTAGCTTTTCACTACTTTCCGGGAGATTCGGTGCTTCACCGATGGGATGCCCGCTGCAAATTCCTCGGCCTCGTACTGGCCACCTTCGCCCTGCTTCATATGGACGAGAAAGCGCTCGCGCTCTTCTCCGCACTTCTGGCCGGCGCTGTGATCTGCTGTCGCCTTCCGGTTAAGGCGATGGCCCGTGATCTCAAGGCTTGGTCGGTCTTCCTGGTTTTCATCTTCCTGGTGCAGGCGCTGGGCTCTTCCGATCCGGAGAGAACGTTCTTTCCCTGGCTTCCCTTAAGCCAGGCCGGTTTGACCGATGCCGTGCTCACCTGCTGGAGGTTGGGGCTGATGCTGGGTTATGGGGTGCTGTTTACACTGGTCACCAAGCCTCGTGACTTGCAGAATGGTCTCATCTGGTATCTGCAACCCTTTCCCTTCCTGCCGGCACAGAGAATCGCCCTGATGGTCACCCTGACACTCAGGCTCCTCCCCCTGATCATGGATCAAATGGATGAGGTCGCGCTGGCCACCCGGTCGCGCCTGGGCAATCAGCGGAAGGAGTTGCTGCGAAGGGCCAAGTTCCTGGTTCTGCCGATCTTTCGCCGCTCCCTGATGCGGGCCGACGATTTAGCCGTCGCCTTAGCCGCCCGGGGCTATCGCGAAGATCGGTCGGTGATTCTGCCCCGGATCCCCTTGCCTCATTGGCTGGCTCTGATCCCACTGGGGCTTTGCGTGATGGTGTCTTCGCCCTTGCTTTCGGAATACGCTGAGGATGCCCTGACTGCCGTCTTGGCCCTCATGTAGATCGGTATCGGCAGGCTGGAAAGCCTGCCCCACATCTCAGTTTCCAACACTCAAGCCTTCGACTTCCCCCGCGCTTCCCAATACCCAATCCCCACTCTCTCGTCTCTCGTCTCTCGTCACTTGTCACTCGTCACTGCTTACTGCCTGCTGCATCAGGCCGGCTGAGGCGCTCCAGGTCTCCTTCGATCCGCAGCAGCAGTTCGGCATCGACGCTCACCGCCGTCGTCTCATCCCCTCTTTGAAGCCAGACCGGGACGGGCTCGCGGTTCCCCGCCGGGGGGTTCTCCCAGCTCAAGATCAATAGAACCTGTTCGGCCTTCCGAAGGGTGATCCTGCCGTAGGGCTTGGGAGCAAGGGACGGGGCCGGGTCAAGCTCTCTTTGATATTCACCGTCGCCAAGGTCCCACAGGAGCGAGCGGACGTGCCATAAGTCCTTAATCGGCTCCGGCCGGCCCTCCCCCTTCTTGAGACCCCAGCTGCCCTCGTCCAGCCGGAGCGCTTGTCCCTGGAAGTCACCCAGGCTCCATACTACCTCGCTGACTGCATCCGGTTTGAAACTCGACAGGGACCGATCCTTTAAACCCAAGAGATCTTTAGGAAGGTCGTTCAAAATGCCGGCAGCCACCTGGACTACCGAGGGCAGCTGTGAACTCAAGGCGGCGATTTGCTTTTCATCTTTCTCTTTTTTCGCCAAGCGGAGCTCAGCGTTTTCACCCGACTTGAGCCGCATGGTCACGACTGCAAGAGGGGGCTCCAGCCCATAGGAGGGCAGATCCTTTGGCTCATTCTCCAAAAAATGCTGAGCTCTCAACCAATGGATCTGCTCTATGACGTTATCAACTTTGCGCTTCTTGATCCTCACTTTCGGATCCCCGGGAGCCTGCCATTCCCTGTCATCCGAGGTGAGTTCAACAGCGATGGTACTCCCCTCATACCACTTCACGGCGACGGCAACCACGTCAACCAGCTGAAAGCTGAAGAGCTGCCTCCTCCTCAGTTCGTTCAAGCCCCGATCCAGCACCGAGCGGTTACCCTCGGCGATCAGAAATACGGTCGGCCGGGCAGAGGTTTTGGCAAAAGAAGCCTCCCCTGCCGGGTTTTTGTCGCCCACCCGCAATTCGAGCTTCTCTTCTCCAGCCTGAATCCTGATCACAAGCGATGGTTCCACAAGACCAAAGGGGTTCAGATCGTCAGGAGCGGCCACCACTTCGCGTTCGGCTTCGAGTCTTGATAAGGCACTGAGGAAGTCATCGACGGAAGACTTATCTGCCTCAGCTCCGATCGGTTCAACGATTCTCCAGTCTCCCTCCTTCTTCAGCTCCATCGCCTCTTTTCCCTTGGATAAAATCGTTAAGGCACTCACCCTGTCGATCGGAAAGTGAAATATTTTCTTGGCCTCCATGGCGGCCATATCCTTTTTACTCGTTTGGACCACCTCGAAGTAATAGTAGTAGCCTCCCATCAGCAGAAGTAGCAATAGATACAGCAGCGAGCTTCGCCACTTCATCGCTGGGACCTCCGCACCCGATAAACCACCAGCCCGGAAAATAACACCAGCAGAGGCATGAGCACCAGCACCACCAGGAATGCGACCCAGGCTTGAGTCTGTGTCATCAGCATCGACTGTTGAGAGTTTTCTCGCGGCTTGACGGTGATGAGGTTCTTCTCTTCGGCCAGAAAATTGACCAGATTCAGAAAAAGGTCCTCGTTGCCCGACAATCTGAAATAGGTGTTCGTCGCAAAATCGGAATCGCCTGCGACGATCAGGAAGGCAGGGTTTGCTTTAGTCTCGTTGTCATCCGCGGCGGCCTTCTTTCCATCTTCACGCGGCGTGCCCGTGGCTTCGCCCGGATTGGTTTGCGGTCGCTCGATCTCGGCAAGAACAATGAGCGAGATCGGCCCCGGGATATCCTCGGGTTCATCGAAACTGGCCTCGCCGCGCTTGAGCGTCTCAAGATCCGTTTCCGCCCAGGCGTTCTCCGAAGTTGAGGCAAGGGTCTCCAACAGCACACCCGGGGGGGGATCCTTGGAAGGAATTATCGACCGGGCTTCGGGGTAGAACGTAGCCAGTTCGAAATTCTCCGTGATCCGGTGAGGTCCATACTGCATCACCACCGGCATGAGGTAATCGCCCCCAAAAACACGACTGAGCTTATCGATGACGATATCATCACTCAGTTCCACGCCATAACCTTTCAAGAATTCCTCAAGGCCCCCATCCCGATAGGGATCGACAAGCACCATCAATTTGCCACCGCTCCCCAGGTAGGTTTTCAGACTTGCGAGTTCCTGTGCAAAGAGCGGCTTTTGCGGCCCGGCTACGATCACCACTGCCGCATCGGCCGGAACCTGTGCCTGCCGCAGGAGATTCAGATCGCTGACGGCATAGTTCTCCTTTTCCAGGGCCTCCCGAACCGCCGAATATCCTTCCTTATCACTCCTATCGATGGAGTGTTCGCCATGGCCCACAAGGAAGTAGATCTTTTTCTGTTCATCCTGGGTGAGCTTGAGGATAGCGTTGGTGAGGCTCTCTTCGTCGGCATTCTGGACGGTCTGTTTTCGGCCGTATCCTTCGAGCACCATGGTGCCGTAGGAACGGACCTCATAGCGCCGGGCCATTTCAGGCTGACGGTCGGGGTCGATAAACTCATACTTGATCCTGTCGCTCGCGTAACGGTAGGTCTCGAGCAGGTCTTTCACTTTCGTTTGCTCCGGCGCCGCCGTAGCAAGAAAGGCTTTGATGTCTATCGACTGCTCAAGCGAATCGAGGATGTTTCGTGTTTGCTCGGAAAGGGTGAATGCGCCCGAGTGGGTCATATCCATGCGCCAGGGATGGCGTTCTGCAATCAGCGCCAGAAGGGCCAGAATGCCCACAAAGAAGAGCGTTCCAAGGAGCGCGCTGGAACCGTAAGTCCATACGCGACGGGACCTGTTTGTGTCTGCCATGATGTTCCTTTCCTTTACCCTCGCCATCGGTAAGTCGCCATCTGCCGCAGCGTAAGAAAGAGGAAAAACACGGTGAATATCAGGTAATAGAGGAGGTCCCGAGAATCCAGGATCCCTTTTGAGAAGGTGTCGAAATGTTTAACAATGGAAAGATAATCGAGGAGTTCTCCCATCGCCGACCCCACATACGATTTGGCCCAACCGATCACCCAGAGCATAAGCAGGGCCCCGAAAGAGAGAACTGCGGCAATGATTTGATTCTGGGTCAGGGAAGAGGTGAAGACGCCGAGGGACATGAAGGATGACCCCAGCAGCAGAATGCCCAGATAACCGCAGAGGATGGGTTTCCATGCCGGACTGCCCAGGTAGTTCAAGAGGAAAATACCGGGGAGGGTGCCTGCCACGATTACCGCGAAGGCACTCACCACCGCCGCGTATTTTGCAAGGACGATCGACCGGTCCGGAAGCGGATAGGTGAGCAGCAGTTCCATGGTCCCCGTCTTCCGTTCTTCGGCAAAAAGGCGCATGGTGAGGAGCGGGGAGATCAGCAAGAGGACAATGCTGAGATCGAAAAAAAAAGGCCGCAGGACCATCTCCATGAGATTCATCTGCTTGGCCATCATGGGATTTTGGCCGGCCTGAAAGCTGAGCAGATTGTAGTAGGCGATGGCGCTGTAGAAGAAGTAGCCGGCGATAACCAGAAAAGTGAAGGCAACGGCGTAAAAGACGGGCAGCGCAAACAAGCTGTAGAGTTCTTTGCGATAGACCGAAAGGAAGCCTTTCATGAATGCGTATCCTCCTGAGACGGTTCTTCCGTCACCAATTGCATGAAGATATCCTCAAGACTGAGATCCATAAGTTTGAGCTCAAGCAAATCCATGCCCCTGGCGACCACCAGACGGGCAATTTCAGGTCTCAGATCTCCCGACCGATCCGTTTCCACAAATAGCCTTTCCTGGTCCGCTTGAGTCAGTATCACTCGCTGAACGCCTCTCAGATTTTCCAGGGCGTGGGCCAATTCTTTGGCCTCCCCCCGCACCTGCAGCTGAATCTGCGCGGACTTTTGCAATTGACTGGTCAGGTTGGCGGGGGTATCGGTGGCGACGATCTGACCCTTGTTGATGATCAACACGCGCTGACAGATCTGAGCCACCTCGGGGAGGATATGACTGCTCAGCAGTATGGTGTGCTCCTCGCGCAATTCCTGGATGAGGCGGCGTATTTCAATGATGTGAGCAGGGTCCAGACCGATGGTCGGTTCGTCCAGAACCAACACCGAGGGGTTATTGAGGAGGGCCTGCGCCAGACCAACACGCTGCCGGAAACCTTTGGAGAGATGGCCTATGATGCGATGAGCAGCATTTTCCAGGCCACACACCGCAACGACCCTTCTGACTTCTCCCTCCTGTTTCTTAGCCTCGACTCCCTTTGCACCGGCGGCAAAACGAAGGAAACCCCTCACCGTCAGGTCCCCGTAAAGGGGAACGCTCTCCGGCAAATAGCCTATCCTGCGGCGGACCTCCAGGGACTGACTGAAACAATCCAAACCGTCAATACGCGCCAGGCCTGTGGTCGGCGGCATATAACAGGTCACAATACGAATCGTCGTCGACTTACCCGCGCCGTTTGGTCCCAGAAAACCGACCACTTCACCCCGTTCGATGGTAAAGGTTACATCTCGGATGGCCGGCAGGGGACCGTAGTATTTGGTCAAACCTTCCGCTTCAATCATACCCTATCCTCTTTAGAGCTTTCCAATCGGAGGCAACGACAAAAACCCCCGTCTATCCCTCAAGGGCGGGAGCAAACGGGCTTTTGGGGCGCCCATGCGGGCCATCCCCCTTCGTGGGCATGCAGCCTCGTTCGTGGTGCGGGATCGAACCATGAACGGGAATACTCCTGCAGGCCACTCTTCGGCAAAGTCCAGGATCTTGGAGACCATCAAGGCGTGGAAAGTTGCAATTCCCGAGCCTGCCGCACGGTCTTGGTGCCCAGTGAAGAGGCGCACGCCTGACAAAGATACTCGTGCAATTCTCCATCCGGCAGGAACAAGAGCAGCCGGCTGCGCACCGGCATGGCTCGCTTGCAGCGGGGACAATATAGTGCAGATGCGTTAAAATCTTTGTACTGGCCGGAAGCTGCCCTTTTCCGCACGATTCAACTCCTCACTCGTTCTTAAAGGCATCTTCAGGAAACGGCTTCTCGCGAGTGAGTTGATGAAGCATCCTTCTCGCGATCCTTGCGGCGAGGCCATGGCCATTTTCTGAACTTTTCCTCGCCTTTTTCCTTCTCAATTTCCATCAACTCCCGCAGCAATTCTTCCTGGCGTTGGGTGAGACGGGAAGGGATTTTCACTTGCACCTCAAAGAGAAGATCTCCCCGGCCCTTACCGCGCAGACGCGGAACACCTTCTCCGGGGAATCGAATCACCGAGCCGGGCTGAGTGCCGGACTGAACGTGAATGGCCTTTTTGCCTTCCAAGGTGGGAACCTCCACCTCGTCTCCAAGGGCAGCCTGAACAAAGGATATGGAAACCTTACCGTAGAGATTGTCGCCGTCTCGTTCAAAGAATTCATGGGGCTTAACATTCAAGCGTACATAGAGGTCACCGGATAGGCCGCCGCGATACCCGCTCTCCCCTTCTCCGCGAAGCCTCAGACGGGTGCCTGTATCCACTCCCGCAGGAACCTTCACCTCAACTCGTTTGGGTCGTTTCACGCGGCCTTGCCCGCGGCAGTTATTACACGGCGAAACGAGCACTTTTCCTGCGCCATGGCATCGGGAGCACGTGGTGCTGATGCGGAAAAAACCCTGGGATTGCACCACCTGGCCACTACCCTGGCACATCGGGCAGGTGGTTTCTCTGGTACCTGGTTCAGCCCCACTGCCATTGCAGTGATCACATTCGGCAAAGGTCTGAATCTGGATTTCTTTCTCCACCCCGAACACCGCTTCTTCAAAACTCAAGGCCATGTCATAGAGGAGATCATCGCCGGGTCGAGAGGCGCTTTGGGTTCGCGAGGACCCACCGGAACCAAAGAAGAAATCCTGAAAAACATCGCCGAACGAGCTGAAGATATCTTCGAACCCTCGAAAGCCGCGAAACCCTGAACCTTGCAGTCCTTCATGCCCATACGTGTCGTAGATACGACGTTTCTGAGGATCATGGAGGACTTCATAGGCTTCCGCCGCCACTTTGAATTTCTCCTCGGCTTCTTTATTCCCCGGGTTTCGGTCCGGATGATATTTGAGAGCGAGTTTTCGATAGGACTTTTTAACCTCATCCTCATCAGCCTGGCGTGATATCCCTAAGACCTCATAATAGTCCTGCTTATCCATCGTTCTAACATTCCTCCATGGCTGCATAAGATATGGGATCAAAAAACTATTTTATTTAGGAAACCGGTAAACACCGTTTCCTCGCTTGTCAAGATCGGAAAAAACGCAAGGGTAGACGGGTCGTTTCTTCTCCACCGCCGTCAGGGAGCCGCATCGCCGGACAGGTCCGCGACTCCGCCGAGTCGGTATGCTTCGACGGCAAAGGTCAGTTTCCCGAGTTGTTCCGCTCGTTTTGCCAGAGCAAGCCAGTCATTGGGATCCGGTTCGTACCCGAGGATGCGACCGATGCGACGATACAGAAAGAGGTTGCCCGCTTCCTGAGCCTTCGTCAGAATCCGGGCAAGCGCGTCCTTGGCGCCGCCCTTTTCATAGAAGTCCACCGCCTCATAAAGCGACCCGACCTCTTCATAATGCCGGCCCCAGGAAAGCAAGGTCTCGACGGAAACCGCCGCTTCATTCAGGAGGTCCCGCTTCTCGAGGCAACTCAAATCATATTTCTTTGCCACTAAAACCTTCCCCCCTCACCGCTTGGGGTGAGAACAGCCTGTCTTGCACCGCAGAGCGGCAGAAGCCACAGCGCACCCGGAGAATGCAACCAAATGCTCCAAGGCATTCACCGCAGAGGCGCAGAGAACGCGGAAAATCCAGACCTATTCCGCATCCTGCTCGGGGAATTCGCCCTGATCGTCGTATTCCAACGATGCATCGTATTTGGTTTCCGCCTCAAGGAGTTCCCTCACCTCCAGCCGGTTAACCTCTTCTTTTTCAGGAGGACTGGCCGCGGTGACGAGTCTCATCTCCTCGAGTTCGCGAATGTTTTCCGGAGTCACCCCGCCGGCCGCAATCTCACGCAGGGCAAGAACCACCTCTTTGTTCTTGGGACGTTCCATCAAGAGAGGGACACCGCTGCGACACTGCAGGACCCTGCGCACTGCCAAGTGCACCAGAGCAAATCGACTATCAACCTTTTCCAAACAATCCTCAATTGTTACCCGAGCCATACCGGCTCCTCCTCACTGCCTTCACGCAATCTGCGTCGACAAAGAAAAACCCCCCGAAGCGGACCCCTCTCCGCTCGGGGCAAAAAGCCACCTTTATACAAAGCGGTCTTCCACTGCCTCACCCGCGAATGAAAGACTGGCTACAACCTTCGATTTTGGTCTCTCTCAAACTACTGACCCCGCCTGGGCGGGGCTGCTCTTCACTGTCCTCTATAATCATCTTCCGGCCAAAGTCCTGCAACAGGCTGGTTCTTATAAAACAATTTTACAGAGAATGACAATGGTAATTGCGGTAAGGCTTGCCTATCCTTTCTCTTCGGCGTAGCGAGCAAGGGTAAAGAGAAAGTCCGCGAGGCGATTCAAATAGGCATGGACTTCGGGGCTGTCCAGCTGCCCTGACTCCTTAAGAGCGATACACCGGCGCTCCGCACGACGGATTATCGTGCGGGAAAGATCGACTGCGGCACCGACCGCATTTGCTCCCGGGATAATAAATTGACGCGGCAACGGGACTTCTGCCTGCAGTTCCTGAATCCACTGCTCCAACCTGAGCGAACGGTTTGCTTCGATCCGGTAGCCCGCCTGCGCCTCGCCTTCACACGCCAGTTGGGCCCCCAATACAAGCAAGTCCTCCTGCACCGCAGCAATCATGTCTTTGATCACGCGACTCTGCGTAAGAGCCTTCGCCAGACCCAAGGCCGAACTGGCTTCATCCAAAGTCCCGTAGGCCTCAGGGCGAGAACTGGCCTTTGAGACCCGCTCGCCCGTCAGGAGACTGGTTTCGCCACTGTCTCCCCGTTTGGAAAATACGAAAACATCCACCTTTTTCTCCCTCTCTGCAACAACTGCCCGGGCTTTGAGTCGGAATGATAAAAAAACCTCTTGGTAGCAAAAGACCTGTCGGAGATCAGTGGGTTCGACCATTGTGAAAAGATTGCGCAACTTCCGCTCCCAGAGAAACACGGATTTCCGAGAGCAGTTGATTGGTCGCTTCCTCGATTCTTGTGATATCTTTTTCGTCAATCGTTTCCTCGACAACATTTGCCAGAGAATCTTTCAGCCGCTCGAATTTCTGTACGACATCCGGTCTGATCTTGCCTTTGCCGAGACTCTTGTCCAACTGCAAGATGGTGTCAACGCAACTTTCCACACGCAGCCGAGAATGCTTCGAAATTTGTTTATAGTGAGGGTATCGGTTGAGCATGGTCAGCCTCTCCCTAAACTGAAGAAAGCCCCCTTTTGGTGAGTTCATCA
>JGI20214J51650_10002444_pt1 | contig 11697 bp, 12 predicted proteins | sample WetSurMetagenome_FD_51650 | JGI IMG/M metagenome (IMG submission 51650)
CGGATAATACCCATATGAACATAAATAGATATCCCACGCTGGAGCCTTGAAAAAAATGTCGATGCCAGCACGATCGCATGGTTCAGAACCCCTCGACCCATTCTTATGATGACCTTTTATGAGCATTGGCCGGCATACAGGTTGGTTCGGAACCGCCCTTCCAAATGGGTTAAATGGTCTCTTTAGTGACTTCCTGGCACAATTTAATTTTGATAACTTCCACTGAGTAGCCTTTTTAAGCAAGGAGGGTCATGACGGCCCCAATGGGCGTCATCGATGACATGGTCAGTTATCTGGAGAGCGTCGCCCATGACCCAATCCTATACCTTTTCCTTCTGTTCCTATATTCCATCGCGGCCGCGGTCTTCCTACCCATACCGGTGGAGTTCGCCCTCTTTCTGAGCCCCCAGACGCCTTTCGCTGCGAAGGCATTGGTCCTGGCTTTGGGTAAGACCGTCGGGAGCATCTTGGTCTTCTATATAGGGTTCAATGTCGAGGCGCCCATCCGTCGCTGGTCTGAGAAATGGCGCCTCTTCCGGGCCTTTGTTCACTTCTGCGAATGGTTCGTCATCAAGTTGGGATATGTGGGACTTTACCTGCTTCTGAGCGTCCCCTTCATGAGCGACACAGTGGTGCTCTATGTCTTCGCGGTATTCAACAAGGAGGGCAAAGTGCTGAACATGAAGATGTTCGCCCTGGTCAACTTCCTGGGGGCGATCACCAGATGCGTCATCGTGTTCTTCGCCGCTGACTATCTGGCAGGCTATTTTGGATACGACGTCACTTTGTGAGGGGGGAGGACCCGACCTCATTACCTTGATTTTGAAGATGGTTGCAAAAATTTATTAGGGCTATACAAATTCTAAGTTAATGGTCCCGAAGAAAAACATCTCGAAGATCATGGCGGAATATGACAAGGACAAGCTGACCATCGCTACCTTGTGCTCGCACTCCTCCTTGCAGATTTTCCATGGCGCCAAGCAGGAGGGCTTCCGTACCCTGGGGCTAGCGGTCAGGCCGAACAACAAGCATTATGATGCGTTCCCGCTAGCCAAGCCAGACGAGATCGTCAAGCTTCAATCCTACACGGACCTCATCGACAAGGCGGACGACTTCCTAGCGAGGAACGTGATCATCGTTCCGCACGGTTCATTCGTCGAGTACATGGGGACCAGCAAGTTCGAGGACATGCCCATCCCCACCTTCGGTAACCGCCGCGTGCTGGGATGGGAATCGGACCGCAACAAGATGAGGGAGTGGCTCGAATCTGGGGGCATCGACATGCCTCGGGTCATCGACGACCCCAAGTCCATCGACCGGCCCGTGCTGGTGAAGTACCATGGCGCCAAGGGAGGCCGGGGCTTCTTCATCGCCAAGGACTACATGGACTTCAAGATGGGGATCGATATGGAGCAGCCCTTCACCATCCAAGAGTACGTACTTGGNACCCGTTACTATCTGCATTACTTCTATTCACCGATCAAGCAGGATGGGTATCGGGTCTCGGATGGCTGCCTGGAGCTGATGTCCATGGACCGACGGGACGAGAGCAACATCGATGAGATGTACAAGCTCGGGGCGGCTGAGGAGCTTAAAAAGCTGGGTCATTTCCCCACCTTTGTGGTCACAGGCAACATCCCAGTTGTCATCCGGGAGAGCCTTCTGCCCAAGGTGTTCGAGATGGGGGAGAAGGTGGTGGAACGGTCCGAACAGCTCTTCGGCGGGATGATCGGTCCCTTCTGCCTGGAGTGCATCGTCACCGACAAATTGGAGTTCAAGGTCTTCGAGATATCATCCAGGATCGTCGCTGGTTCAAATCCCTTCATATCCGGCTCGCCCTATTCCGACCTGGTAGAGCCTGGGATGAGCACTGGTAGGCGCATCTCGCGCGAGATCAAGATGTCTCGGGACAATGACCAAATGGACGTGGTGATTTCATGAGGGCAACGCTGGCAATNATAGATACCGAGCTCGAGGTGTTACCTAAGGAACTGGCCCATGGGGCAAAGCTTAGAGCGAGCTCCGACGCCCTCTTCGGAAAGCGGGACGTGATCCTGGACCATGTTCTCCATGCCGATATCGTGCGCAGCATGAGCGACGGTAATCGCAGAGGGAGGCCCGACATATTACATCACGCCCTCAGCCTGGCCATCAGTTCCATCCCTTACCGCCTCGGTTACATCGATGTGGTCGTTCACACGCGCAACAACGAGGCCATATCCTTCGAGCCCAAAGCTCAGGTCCCTCAGAATTACTTCGAGTTCCTTCGTCTGCTCGGTGACCTGTATTCCAACGGACAGGTAGACTGTAGGGACAGGAAGTGGACGCTCGAGCCAAACCGCGACCTGAAGCAGATCATCGCCAGGAGCCGGGCCGATGTCCGGGTGCTCATGTGCCAGGATGGGGAGGTCAAGGGCCTCGGCAAGCTCTTGAAGGGTTTCGATGACAAGAACGCCATCATCATGTTCGGAGGGTTCGCAGAGGGTGATTTCAAGAGCCCAGTAAAGGACCTTGCCGACATAAGCGTCTCGCTCGGCCCGGAATTGCTCAACATCAATGCCGTGACCGCTGAGATATTAAGGTCGCTACCCTACTGATGTGCCTCAATCGCACTCAAGCTCACAACCCGATCCCATCTGATGCCCTTGTATCGCGTATTGGCCTTCGTTTAACTTTGCACAGGGTGAAATATGGCCCCAGAAGGATCCCCATCAGGACTATGATGTGCCTCCACATCCCTGGGGTATTCCCCCTCTCAAGAAAGAAAAAGATGATCTTGATCTCATTATACAGATTGTGAAGGGCGAGGTCTATCATGTCCTGATAATCCAACTTACCCACCTTTGACATGTTTAGAAGTCCAGCCGCGTTCCAGGCGCTCTTGTAAAGAAACCTTTCCTCAGGTTGGTCATGCACAACGAAGATCGGTACCAACTTCCACAGGTAGCCTTTGGCAATGATATGCCTCGAGATGACCCAATCCTCATAGGCGTCCATCTTGCTCAGATCGATATCGGTCAATAGACTTCTTCTGATCAGGGTCGCGTTTGTATAGCCTCTTTGCTTCTGGCTCAGCGGGATGAATGACTTATCAGTGGTCCTCTCAAAGACAGATGCGATGAACGCCTCCGCCTCTGTCTCATCATTCGGCACCGCGAATCCTTGCACTGCNCCAGTGTTCTTATCTAAAAATAAAAAGATATCNTTGAAGTCCNTGTCGATCATAATATCGTCGTCTATGAACAGTATCAGTTCGGTGTCGCTTGCACCAACCCCCTTGAGTCTGGCCGACCCTAAGGAGATCGTGTCCACCAATATTTGACACCCAAAGCTCTTTGCGATTTCCAGTGTGTGGTCCTCTGACTCCCGATCGACGATTATGATCTTCTCAACTGGAAGATGGTTANGTATGAGTTTGAGACAGGATGCCAAGGTCTTTTCGGAGTTCCAGGTAGGGATTATGACATCTACCTTCATGTTGAGATTTATTAAAAGAGGGGCATCAAGTATCTATTTACCTGATTGATCGATAATAATAATTGAATGAAGGTTTGATGACGCCTCTACCAGCCACGTTCTTGCATCCTCTGCTGCTCCGGTATGGTGGATATCTCGATACCGTGCATCGCCTCCCCTAGGCCCTTGGAGACCTCGGCGATGACCTTGGGGTCGTCAAAGTTGGTGACAGCGTCCACTATGGCCTTCGCCCTAGTCTTTGGATCGCTCGATTTGAATATGCCCGAACCCACGAAGACACCGTCGGAGCCGAGCTGCATCATCAGGGCTGCGTCTGCCGGTGTGGCGATCCCGCCTGCGGCGAAATTGATGACCGGCAGGCGCTGCAACCGAGCCACCTCCTCCACAAGGTATACGGGGGCCTCGATCCTGCGCGCCATCATGACCAGCTCCTCATGTTCCTTGCCCTTTAGATCCCGCACCATGCCCATGATCACGCGCTGGTGCTTGACCGCCTCGACAACATTTCCCGTTCCTGGCTCGCCCTTGGTGCGGATCATCGCGGCACCCTCGTCGATGCGGCGGAGAGCCTCGCCCAGGTCCCGCGCTCCGCAAACGAACGGCACAGTGAACTTCTTCTTGTTGACATGGTAGAACGGGTCGGCCGGTGTGAGGACCTCGGACTCATCTATCATGTCCACGCCCAATGTCTCGAGGACCTGGGCCTCCACGAAGTGACCGATGCGGCATTTAGCCATGACCGGGATGGTGACCGAGTCGATGATCTCCTCGACCTTCAAAGGGTCTGCCATTCGAGCAACGCCACCCTGGGCCCTTATGTCGGCTGGCACGCGTTCCAAGGCCATTACTGCGACCGCTCCGGCCTCCTCCGCTATGATGGCCTGTTCAGCGTTGGTGACGTCCATGACCACTCCTCCCTGTTGCATCTTCGCAAAACCTCTCTTNACGAGGTCGCTACCATGGCGCAGTTTGGTCAGGTCCAATTCGAATACCANNTNCTCACCAGACCGGCTTAGTAGGGCCCTCTTATAAAATTATTTCCTTCGTAATGGACATTTAAAGGTAAGAATGCATAATTTTATACATCAATAGAAAGCGCGATCGTCCAAGGAAGTTCGGGCTCGATGAGCGATGTGTCAGAAAGGCATAAAGAGACCATGAGCATTAATCCGCCCCAATGGTCGCACGCAGGATGGCTAGCGTTCCGGAGTCTGGAACGGTCAAGATAGCCAACGTGGTAAGCAAACTAAAGTCAGAGGGTGTGAAGGACATAGTATCATTCTCCATGGGTGAACCAGACTTCCACACACCCGAGCACATCACCGAATCCTGCATCAGGTCATTGCGCGACCANGAGACCTATTACACCCCATCGGCAGGCATCCCCGAGCTNAGGCAGGCGGTGGCTGACGACCTATCACGACGGAACAACTTGCCATGCGCCATGAGGAACGTCCTCATCACGCCGACCAAGCATGCCATCTTCATGACGATGCTCGCCATGATCGATGAGGGGGACGAAGTGGTGGTCCCTGACCCCGCATGGGGCACTTTCGANGCATGCGCCCGACTGGCCGGTGCCAAGGTCCGTTATGCCAAGCTCGATCCTGAGAACGGGTACCGGTTCACACCGGAATCATTCTCGCAGCAGATCACCAAGAAAACGAGATTGGTCGTCATCAACACGCCCTCCAACCCCTGCGGTGCCGTCATGGCCGCAGAGGACATAAATGGAATAGCGGACCTCTGTAAGGACCACGACATCCTCGTACTTGCCGACGAGATATATGAACGACTGGTCTTCGAAGGGAAGCATATTTCGATCGGCTCGCTCGATGGGATGTTCGACCGGACCATTACCCTGGGGGGTCTGTCCAAGACATATGCCATGACCGGCTGGCGGATCGGCTGGGCCGTCGCACCCACACCGATATTCAATGAGCTCAACAAATTGCAGACCCAGTCCATAACATGCGTGGCCTCCTTCGTGCAACGAGCTGGACTGATGGCGTTGCAGGGGCCCCAGGAGCCTGTCCTCAAGATGGCCGAGGAGTTCAAGGTCAGGCGGGACCTGATCTACGGTCTGGTGAAGGACATGCCCCATCTGACCTGCCCAAGGCCGAACGGTGCCTTCTATCTGTTCCCCTCTTTCGATATGAAGATGCCTTCGGAGGACCTCGCCACCTATCTCCTCGAGAAGGCCCATGTGGCGGTCACTCCAGGTAGCGCATTCGGACCCTCGGGCGAGGGAAAGATACGCATCTCTTATGCAACGAGCAGGAAGGACATCATCGAGGGCATGCACCGGATCGGGGTGGCTCTGGATCAACTATGAATCAGCGGTCCTCGGGCGGTAACATGTTGGGGATCGAACCCTCGATGGGATAGACCCTCTCGCACTTGGGACAGGTGAGCACTCCTTCGATGACNTCCTCCCCTTTCAGTTCGTCAGNTTCAAGGAGCAAGGGGGACGCCTTGCAAATNGGACATGCGAGGATGTCTAGAAGGTCCTTCTTCATGATGTACGTACCACCGAACGTAGCCTGGGGCATTTAGTCGTTTGCCCCAATGCGACGCCCAAGACTTATTACCTNCCAAGTAGGTAGCTCGTGGCATGCTCAGGGTGGGAGTGATCGGCACTGGGTCCATGGGACAGAACCACGTTCGCGTCTATTCGGAGATAGCGGACCTGATCGGTGTGTACGATGCGGTAAAGGAGCAGTCCCGCAAGGTCGCGGATAGGTTCTCAGTTGGTTCTTTCGACAAATTGGACGACCTTTTGGACCGGGTCGATGTGGTCAGCATCTGCACCCCCACCACCTACCATCACGATGTGGCCAGGAAGGTCATCGCCCGAGGGAAGTCGCTCCTTGTGGAAAAGCCCTTCACAGGAAGCTCAAGGACGGCCATCGATCTGGCCGAGACGGCGAGGTCCAAGGGCGTGGTACTGGCAGCAGGTTTCATCGAGCGCTTCAATCCCATAGTGGGTGTGGCAAGGGATGCGGTCAGGGAGGGTAGGCTCGGGAAGATCATATCCATATCGTCCAGACGCGTCTCGTCGTTCCCATCGCGAATCCGTGATGTGGGGGTGATCATGGACCTGGGCATCCATGATGTGGACGTCATAAGGCACATCACGGCGGCAGAGGTGGAATCGGTCTATGCCGTCGGGGGCCGATATCAGAATGTTGATTTCGAGGACCACGCCAACATCGTCATGGAGATGCAGAATGGCATACATGGGTCCATCGAGGTCAATTGGCTCACCCCGATGAAGGTGCGAAAGGTGACCATGACCTGCAGTGAAGGGTTCGCCCAAATCGACTACACCGACCAGAGCATGGAGCTGTCCAACTCCAAGGTGCAGGAGATCGACCCCTCCGATATGTTCAGGATCCCCCTTGAGTACGATGTGAGAAGGATCTCGGTCAAGAAGGAAGAGCCCTTAAAAAGAGAGCTCTCAGACTTCTTGGAGGCGGTAGAGGGGAAGAAGGAGCCCAAGGTCTCAGCGCAGGACGCAGTGAAGAACCTGAGGGTGTGCGAGGCGGCGCTCGAATCGCTCAGCACTGGAAACAAAGTGGTGCTCTGAGGAGAGGGTTTTATAGGGCGCCCGACCTTGACTGGATAGGTGAGACCCTGAGAGCCATCGACCTGCGTAGCGACACGTTCACCTTGCCCAGCCACAAGATGCTCGAAACGATCCTGGGCGCTGACCTGGGCGATGACGTCGAGCGCGAGGACCCCACCGTNAACAAGCTGCAGGAGACGGCCGCGACCATGTTCGGAGCGGAGGATGCACTGTTGGTCTCCAGCGGNACCATGGGAAACCTGGTGGCGATGCTCACCCATTGCAGGAGGGGAGATGAGATCATCCTCGAGTCCGAGGCCCATATGTACTATTATGAGGTCGGCGGCATGTCCGCCCTGGTCGGGGCCATACCTCACCTGATCAAGGGGGAGAACGGGGTGTTCACTCCAGGGCAGGTGCAGCGCTCGTTGAGACCAGGCGACCCCTTACATTACCCACCCAGCCGATTGCTGGAGATCGAGAACACGCACAACCGGGCGGGAGGATGTTGCTGGAAGCCCTCCCAGGTTCGGGAAGTGAGTGGAGTGGCCCACGAAAATGGCATGAGCGTGCACATCGACGGGGCGAGGATATTCAATGCATGCGTCGCCCTGGATGTCGGCCCTAGGGAATACATGCGTCACGTCGATAGCTTGACGTTCTGCCTTTCCAAAGGGCTGAGCTGCCCTATCGGCTCGATACTGGTAGGTAGCAAGGAGTTCATCGAGAAGGCGAGGGTGAACCGGAAGATGGTGGGCGGCGGGATGCGTCAGGCCGGGGTCNTCGCCGCGCCAGGGATCTATGCGCTCGAGAACATGGTGACCAGATTGAAGGAGGACCATGATAACGCCACTCATCTGGCCAAAGGTCTCGCCGAGATGGGACTGACGATAGATATGAGGACGGTTCAGACCAACATCGTGTTGGGGGACACCACCGACCTTGGTATGAGTGAGGACCGCATGGTGGACCTGGGCAGGAGCAAAGGGGTCCTGTTCTTTTCCATGGGCCCAAACAAGGTTCGTCTGGTGACGCATTTCGGGATCACATCTGACGATATCGATGAGACCCTGACCCGATTAGAAACGGTGTTGGGAGGACCTCGCTAACCTTTGCCCACTCCTCTGTAGGCGAATCCGAGCTGAACGCACTCCTGTTGATTGAATAGGTTCCTACCATCCACCAGAGAGGGGGTACGCATAATCTCCTTGATCCGGACGGGTTTTAGGTCTCGATAGACGCTATGGTCAGTGACGAAAATGGCACAGTCAGAACCACATAGCGCTCCCTCCAGGTCCCCAGTGAGCGGTACCTTATACGGTTTCTTGACGAAAGGGTCATGGACGACCACGTCGTCATATAGTTCAACAAGCTCGTCGATGATCCTGATGGCAGGTGAGTTACGGGTATCATCCGAGTCCCGCAGAAAGGCCAGGCCCATGATGGATATCTTCGGGTCTCGCACTTTGACGTTCTCATCCAACAACCCCCTCGCTAGCTGGGCGGTATGTAGGGGCATCCCCTCGTTGAGGGAGCGCGCCGGAGCTATCACCCTCGATTGATAAGCGGGAGAGGCGCTCAACAAGAGCCAGGAGTCCTTGGGAAGGCAGTGGCCCCCCACTCCGGCACCAGGGATGTGCATGTCTCGGAAAGGACAGGTGTTCACCAACCTCCTGACCTCGAAGGCATCCGCGCCAAGCTGCTCGCAAAGGAGCCCGACCTCGTTAGCGAACGCGATCTGAACATCACGGTAGGCGTTCTCCGCGGTCTTTACGATCTCGGCCGCCAACAGGGAGGTGGGGTGGATCTCGGCCTGCACCACCTTGGAATAATAATACGCCCCTTTGCGGACAGAATCCCCGTCCAGACAGCCGAGGACCCTCTCCACCTTGCGCATGTTGTTGAGCAATTTTCCAGGCATCACCCGCTCGGGGCAATGCACCAACGAAAAATCCTCACCCGCCACTAGGCCACTTACACTTTCAAGGATGGGCACGACAACCCCCATCATCGTCCCTGGGGGGAGAGTGGATTCGATAGAGACCAGAGCACCCCTCTCCAACACCTTACCCACCGATGTGACCGCGGAGCGGATCTGGCTCAGAACCGGTTGATGCGCATCATCGATGGGGGTATCCACGCATACGAAGCAGGCCCTCGCCCCCTTCGCCATGACCGGGTCAGTGACGGCCTGCAATCTGCCCTCACCAACCACTCTCTTGACTAGCTCCGGAAGTCCTGGCTCATCCCCTTCTATCGGACAGCGACCCGAGTTGATGGTGGAGACCCTTCCATGATCGATGTCAACCCCCACGACGTCCAGTCCGCCCTCCGCCAGTACGCACGCCATCGGAAGGCCGACGTAGCCCAGGCCAAAGACGGCGACCTTCTCTCTCTTCATAACTTTCCTTCAACAGTCTGGTCGAATATATTCGTTTCTGAGGCGCGCGTTCTATTCCCAACCGAACTGGACGACCGCCTTCCTCAATGTGGGGAACAGACCCGCAAGCAATAAAAAATAGAAGAATGGAAGGTCGTTGAGCTTTCCAGGTCGCAGCTGAAGGAGGTAGCGGCTCAATCCTTTCTTTTTGAGGTGGCGCAACGCCCTCCAACCATCCCTGGTCATTCCTGCCTTGTAGAGGTATTCCACTGCCCCCATAGGTAGGTTCCAGCGCTCGATCTGATCTCGGACCTTCCGATGATCCTCCCTTCTCGTTTCGATGAAGGCCAATGCCCTGTCCATAGGCTTCCACCATGTCCGAGAACTCCTTGATATAGAAGGACCTGGAGAGGGAACCCTCCCTAGTAACCAGGTGAAAAAGGGCGCGATCGGACCCTCTGGCCTTACCACCTGAGAACAACTTCAGACGGAACTCAGCGTCCTCCGAGTGAGAACAATCCTCCGCGAACTTCAACCCCTCCCGATCCAAGATTTCCTTCCGGATAAGGATGGCACCGCAGTTAGCCACCTTGACCTTTCCCTGAAGATAGGCCATCAGGATGTCACCTTCCATCAATTTACCAGGCTTGTAGATGCTACGATGATGGATCGTCTCCCCTTCCAGAACATAGGCGGAAAAAAAGAAATCGCCTCCGCGTGATTGGAGCGTCGAGATCGCTTCCATGAGGAAGTCCTTGTCCCAGAAGTCGTCACCGTCCAAGAACGCGACATACTTGCCTTTGGCGAGCTGGAGCCCTTGGTTGCGAGCATGGGACACACCCTCTTTGAAGGGGTTGAGTATCATCTGGAATCGCTCGTCCAGTTCAAGACCCCTAAGGATGTCCTCCGTACCATCGGATGAGGGGTCGACAACAACAAGGGCCTCCCAATCCCCATAGGTCTGACCTGCGATACTGGTCAAGCATTGGGCGACATAGGGGGCAAGGTTGTATACAGGTACGACGATCGATACAAGCCCTGAACCGGTCATGTGAGCCCCATCGTCGGTATGGGCGACGCTTCCTTAAAATTAACCTCCTTTTTCTAGAATGGTGCTCATAAAAGAATTTCAATGGGTAAGGTCCATGCACCCTTAAGATGGAACGAACATCGGTGATAGTGCCCACTTACAATCGTCCGAAGGGTCTGACCCGACTTCTAGACTCACTGGATCAACAGATCGTTTTCCCGAACGAGGTGATCGTGATCGACGATTCTCCTTCACAGGACACGGAGAATGCAGTGAACGAGTGGATACGATCACACACCAAGAATTTCGACCTGATCTATCGGCATAACGATCAGAGAATGGGATTGGGAGCATCAAAGAATCAAGGTGTAGCACTCTCTAGGGGTGACCTCATCGCCTTCACGGATGACGATTGTATCGCAGATGTTCACTGGTTCGAAGGTCTTTCCCAAGCGATCAGATCAGCCGAAGCCGACATAGTGGGCGCGGGAGGGATCAAGTTACCATTGAACGTGCAGGGGCCCATCAACAGGTATTACAATGCCACGCACAACCCTAAGACCCGGAGGTCCTTGGATGGATGCAACTCCCTATTCCTCAAGGGCCCGTTCGTGTCTGTCGGAGGTTTCGATGAGGTATTACATCCTTATCCGGAGGATACAGCCCTCAGCCTCAAGCTAGCCATGAAGGGGATGAGATTCACTTTGGCACCTCTGGCAGTGATATATCATGAATGGCCTGAGGATCTGGGCTTCTTCAAGAAGAAGGCAAGGCAAGGAGGTAAGGGTGAGCACGCCATGTGCGACCAATATCTCGCTTCGAAGTTATCGGAGGAACAGAGGCATAACCTAGAACGGGCCGGTTGGAACACAAATTACCTACGTAACACGCCTTTGAACCTAACAGAGCTGGCAGCCAACGGGATATGGCAGATGAAGCTATGGTTGCAGAACGGGACGCCACTCTGGGAATTCCCATCTCTTACTAGATTATGGTACATAAACGCCGTCGAGCGTCGGAGAGGTTGGGACGAATATCGACCTGGCCCCGAGTAAAGGGTTGAAGGTTCTCAGAGGACATGATTTTTTCCTTCCATGCCAGGTTCAGATCGATATTTCATGTTCGTTCTTGCCATTGCCAAATTGTCAATCGACCGGTCAATGGGAATGCAGTTCGATCACTATCAATCTAATAAAAAATGACCAGACCTTCAACCATGTCATCAACCATTTCTTCTATTCA